>ERZ860076.1797-NODE-1797-length-9840-cov-4.713439_pt1 | contig 9840 bp, 6 predicted proteins | sample MGYA00509982_ERZ860076 | MGnify/ENA primary metagenome ERZ860076 (study PRJEB30046, sample SAMN00715193) | human gut metagenome | study: EMG produced TPA metagenomics assembly of the A metagenome-wide association study of gut microbiota in type 2... | reverse complement strand
CGAAATCGCTGAAACCCGCATAAACACTGGCTTTTTTAAGCAACTCGATTTATTCAAACTCAATCGTTCCCGGTGGCTTACTCGTCAGATCATAGAATATTCTATTCACCCCACGAACTTCATTTATAACTCTGCTCATCACTTTATTCAGAACTTCATACGGAATCTCCGCCGCCTCTGCAGTCATGAAATCAATCGTATTAACGGCTCTAAGAGCTACAGCATAATCATAAGTTCTCTCATCACCCATAACACCAACGCTTCTCATATTCGTAAGTGCTGCAAAATACTGACCAATTGTCTTATCAAGTCCGGCATTTTCAATCTCTTCACGATAAATAGCATCTGCATCCTGAACGATACGAACTTTCTCAGCTGTTACTTCGCCGATGATACGTACTCCAAGTCCCGGTCCTGGGAATGGCTGACGGAATACGAGTCTTTCAGGAAGTCCGAGCTCAAGTCCTGCTTTACGAACTTCATCTTTGAAAAGATCACGAAGCGGCTCAATGATTTCTTTGAAATCTACAAAATCCGGAAGTCCTCCTACATTGTGGTGAGATTTGATCACAGCGGATTCTCCGCCAAGACCACTTTCTACCACATCCGGATAAATTGTTCCCTGTGCAAGGAATTCAACAGTACCGATCTTCTTTGCTTCTTCTTCGAAGATACGGATGAATTCTTCACCGATAATCTTACGTTTTGCTTCTGGCTCTGTAACGCCTGCAAGTTTGTTATAATATCTTTCCTGCGCATTTACGCGGATAAAGTTCAGATCAAACTGTCCTTCTGGTCCAAAGATTGCCTCAACTTCATCTCCTTCATTTTTACGAAGAAGTCCGTGATCTACGAATACACAAGTAAGCTGTTTTCCAATGGCTTTGGAAAGAAGTCCTGCTGCCACTGAAGAGTCAACCCCACCTGACAGTGCGAGCAATACTCTTCCGTTTCCAACCTTCTCGCGGATCTCTGCAATTGTATTCTCAACAAAAGCATCCATCTTCCAGTCGCCCGCACATTCACATACATTTTTTACAAAGTTGTTGATCATCTTTGTTCCTTCTACTGTATGAAGTACTTCTGGATGGAACTGGATTGCATACAGTTTCTCAGCTGCGTTCTCAGCTGCTGCAACCGGACAGTCAGCAGTGTGTGCTGTAATTTCAAATCCCGGAGCAATCTTTGAAATATAATCAAAATGGCTCATCCAACATGTTGTTGTCTCTGAAACACCCTCAAATACTTTGGAGTCTTTTTTATCAATAATAACTTCTGTCTTACCGTATTCTCTTACATCTGCACGCTCAACTTTTCCACCAAGTACATGAGACATCAGCTGTGCGCCATAGCAAAGTCCGAGAACCGGAATTCCAAGCTTGAACAGTTCTTCTGAATAAGTCGGTGAATCCGGCTCATAACAGCTGTTCGGTCCGCCTGTGAGAATGATTCCTTTCGGATTCATTGCTTTAATCTTTTCAATATCTGTCTTATATGAATAAATTTCACAATATACATTACACTCCCTGACACGTCTTGCAACCAGCTGGTTATACTGTCCACCAAAGTCAAGGACAATCACTAATTCTTTCTTCAAATCTTCCCTCCTGTAAAATCCAATCAAAACTACTTGCTTTATCTATATATCTTTTTCTGTTCTTCATTATAGTAGAGGAATCATTGATTTACAAGTATTTGTTTATGTAAAATAAAATCTTATCCACAATTTCTATTACTATACACGGTAATTATTCCCCTTCTGATCTATCCAAAACAAAAAAGATGCCGAACAAATGCCCGACATCCCATTTTTATATTCCATTTTATGCTGCAAATCTTTCTAGCTGTCTTTCAAGTTCTGTGCAATCGTCTGCATACATCTGCAGTTCAATCACGTTATTCAATCCCAGATTCATGATTCCAAGTAATGACTTCGCATCTACTACTGCCCGTCCTCTTCTCATGTCCATGTTAAAGTCAAATTTACATACTGTTTTCAAGAAATCAATGATCTCATCCGGGTGTTTGAAAGTAATGTTCATTGTGCTCATTCTTTTCACCTCTTTCTGCCTCAACGGCTATGAAATCCTTTTCACTTTTCACATATATCATAGCACATTTTTTATATTTAAAAGGGCGAAATTTTTTATAAAAGTGTATTTTTTTAATTAAATATGCCTCTTATTCTCTACTTTTTTCTATAAGCAATATGAAATTACTCCTAATTATGAAATCCCATTGGAGTTACGTCTGTATTCCGTCGGTAAAATTCCTTCCTCCTCTTTAAACACCTTACTCATATATTTGGGATCAGAGTAACCGACAAGCCCCGCAATCTGATTCATCTTATATTTTGTTGTCCTGAGAAGCTCCTTTATTTTTTCTATCCTGTATTTCCTCACAGTTTCTGTAAAATTATATCCTGTTTCCTTCTTAAACTGAGAACTCAGGTATTCTTCCGATACATAAAGCTGGCTCGCTGCTTCTTCCAATGTAATACCACTGTCATATTCTTTTCTTATAATTTCCATTGCTTTTTGGATAAGCGTACTGTACTGCTCAAATTTATGCTCATATGATATCATCCGTTCCAAGCCTTGAATCGCTTTCTCTATCTGTTTCCAGCTGATGGCATAGGTAATCTGCTGCATAAGACTCAGGATTTCTGTTTCGTTAATCTCCCCGCCATAATTTCTATAATTCAATCCAGCTGCCATGCAAAAACGAATAATACTGTATTTTATTTCTTTTGGAAAATATTTTTCTCTTTTCATTTCCTCACAAACAAGTTGAAATTGTCTGGCAATTCCTTTCTTGTTTTCATCGAAAATCATTTCTCGCATTCGTTGTTCTAATTCTACCGGATAACGCACCGGAACAGCTTCAAATTTCTCAACTGTCTGCTGACAGATTAAAACTCCTCGCGGCTGAAGAAGATTCCATTCCATGAGACTTCCTGCCTGAATCATTGCATCTGCCAGCTTTATCAGCTGTTTTGTCTCTATCCATACACAAATAATTGTCCCCGGAAAATTCCTACATAACCCAGTAACCACATTTTTTTGAAAATATTCTTTCCAGTTCCTTGCTTCACGTACCCGGTAAATGATCAGATACACCTGTTTCCATCGATCCGAACATATAACAGATGCCGAAAATCCACACTCACGTCTACAGATTTCTTCGAGAAATCCACGTATATTTTCCTTCTGCTCCTCGTATTCGTCTGCCATTGAAACCGTAAATAAATATCCCGGATCATCCACTGTAAAACCATATTTCCGGATAGTCATTTCATTTAACTTCTGATTCGATATAATTTCTCCATATCTACAGCTTAACAGAACATTTTCAACAGTAAAAGAAGCCTGCATCCAATATTCATTCCTGATTTTTTCATGAATACGGCTTAATGCCTTCTTAAGCTCCATCGGCCGGAACGGCTGTACTAAATATCCGTCCACCCCCAGATCGATTGCCTGCTTTGCCTGTTGAAAATCTTCATCCTTTGTTATAATAATCACACGGAACTCACGGCCTTCCGTGCGTAATTTTCTCAAAAGATTTAACCCATTCATCCGCGGAAGCCCAATGTCCATGATAACAAGATTTGGCTGCATAACTGTTATCATCTCATATGCAGACTGTCCATTCCCTGCAATCCCCGCCAACTCGTAATTCGGATCTACGCGTTTTAAACCTTTTTTCAGTTCTTCTAATACTTTTTCATCCCTTTCAACGATTGCCACCCGCATTTGAACAGTCTCCTCTCAATGTTCGTGTTTCCGATTGAATATCTTCTTTTATTGTAACATTAACTTCAATAATTGGAAGCATGCAAGTGTAAATATTTTTCTCTGGTAGCGAGCCCTCCCCGGATGTGACGTTCTGATTTGTTGGTGTCTAAAACCTTACGTGTTTCATGAGCCAGTGATGGATTGATCTGAAGCAAGCGCTCTGTAACATCCTTATGCACCGTACTCTTACTAATCCGAAACTGTTTTGCTGTCTGTCTCACTGTCGCATTATTTTCTATAATATAATTTGCAATTTCCACTGCACGCTCCTCAATATATTCTCTCATAGAAAAGCCCCTGCATAGTTTGTTTTTTACAATCTATGCAGGGGCAAATTAATGTATGTCTAATTCCTGTTCCATCTATTCGTGGAAAACATTATACTATACAACTTAATACTCAAATACTGCCACACCATATCCCGGAAGAGGATATGCAAAGGAATATTTCTGACCATCACATTCCTGCTTCTCTGGTTTGTAAACCAATGGGCGTTCCTCTCCTGATCCGCCGTATTTTGTCTCATCACTGTTAAGAACAAGCTTAAACTGCTTTCTTCTCGGAACACCAACACGGTAATCCGGTCTGTCTACCGGTGTAAAATTGCATACAAAGAGCAGATTTTTCTTACCATCTTTTGAATGTCTTGTGAAACTAAAAATACTCCGGAAGATATCATCCTTATTGATCCAGTCAAATCCCTTCGGATCATTATCCAACTCATACAATGCCTTATTCTTCTTATAAAGATGAAGCAAATCTTTATACCAGTTCTGAATCTGCTGATGCGGTTCTTCTGCAAGAAGGAACCAATCCAGTTCTCTCTCTTCACTCCACTCACGAAGCTGTGCGAACTCCTGTCCCATAAAGAGAAGCTTCTTTCCAGGATGTCCCATCATAAATGCATATGCCACCTTCAAGTTGCGGAACTTATCCCATCCTTCTCCCGGCATCTTATTCAACATGGAGCATTTCAGATGAACAACCTCATCGTGAGAAAGTACAAGAATATAGTTCTCTGAATATGCATATTCCATAGAAAATGTCATCATGTGATGTGCATTTTTTCTAAAATAAGGATCCAGTTTCATGTACTCTGTAAAGTCATGCATCCATCCCATATTCCACTTCAAAGTAAATCCAAGTCCGTCATCCTCAGGAGATCCTGTCACTTTCGGCCATGCTGTAGACTCTTCTGCGATCATCATAACGCCTTTATTTCTTCCGCAAACTACAGAGTTCAGATGTTTAAAGAATGCAATCGCCTCAAGATTCTCATTTCCGCCAAATTTATTCGGAATCCACTGTCCATCTTCTCTTCCGTAGTCCAGATACAGCATAGATGCCACTGCATCTACACGAAGTCCATCTACATGATAATGTTCAACCCAAAACAATGCATTCGCCAGAAGGAAGTTAGAAACTTCCGGTTTTTCATAATTGAAAACCTTCGTTCCCCAATCAGGATGCTCACCCTTTCTCGGATCTGGATATTCGAATGTCGGTGTTCCGTCAAAATCTGCCAGACCATGTGCATCTTTCGGGAAATGCGCCGGTACCCAGTCAAGAATAACACCGATATTATTCTTATGAAGATAATTTACCATATATGCAAAATCTTCCGGTGTTCCATAGCGTGAAGTTGGTGCATAATATCCAGTCACCTGATATCCCCAGGAACCATCAAACGGATGCTCTGCGATTCCCATCAACTCGACATGAGTATATCCCATCTCTTTTACATACTTTGTAATTGCTTCTGCAAACTCACGATATGTATAGAATCCTTCATCTTCTCTTCCAGGATGTCTCATCCAGGAACCCATATGCACTTCGTAAATAGACACTGGTTCTTCTTTGTTATCCCACTTCTCACGAGCTGTCATCCACTTACTGTCTGACCAGTTCAGATTAGAAATGTCTGTAATTCTGGATGCTGTTCCCGGTCGGAGCTCTGCATAATTAGCAAATGGATCTGCTTTATATATCTTCTCACCCGCCTGTGTCTCTATACAGAACTTATACAAATCCCCTTTCTTCGCCTCCGGAACGAAGCATGTGTATATTCCGAGAGGCTCTCCTCTCTTCATCTTATCTTTCGTCTCATCCCAGTCATTAAACTCTCCGATTACAGAAACGTTTACTGCATGAGGAGCCCATACCGCAAAATATACTCCTCTTTTTCCGTTCTTTGTCACCTCATGGGCACCCATCTTTTTATAAATCTCATAATGATTTCCCTGCCCAAAAAGATAATGGTCAAGTTCTCCGATCTCATAAGGCTGCACTTTCGTCTTCGTGCTGTTTTTCTTAACCATAAAGCCACCTCACTGCTCAAATATATTCCTGATTGTAATGATTTAAAAACCATACAATTTCTTATAGATCAAGGCACATTACCGAATCTTTCAATTGGTAACAAAGTTTCATTCTCCCCTTGAACACTATAGTTTTATTATACTTGATACTGTATAAAAAAGAAAGAGAAAATGTATTATTGCACAAAAATAGACAGTCGTTTTACTGACTGTCTATTAATTCTTAACAAATATATGTCATTAAATGTTGAAATCTTTCTCTGAAAGCAGAATTCTGTCGGAAGAATCTGTATTCTTTCCAAATACTCTCTTCACAAGCTTCTTTGCGGAAGCTTTCTGTGAATGAGCGATCGCATCATCCATCACTTCTTTCACTTCTGCTACTGTTACTGCATGATCTTCTCTCTGTAAAGAATCAATCTTACTGTACAGTGCAAGGATTCCCATCTCATCGATTCTGTAACCATTCTCCTGAGCATAAGTCTGTCCAAATGTTACAAGCTCATCATTAATAAAGATCGGCACTTCAAGTCTGGAAGTAAATTTTCTTCTGAATTCTCTGTTGGAAGAAAGAAGTCTGTCCAGTGGTTTTCTCTGCTCTTCAAGAACTACCAAAAGTTCTCCTGTATCCTGCTCCATTGCTTTGTTCAGCTTGGCGAGTGTTTTTTCGTTCATCTGTCCGGCTTTTTCAATGATCAGTGCACCGCCGTACAGTTTACGGAAAATGTCTCCGATTCTCTTCTTATTCAGTGACTCTCCTGTTACAATCGCAACCTTGCCCTGACGGATGTCACGCTGCTTCTGAATTGCCTTTACAACATCAACAGCAAGGACTGTCTTTCCATTTCCTTTATTTCCAATAATCAGAAGGTTTCCTGTTCTGGAAGTTCCTTTGCGGTTTGTACAGTTCTTATCCTGCTCAAGTACATCTACCAGCTGCTCACTCATACCACGTACAGGTACGAAATAAGAGAAGAGTTTCTTCTGTTCATCTGTAAGTCCTGCTCTTGTACCGATTCCGCTCTGTGTTTCAAGATCATAACGACCATGCACGATAAATCCTGTATCAGACATTGCATCTGCAATCTCATCTAATGGCAATGGTGATGTCTTACCTGTTGCGATCAATTTTGCAGTCTCTTTACGGCTCAATGGTGTCGTCGCAGACATGATATCAATTCCGTCATCTTCATCCGGAATCTCTCTGTCATCCGGTTCCTCACTATGCGCTGGATTCACGCTGAATTCATCTTCAAAATTTGGCACTTCTTCATAAGAATTCAGACCAAGAAGATCATCATCTGAAATCTTATCTTCTGCTGTGAAAAGATCTCTTGGATTAATTACTTCATCATCCTCATCGTCTTCTTCATAACCATAGGCATCCAGATCATCATATCCGTCTTCCTCACCGAACAGATCATCATCAGCGTCTTCATAATCATCCAACAAATCGTCATCAGACTCTTCATAATCATCTAAAATATCGTCTTCGTCAAACTCTTCTGCATCATCCCAGTCATACGCATCATAATCTTCGTACTCATCCTCACCGAGTCTGAGATCATCCGCAAGCTCTCCCATATTTTCATGTGGTTCTTCTTCTACCTCAAGAACTTCTTCTGAACTTACTGTTGCATCTACTTCTTCCTCTTCCGGAATAACACCTTCAATCTCATCAATCAGTTTCTGTATCTCTGGTGATAAAATTGGTTCTTCATTATTTTTATTGTCCATAGTCTCTCTTACTGCTGCTCCTTCTGAATCATCTTCATCATTGACAACTTCAGTTTCTGAGATCAGTTCCTCCACCTCAGACAAATCTTCTGATTCATCTGTCAGATCTTCTGACTCAGCTGCATCTATTTCAAGAATTTCTTCCTCTTCCGGTTCTGCTTTCCCTGCTTCAAGGATTTCTTCCTCTTCCGGTTCTGCTTCCCCTGCCTCAAGGATTTCTTCCTCTTCCGGTTCTGCTTCTCCTGCTTCAAGGATTTCTTCCTCTTCCGGTTCTGCTTCTTCTACTTCAAGGATTTCTTCCTCTTCCGGTTCTGCCTCTTCTACTTCAAGAACTTCTTCTGGTTCTGCTTCTCCTGCTTCTATAGTAACTGCATCTTCTGGAACATCTTCTGAAGTCTCCTCCACTGCCTGTTCTATAAGTTCTTCTTCTGTCTCCGGTTCCGGTATCAGTTCTTTCATCCCTGATGGAACTACTCGTTCTTTACTGGCTTCCTCAGCTTTCTTCTCTTCTGTCAGTTGATTCACGATCTCAAGATCTTCTACATCCTCAATTGCTGCAATATCCTCTTCCAGATCTGTCATATCCGGTTCGACTTCTTCTCCCGGTTCTGCCTGAACTTCCGGTTTCGGATTGAGCAATTGCTGCAGAGCTTCATCTAACCGCATCGTATCTCCAAGTTTCTTCTTGACTGGTTTTACCGGATTCTTACTGACAATCGGTATGGAAGCAGTATCTTTGCTAAGTGTTCTCTTATCTCCACTTGTCTCTACCGTTGCCGGCTGAACTTCTGACTCATCCTCGGAAGCTTCTATAACTTCTGCTGTTTCTACTCCTGCTTCTTCCGGATTTTCTACTTTGGCATCCGGCTCTTCTGCCGCTTCCAAAGTAACCGCATCCGTGTCAATCACATCGGAAGTACTGTCGTTCTCCATCACCGGCTGTTCTGTCAGCCCGATTGATCTTGTATCTCCAAGTGCTTCAGCTCCTTCTGACGCAGAATCTTTTTCCTCGTCTTCTCCTAAATAGGAAGCCAGATCCGGTATTTCTTCTGTCTCTGTAGAAAGCTTCTCATATCTGTGATCATATTTCTGCTGCTGCGATGGTGACAATGGCTTATACTGCATCTTCAGTTCCATTGCCTTATAAACATACTTACCCTCGCTGAACCAGAGGATCAGATCATCACACTCTTCCAGACATTCTGTCATCATACCTGCTTCGCGATAAAGCTTCGCCAGTTCATAAGCCCACTCTTCAATATATTCTGCCTTCTTAAATTCCTCCAGAGCCTCAATCTGCTGTTCGATCGGCGCTCTCTGCGCTCTTAAGATCTGATATCTAAGGATATGCCTGTTCGGATCTTTCGGTGCAATCTGGATAAATTCGTCATAATAGTCGATTGCTTCATCTATATTCTTTGTCTTAATTGCAAGAGAACATAACTTATAGATCACCTTGCGGCTTCCTTCAGAACGGCGATATGCAAGATTCATCACATCATAGCTCTTCTGATACTCTTTTGTTTTTTCATAAATATCACTGACATTCATCAGCATCCCTGCGTTACGGACACGCTTCCAGTCAATCAGATCTGCTGCTGCCGCTGCTTTTCTGTATTCTCCATCTTCCATAAGTTCCAGCATCTCTTCTGTCTTTAACTTATATTCATACTTATCCACTGTACTCACCTCATTGTCATTGAAATATTAGTTTTGGTCTGAATGTGTCCATTAGGCACTAGCCGATACTCTTTCATTATTCTACCATATGAGGTCTGTAATGTCAAAAAAATGCACCTTCAATTCCTTTTGAAAGTGCATTTTTAGTGTTATTTAATTGTATTATTATTATAATTTTATATTTTGTATCGGAGATTATTCGCGATTCTACGTTCCTGTGAGACCTTTGTCGTCTGTTATTTTATCACTTGAATGATTTTCATATCCATTCAATACTTTATGTATTAAATCTTCTGTCAAGTCATTCC
>ERZ860076.1791-NODE-1791-length-9886-cov-13.439019_pt1 | contig 9886 bp, 9 predicted proteins | sample MGYA00509982_ERZ860076 | MGnify/ENA primary metagenome ERZ860076 (study PRJEB30046, sample SAMN00715193) | human gut metagenome | study: EMG produced TPA metagenomics assembly of the A metagenome-wide association study of gut microbiota in type 2... | reverse complement strand
AAAGTCTGGGCTTTGCGCATAAAAAAAGGCTGTGTCAGCGTTTTGACACAACCTCATTTTTATAATCAGATTAACCTTATCAGTCCAATTGAGCCAATTTGTTTTCAGAACCAAGCACGTTAACGATTTTGTGCTTGTAAAGTTTCTCCATGTTGTCACGAGCCGGACCCAGATATTTACGCGGGTCAAATTCAGCCGGTTTCTCAGCAAACACCTTACGAACAGCAGCAGTCATAGCCAAACGAGAGTCTGAGTCGATATTGATTTTGCAAACAGCAGACTTCGCAGCCTTGCGCAGTTGCTCTTCGGGAATACCGATAGCTGCTTCCAACTTACCGCCGAATTGATTGATAGTATCAACTTCTTCCTGAGGAACTGAAGAAGAACCGTGAAGAACGATAGGGAATCCAGGAAGTTTCTCCATTACAGCATCCAATACGGCAAATTCCAAAGGAGGAGGAACCAGACGACCTGTAGCAGGATCTACGTGGCATTGTTCGGGTTTGAACTTGTATGCACCATGAGAAGTACCGATAGAAATAGCCAAAGAGTCACAACCTGTACGAGTAGCGAAATCGATAACTTCTTCAGGATTGGTATAAGTATGGTGTTCAGCAGATACTTCATCTTCTACACCAGCCAACACGCCAAGTTCACCTTCCACTGTAACATCGAATTGATGAGCATAATCAACAACCTTCTTTGTCAAAGCAACATTTTCTTCGTATGGAAGATGTGAACCGTCAATCATTACTGAGGAGAAACCTGAATCGATACAGCTTTTACAAGTTTCAAAAGTATCTCCGTGGTCAAGGTGAAGAACAATTTCAGGATGTTTGCAGCCCAGTTCCTTAGCATATTCCACAGCGCCCTGAGCCATGTAACGCAGCAAAGTAGCGTTAGCATATTGGCGAGCACCCTTAGATACCTGAAGGATAACCGGAGACTTAGTCTCTACTGCAGCCTTGATGATAGCCTGCATCTGTTCCATGTTATTGAAGTTGAATGCAGGGATTGCATATCCACCTTTGATAGCGCGAGCAAACATTTCTCTTGTGTTTACAAGGCCTAAATCTTTGTAATTAACCATTTTGTTTAAAGTTTATTGTTAGTGAATTAAAATTCTACGCAAAAGTAAGCATTATCCTTTAAAAAGAAGAACAAGAGAAGAATAAAATACCTCTACTCACCAGTCAAATCCATTCTATTTTAAAGCTATTGGCTTGAATTAACAGAATATTGTAATCTCTATATTACAAAGTTTTTGCATCTGTCTGTTCATTCTCTCCTTTTGCGTTCTTACCTCTATAAACAAAAAAGCCGGAAAGCGAGTTTGTTTTCCGGCCTGTTATTTACACATTATTATATATTATCTTTTCAGATAGATAATCGTAGGTAAATGGTCGCTGTAACCGTTCAGCCATACGCGCCCGCCATGAGTACGCAAAGGTGAACCTTTGTATTTACCATCCTGCTGAATCAGGTAGTCGCGGATAAAAACCTCGCTATGGTCGTAACGCAGTCCTTTTTTCGCTTTCACCAACGGTCTGGACAGTACAATCTGGTCGAACAGATTCCACTTGCCACGATAGAGCAAGGTTCCCACACCCTTATCCTCCAGTATTTCCCACCAGGGATTGAAGAACTGATTGGCTTTCATGCCCGATATATATTTACGGGCCCCTAAAGTCTGCATGCTTTCATCCATCGGATCGTCATTCATATCTCCCATAACAAAGAGTTTCAGCTTTTTGTCTTCATGCATCAAGGAGTCCGTCAACGCCTTTACCTGCCTGGCGGCATGCACCCGCACCGGTGATTTCGCTCCGCGGGAAGGCCAGTGATTCACAATGAAACACACACGCTCACCCGCCATTCTACCGTCTACAATAAGGAAACCGCGCGTCAGATGCACCGTATCCCCTTCAAACGGAGCGGAAAGTACCAGTTTAGAGTTCGTCACGGCAAACTGTTGCGGATCATACAAAAGTGCACAGTCAATGCCACGTCTGTCGGGTCCCTCATAATGAACAAACTTATAGTTAGCCATAGCCGGCTGACTGACAAGATCCGTCAGTACCCTATAATTCTCGACTTCTGCCACGCCAATTACTGCCGGTCCCTCAGGAAGCAGATTACGCGACAAGGCACTCAACACGTCCGAGAGATTATGCAGTTTAGCTTCGTACTTTTTCGCAGTCCACCGGTAACTGCCATCAGGCAGGAAGTCATAGTCATTCTTACCTGCATCATGGATGGTATCAAACAGATTCTCAAGATTATAAAACGCTATGCTATACAGTTTGCGTTCCGTGTTCTGGGCTACAACTATTGTAACGCTGAACCAAAAAGAAAAGAATACAATCAGTTTTCTCATAGGTGATATGATATTAATCTCCTGCAAAAATCTAAAATAAAAAGTTATAAACCTATCAATTGCCAGCTTTTTTTGCAAAAAACCTTTTTTCATTTCATAGAAAAGCATTATCTTTGCGCACTGAAAAAGACCATTACACTATTTATTACCAAAATAGTAACAGAATATAAATTAAAAAACAAATATTGAAATGAAAAAAGGTATTCATCCTGAAAATTACCGTCCGGTAGTATTTAAAGATATGTCAAACGGCGATGTGTTCTTGTCTCGTTCTACAGTAAATACTAAGGAGACTATCGAGTTCGAAGGCGAAACTTATCCGTTGGTAAAGTTGGAAATCTCCAGCACTTCTCACCCGTTCTACACTGGTAAGTCTAAGTTGGTTGACACAGCTGGTCGTGTTGATAAATTCATGAGCCGTTACGGTAACCGTAAGAAATAATCTGTTTTTCAAAGAAACGGAAAAAGGGAATCTGCTACAGATTCCCTTTTTTACTATATGCATACTACCCAACGTCAGTCCCATGCAAGACATAATTTCCACGGAAACCGCATCATCCTGTTTAGGTAAATCAGACTTTCCCGCGAAACGGCGGACGCACCACCACAGCCTTCAACTTACGGCCGCGCATATCAATACAGATTTCCGTACCAACCTTACTATATTCGGGCTTCACATACCCCATACCGATACCAATTTTACGGGTAGGCGACATTGTGCCCGAAGTAACCACTCCAATAGGAGTACCTTCCGGATTCTGTAACTCATAACCGTGACGGGGAATACCGCGATCTACCATTTCAAAACCAACCAATTTACATACCGTACCCTCCGTCTTCTGTTTCTCCAGCATTGGACGATTGATAAAGTTCTTACCCTCTACAAACTTGGTAATCCATCCCAATCCAGCTTCAATAGGCGACGTGGTATCATCCAGGTCATTTCCATACAGGCAGAATCCCATTTCAAGGCGAAGCGTATCACGAGCACCTAAACCGATAGGTTTGATACCGAACTCCGCACCAGCCTCAAACACGGCATTCCATATTTTTATTGCAGCTTCAGGATAGAAATAGAGTTCAAAACCACCGGCTCCAGTATAACCGGTATTAGAGATTATAACATCCGGCTCACCTGCAAATTCACCATGCGCAAAGGTGTAATACGGAAGTTCGGAAAGATTAACAGGTGTCAGTTTCTGCAATGCTTCGATAGCTTTCGGACCTTGTACCGCAAGCTGCGCCATACGGTCAGAAGCATTCTCCAACTCAGCTCCCATCGTATTATGAGACATACACCAGTTCCAGTCTTTCTCGATATTGGAAGCATTGACTACCAACAGATATTTCTCCTGCTCGTACCGGTAGACCAATAAATCGTCTACAATACCGCCATCCTCATTGGGGAAGCAAGTATATTGTACCTTACCGGGAGTAAGGGCTGCTACGTTATTAGAGGTGACTGTCTGTAAAAAGTCCAAAGCATGCGGACCTTTCACCCAAAACTCTCCCATGTGGGAGACGTCAAACACACCGACACCCTGACAAACAGTAAGATGTTCATCAATGATACCGGAATATTCGATAGGCATATTGTATCCCGCAAATTCGTGCATCTTAGCTCCCAGCGAGATGTGCGTTTCTGTAAATGGAGTGGTTTTCATGGTGTGACTTATAAGTTATAGATTATGATTTATTTGTTAGCGGCAACGAGTTCGGCTATCTTGACGATAACATTCATGGCTTTCTCCATATTCTGAATAGGAATAAATTCGTAACGTCCGTGGAAATTCAGACCACCGGCAAAGATGTTGGGGCACGGCAAGCCTTTGAACGAAAGTTGCGCACCGTCCGTACCGCCACGAATAGCTTTTACGTGAGGCTCTACACCGACGGCTTCCATAGCTTTAAAAGCTGTATCGATGATATGCATCACCGGCTCAATCTTCTCACGCATATTATAATATTGGTCATGTAGTTCGAGTGCGGCTGTACCCTCGCCATATTCGGCATTAATTTTGCAGACAAGGTGTTCAAATTCTTTCTTACGGCTCTCAAAACGAACACGGTCGTGATCGCGAATAATGTAAGTAACTGTGGTCTGCTCCACTTCACCCGTAATTCCAATAAGATGATAGAAGCCCTCGTACCCCTCGGTATGTTCCGGTGTTTCGTGGCTGGGCAACATGGAAATAAAACGATTGGCTACGCGGATAGAATTTATCATCTTGTTTTTGGCATAGCCCGGATGTACATTGCGTCCCTTGAAAACAATCTTGGCAGAAGCCGCATTGAAGTTCTCGAACTCCAGTTCGCCTACTTCACCGCCATCCATAGTATAAGCCCATTCGCAACCGAATTGCTCAACATTGAATTTATGCGCACCCAAACCGATTTCCTCATCGGGATTGAAACCGATACGGATTTTACCATGTTTGATTTCAGGGTGTTCTTTCAGATAAGCTACTGCCGAAACAATCTCCGCAATACCGGCTTTGTCATCGGCACCCAATAATGTTTTTCCGTTAGTAACAATCAAATCTTCTCCCTTATGGTCGAGCAATTCGGGGAATCGAGCAGGAGAAAGAACTACTTGCTCATCTGCGCAAAGAACAATGTCCTTTCCATCGTAATTCTCTACAATGCGCGGGGAAACATCTTTCCCGCTCATATCGGGACTAGTATCCATGTGAGCAATGAAGCCGACAACAGGTACAGACTTATCTATATTGGCAGGAAGAGTGGCAAACAGATAACCGTTCTCATCTAATGTAATCTCTTCCAACCCCAAAGCTTCCAATTCTTCTTTCAAGAACCTGGCAAATACCATTTGCCCCGGAGTACTCGGAGTTACCCCACTTTCCTCATTCGATTGCGTATCGAAACTTACATACTTTAAAAAACGTTCTACTAAAGTCATGATGATAGTGATTATAGTTAGTGATTAGCGATTAGTGGTTAGTGATGAACGATTAACGGTCAGTAGGCTACAACCGCGCCCTCCTTTTATCCGAACGGCATTAATCACTTATCACTAAACCCTAATCACTATTTTACTGCCGTAAAATTAAAAAAAGGATTGTGAACTGCCAAGCAATTCACGACCCTTTTTCATTCATTAATAACTATTTTGTCAATCAAAAGTGACTGCTACCATCAAAACAATGGGTACAAAGTTTACATTTAGGCAGACCAATAGCCTCAACCAATGTTTCCAGCGTATTGAACTTTAATGATGACAGTCCAAAACGCTCACGGATAACTTCTACCATTTTCTCGTACTCCGGCGAACCCGTAGTGGCATATTTCTCAAGATTTTTGTTTTCATCACCTTCCAACTCCTTAATGACACGGCGGGTAATCAACTCCAAATCTCCTTTGGACGCTGTGAAGCCTACAAACGGACAGCTATATATCAACGGCGGACAGGCAATACGAATATGTACTTCTTTCGCTCCATACTCATAAAGCACCTTTACATTATCGCGCAACTGAGTTCCACGGACAATGGAATCGTCACAAAACAGAAGGCGTTTACCTTCCAGCATGGCACGGTTGGGAATGAGTTTCATCTTTGCCACCAACGAACGCATTTCCTGCCTGCTGGGAGTGAAACTACGCGGCCAAGTCGGAGTATATTTTGAAATGGCGCGATGATAAGGCACTCCCTTTCCTTCGGCATATCCCAGCGCCATACCGACACCGGAATCGGGTATGCCGCACGTACAATCTACTTCCGAGGTATCGGTCTGTCCCATTTTCAGTCCGGAAACAAAGCGTACATCTTCCACATTCTTTCCCTCATAGCATGAAGTGGGAAAGCCATAATAAACCCATAGGAAAGAACATATCTGCATCTCCTCATTAGGTTTGCGCATCTGCTCCACCCCTTCTGCATGCAGACGGACAATCTCGCCCGGTCCCAGATAGCGGTCTATTTCATATCCCAAGTTCGGGAAACTACTCGATTCGCTTGTGGCTGCATATGCTCCATCTTTCTTACCGATAACAATGGGAGTGCGCCCCCAACGGTCGCGGGCGGCAATAATGCCGTCTTCAGTCAGCAGCAGCATGGAACATGAACCTTTAATATGCTTGTATACATTCTCAATGCCGTCTACAAAAGTCTTACCTTGTATCAGCAGCAAAGCGATAAGTTCCGTTTGATTGGTTTTGCCGGAGCTTAATTCGGCAAAGTGCATATTTTGCTCCAGAAGTTCGGTTTCCAACTCTTTCAGGTTCATAATCTTGGCAACCGTAACTATGGCAAAACGACCGAGATGGGAATTTAAAATAAGAGGTTGAGGGTCTGTGTCACTGATAATTCCGATGCCGGAATTTCCCTTGAACTTATCCAGTTCGTCTTCAAATTTCGTACGGAAATAGGTACTTTCCAAATTATGAATGGAGCGTGTAAATACAGCCTCATCCTGATCATAAGTAGCCAAACCGCCACGTTTTGTCCCTAAATGCGAATTATAATCTGTGCCGTAAAACAAATCCGCCACGCAACTTGCCTTGGCGACTGTCCCGAAAAAACCTCCCATAAGTTCCTTGTGTTATTAGTTATTTTATTAACGGGCACAAAGGTACAAAGAAGTTTCCTTGTGAGCGATATATTCCACCTCTAAAAATAATAAAAAACTCCCCGCCAAAACAAAGAAGTCAGTCCTGCGGGGAGTTTACCAATACCTAATTAAGAATTTCTTTTTACCTTAATCATTTCCATTTTTTCACACTCTTCTTCTCAGCCGGAGTAGCTTCAATCAAGCTCAATGCGAAACCACCGCTACGTGCTTCCCAAACGGAGATTTTGGTTTTGTTGGTTACAATACCTTTCTTTATCTGATAGGAAGTAGGATTCTCTTTGTAGTCGGCATCCTTACCATCGGCATACAGAGTAGCTACATACTGCTTGCCCGGCGTCAGAAAATCGAGAGTAAAGCCGGCTGTGCGGGCATTTTCATCTGTAATGCCGCCTACAAACCAATTATCAGTACCTTTCGCCTTACGGGCTACGGTAATGTAATCTCCCGGTTCAGCTTCAATATATTCGCTGTCGTCCCAATCTACGGCTACATCTTTGATGAACTGGAATGCATCCATGTGCTTCTCGTAATTCTCCACTAGATCGGCAGCCATTTGCAACGGACTGTAAAGGGTTACATAAAGAGCCAACTGCTTGGCAAGCGTAGTTTGTACCTGTCCGTGAGGCAGGTCGCCCATGAAATCCAGTTTTGTATCAAAAATACCCGGAGTGTAGTCCATCGGTCCGCCGATAAGACGGTTGAACGGAAGTAGTGTGGTATGAAACGGCTTGCTACCGCCAAATGCTTCGTATTCAGTACCACGGGCAGATTCGTTGCCGATAAGATTTGGATAAGTACGGCACAAACCGGTAGGACGTACGGCTTCATGGCCATTGACACAGATTTTATAGTCGGCAGCTTTTTTTACGGCATAAAGATAGTGATTGTTCATCCATTGTCCGTAATGATGTTCGCCACGCGGGATGATATCTCCTACGTAACCGCATTATAACCGTTATCGACCATAAACCGGTAAGCTTTGTCCATGTGGCGTTCGTAGTTGCGGACGGAAGAAGAAGTCTCATGATGCATCATCAGTTTAACACCTTTACTCTTGGCATATGCATTCAACATCTTCACATCGAAATCGGGGTACGGAGTCACAAAGTCAAAAACATAGTCTTTGGAGTGTCCGAACCAGTCTTCCCAACCTTCGTTCCAACCTTCTACCAGAACCTGGTCAAAGCCGTGGGCAGCGGCAAAATCTATGTATCTCTTCACGTTCTCATTGTTGGCGCCATGACGTCCGTTAGGTTTTGTTTTGGAATAGTCCGTTTCGCCCAACTTAACAGAAGGCAGGTCATCCGTATACGCCCAAGTGCTTTTACCGGCAATCATTTCCCACCATACTCCTACATATTTCACAGGTTTAATCCAAGAAACATCTTCATAAGCGCAAGGTTCGTTCAAATTTAAAGTCAACTTGGAAGCAAGAATATCGCGTGCATCGTCACTGACAATCACCGTACGCCACGGCGATTTACAGGGAGCTTGCATATAACCTTTATCACCTACCGCATCGGGCGTCAGCCAAGATTCAAAAATCAGATTTTTATCATCCAGATTCAAATGCATGCAGGAGTAGTTTACCAAGGCAGCTTCGTGCAGATTGATATACAAGCCGTCCGCCGTTTTCATCTGAAGGGAAGTCTGTACGCCTGTCGGAGAGAATTGTGTCTGCGACGCATTACCAGTAATGGCAGATTTCATAAGACCGCGGATTTCAGAAAGTTTGGACTCTGTAAAGTCATACTCCTGCGTATCATAATCACCCGGAATCCAAAACGCCTTATGGTCACCCGTCATGGCAAATTGGGTACGTTCTTCCTTAATAACAAAGTAGTTCAAATTCTTTTGTAAAGGAAACTCATAACGGAAACCGAGGCCATCATCGAAAAGACGGAAACGGATGATAATATTACAGTCTTGCGCTTTTTGGTCCAGCGTTACAGCCATTTCATTATAATGGTTGCGGATTTGTTTCACCTCACCCCACACCGGTTCCCATGTTTCGTCGAATGTAGACGTTTGGGTATCGGCCAGAGTAAATCCGTTCATCAGTCCCGGATCATTCTTCAATTCCAAACCCAGCTTTGAGGGCTTTATAACAGCTTTTCCTTTGTAGAAAAGTTCATAAACAGGTTCACCTTGAGAATTGACGGAGAAGTTTAATTGAAGTTGTCCATTGGGCGAGGTGATGCTCTCGGCCATTGCTGCACTACTCATAAAAAGTACGAGCAGGAAGCAGGTTAGTTTAATGCAAATTGCTTTCATGTTTCTCATGCTATGATTTATAATTTATTTGATGCAAATATAAGCAGGAAAGTCTCCTGATTTAAGGTTATCAAATGAAAATAGATATGAAATAAAAGCAAACGTTTGCATAAGTGATTATAAACCTGTTTTTTAAAAGAAATACCGCTCACTCGGAAATACAAATGGAATGAAAACACTATCTTTGTCAACTCAATACCAGACTTCAATTATTATGACTAAAATATTGATAGCCATATTTCTTGGCGGCGGCACAGGCAGCGTATTGCGCTATTGCGTGCAAATGGCACTCCATGAACGGATAGTACCCTACTCCTTTCCTTGGGCTACATTTGCCGTAAACATCATCGGAGGCTTCCTGATAGGATTGTTCTACGTCTTATCCGCCCGCTTCAACTTATCCGCAGAAGTAAGAATGTTGCTGACTACCGGCTTGTGTGGTGGCTTCACCACTTTTTCCACATTTTCCAACGACGGATTGATTCTGATTAAACAAGGATTTTACGGATTATTCGCCCTATATACCTTATTAAATATCTTGTTGGGAATATTTGCAGTATGGGGCGGAAATATCTTAGGGAAGACCTTTTAAAACCTCAAATCCGCAACTAAGCTCTTCAGCGTCCTTCTTGCGTCTAAACGTCCT
>ERZ860076.1788-NODE-1788-length-9890-cov-2.050737_pt1 | contig 9890 bp, 5 predicted proteins | sample MGYA00509982_ERZ860076 | MGnify/ENA primary metagenome ERZ860076 (study PRJEB30046, sample SAMN00715193) | human gut metagenome | study: EMG produced TPA metagenomics assembly of the A metagenome-wide association study of gut microbiota in type 2... | reverse complement strand
TGATTGCTTCTCATGACACAATGCAGCGTCACCACCTGTAAACGGACTTTTAAGAATGTGGGGAGGCGGAATTGCAGAGTCTGATTATTTCTTCCAATTGTGTGACGAATTGGGATTGTTGGTATGGCAAGAGTTCTGGATGACTGGTGATACTCGTCATCCGCATGATAAGGCTCTCTATATGAGTAACGTGGAATCTACCGTAAAACGTATTCGTAATCATCCTTCTTTGGCTTATTATGTTGCTTCTAATGAGAGTACAGAAGTTACCGGTACTCCTGAATTACTGAATAAACTGGATGGTACACGTGGCTTCCAGATGCAGTCCGAATGTGAAGGAGTGCATGATGGCAGTCCTTACAAACAGGTAAATCCGATGCAGCATTATGAAAATACGGCCTCTCCCAGAGGAAGCCGTGTAGACGGATTTAATCCGGAATACGGTGCACCTACTCTTCCAACTGTGGAAATCCTCCGAGAAATGATGGATGAAAAAGACCTTTGGCCTATCAATAAGGAAGTATGGGATTATCTGGATGGAAATGGTTTCCATCTGATGAGTACTATGTATACAGACTTGGTGAATAACTACGGAAAATCATCATCCATTGATGAGTTTGCACAGAAAGGGCAATTGTTGGGAGCTATTAATTCGAAGAGCATTTGGGAAGTATGGAACTACAATAAGCTGGATTATGGTGATCGTTTCTGTTCCGGACTTTTGTTTTGGTATCATAACTGCTCTATGCCTCAAGTGGCTTCCCGTATGTGGGACTGGTCTCTGGAACCGACAGCGTCGCTTTATCATACTGCCAACTCTTTAGAACCATTACATGCACAGTTTGACTATCTTAAGAATACAGTGTCTGTAGTGAATGATTATTATCGTGAATTTAAGAATTATAAAGTGATAGCACAGGTTTACGATATTAACAGCAAGAAAGTATTTGAAGAATCAGCAGTGGTTAATCTACCCTCGGATGGAGTGGTAAACGATGCGTTGACTATTCGTTTCCCGGAAAACATATCTCAAGTTCACTTTATTAAACTGATTCTGAAAGATGAAAAGGGAAAAGATGTTTCTTCTAACTTCTATTGGCGTTCTAATGACAAATATGAAGGAAGCAAAACTTTGACCGGTCCGGCTGCTTCAGGTTTTGAAGATTTGAGTAAACTGAAGCAGGCAAAAGTGAAACTTACCTATAAAGTAAGAGAAGATGATAACAATTACTTTGTAGATATTACTTTGAGAAATACCTCCGGGCAGATTGCTTTCTTTAATCAGTTGCAATTCCTGAATTCAAAAATGAGTCCGATACGTCCTTCATTCTATACAGACAATTTCTTCTCCTTGATGCCGGGTGAAAAGAAAACGGTAACCATTGAAACCGCAAAAGGAAAGTTGAAAGATGGAGCTGTGTTGGCACTGAAAGGCTGGAATATAAATAAGCAAGAATATAAATTGAAGTAAAAAAGTAAGAATATGAATTGATTCTGCTTTCTTTGTTTCGGTAGATTGTGGAATCAATCATTGATATTGTAGAGAAATCATTTTAATCATTAAAAAGAAGTGAGATGAAACTTAAGTTTATCATAGGTGTAGTCGGTATATTATCAGCATGTGGATTTACTAATGCACCTTCTTTAGATACTACTCAGGAAGAACAGGATAATAATTGGGTGATTGGTCCGTTCCATCGTCCGGAAGGAGTTAATCCTGTCATATCACCGCAACCGACAGAATTTTATTGTCCGATGCGGAAACAGCAAGTGAAGTGGGAAGAAAGTGATACATTTAATCCGGCTGCTACTACAAAAGACGGAAAAATTATTGTACTTTACCGCGCAGAAGATAATTCGGCTCAAGGCATAGGTAAAAGAACTTCACGTGTTGGTTATGCTGAAAGTAAGGATGGGATTGAGATGAAGAGGATGGCTAGCCCTGTTCTTTTTCCTGCCGAAGATAATTTTAAAGATCAAGATTGGCCGGGGGGCTGCGAAGATCCCCGTGTGGCTATGACCGAAGACGGATTGTATGTGATGCTTTATACGGCATGGAATCGAAAAAAAGCGCGTCTTGCTGTAGCTACTTCCCGAGATTTGAAGAATTGGACAAAACATGGACTTGCCTTTGATAAGGCATATAACGGTCGATTTAATAATCTTTTCTGCAAGTCAGGTTCTATTCTAACAAAATTGAAAGGAAATCAATTGGTCATTGATAAAGTTGACGGTAAGTATTTGATGTATTGGGGAGAGTATGCGGTATATGCTGCTACTTCTGATAACCTGATTGACTGGTATCCGGTTTTGGATGAGAAGAATGAGCTAATGAAAATTATACAACCTCGTAAAGGGCATTTTGATAGTTTGCTGACAGAATGTGGTCCTCCGGCTGTTCGTACCAAACATGGTATTGTTCTTATGTATAATGGTAAGAATAGTGGTAAAACTGGAGATGCTGACTATCCAGCCAATGCTTATTGTGCCGGACAGCTGTTATTGGATGGTGACGATCCTTATAAAGTATTGGATCGTTTGGATAAGCCTTTCTTTGCTCCCGAGGCTCCTTTTGAGAAGAGCGGACAGTACAAAGATGGAACAGTATTTATTGAGGGACTTGCATATCACAAAAGGAAATTATACCTCTATTATGGTTGTGCTGATTCTCGGGTAGCAGTCGCTGTATGTGATGATGTAAAGAAGCTGAAGATAAAATAGTAGATTATAAAACAATGAGAATAAAGCTGGATACATATATTGCTTGTATTGCTATTTTTCTGTGTTCTTCTATAGAATGCATCTATTCGCAAAAATTGAAATGGAATTTTGGTTTATCACGTAGGCAAAGTTCCGAAGTGATACCTCATTCAAAATATTCGTTTCAGACAGCTAAACTTAAAAAGAAGGTTATAGAACCCGGAGAATTGAGTCCGCTTTCCGATTGGGAGTATCAACTATCCAAAGGATGGGAAATGATAGAAGGGTATAAAGCTAGAGCTGCCGAAAAATCAGTAGTTGCGCAAGATTTAGATACAAGTGAATGGTATTCGGCAACAGTTCCAGGTACAGTCTTAACTACATTGGTGGATCAGGGTGTGTACCCTGATCCTTACTGGGGACTTAATAATTTATTGATTCCCGATACGCTTTGCCGGATGGACTGGTGGTATCGCAATTCTTTTAATATTCCTCGTAATAAAAAGGGAGAGAAAGTGAAGTTGATTCTGAATGGAATCAATTATAAAGCGGAGATCTGGTTCAATAGGCAATTATTAGGAACGATGACCGGTGCTTTTGAGAGAGGTATTTTTGATATAACTCCTTGGGTGGATTATGATAAAAAGAATCTGTTGGCCATTCGTATTCTTCCGCCTAATAATCCCGGTATTCCTCACGAGGCAAATAGGAAAGAAGGAATTGGTCCCAATGGTGGAGCATTGTGCCTGGATGGTCCTACTTTTATCTCTTCAGAAGGCTGGGATTGGATTCCCGGCATACGCGACCGAAACGTGGGTATTTGGCAGGATGTCAGAGTCAAATTTGGAAATGAATTGGAAATTGTTGATACACATGTGATTACGGATTTGCCTTTGCCTGACACTACTTCTGTCAATTTTATCGTTCAGACGGAGATTTATAATTCTTCTAAAACGACTCGTACTGCTAATTTGCATTTTAATATTGGCGGAGTGTCAGCTGTTTATCCGGTTTCTTTGAATGCAAATGAAAAGAGGATGATTAAGCTGACTTCTAATGAGTGTAAAGAACTGCAAATGAAGAATCCACGTCTCTGGTGGCCGAATGGGTATGGAGAACAGTATTTATATGATGCATCTTTAAGTCTGATTTCATCAGGTAAGGACACACTTGACGTAAAGAAGATGCGTATCGGTATCCGTGAGTTGGAGTATGAATTGTCTGCATACGAGTATAACTCTCCTATAGTGCGTTTGAACTATAATCCGACTGCTGCTTTGCAGGATGGAAAACCCGCTTTTGATACTGTGAAACGTAAGAAAACAGATAATAAAGTTCGCTATACGAATTACGATGGAGAGTTTGTCCCCTATTTATTAAAACCAGTATCTTCACAAGGAATAGAGTTGATAAAAGATTCACTGATGAAAGAATATATGGTTATAAAGGTGAACGGACAACGGATTTTTTGTAAAGGAGGTAACTGGGGAATGGATGATGGTATGAAGCGAGTTTCCCGGGAACGACTGGAACCTGCCTTGAAGTTGCATAAGAATATGAATTATAATATGATTCGTAACTGGACGGGTGAGAGTACGGAAGAAGTATTTTATGAGCTTTGTGATGAGTACGGAATGTTGGTTATGAATGATTTTTGGCTTTCGACAGATGGGTTTAACCTCAATCCGCTGGATAACTGCCTGTTCGTTAGAAATGTGACCGAAACAGTACGTCGTTTCCGCAATCATCCCTCTATTGCTTTATGGTGTGCACGTAATGAAGGATTTGCAACCAATGAACTTGAGTACATGTTGGCCGCCACTTTGGCTAAAGAGGACGGCAGCAGGCATTATACAGGAAATTCCCGTTCATTGAATAGTTCAGGAAGCGGGCCTTGGCGTTATCAGTTTGATGCAGGCTGGTACTACCGTTCTTTGGCCGGAGGATTCCGATCCGAAGTGGGTACTCCTTCTCTGCCTACGGCTGAAACTGTTCGTGAGTTTATGGCGGAAGAGGATACATGGCCCATTAGTGATGTTTGGTATTACCATGATTGGCATAATCATAGATATGGTAGTAAGACTTTTAGCGAGCTTTATAAGGAAGGCATGGATCGTAAATTAGGACCTTCTGATAATTTAGATGATTTCTGTAAAAAAGCACAATTGATTAATTACGAAAGCCATCGGGCTATTTTTGAAGCATGGAACAGTAAGATGTGGAGGGACGCATCAGGCATATTGCTATGGATGAGCCACTCCGCATGGCCAAGTATGGTTTGGCAGAATTACAGTTCAAATGGCGAAACTGCCGGTGCCTATTATGGCACTCAAAAGGCGTGCCGTCCTCTTCATATTCAGATGAGTCTTAATAGTCAACATAAAGTTGATATTATTAATACTACGCTGAAAGAATATCGGAATTTGAAAGTGGAAGTCGCGGTTTACGATAAAGAAGGAAAAAAGATACGTTCCTCACAACAAAAGGTAAGTCATGTGACAGCTAATGCACTGACTCCTGTAGCACAATTAGAGGATATAAAAGGTCTTCCTGATTTCAGTTGGGTAAAGCTGGTATTGACAACAAATAATGGAAAGTTGTTGGATGATAATGTCTATTGGCTCAATCAAAAGGAATGGGATGGAAAGGTTTTGACTGATTTACCAGTTGCTTCGGTGAATGTATCTGTGAAGAATTTTGCGAAAAAAGCAAATCATTATGAGGGTAAACTTATTGTGAAAAATCCAGGACAATATCTGGCAGCCGCAATAGCATTGACTTTGAGGAATGCAAAAACAGATGCGCCCATTCGTCCAGCTTATTTTGATGACGGATATTTTTATCTGATGCCCGGCGAATCTAAAGAAATCCGTTTTCAGGTGGATTGTAAAGAAGGGGTGGATAAGATGCTTTTGCGGGTAGATGGATATAATGTTGAATCGAAAGATATATTGTTGAATAAATAAAGATTAGGTATTTATGTATAAGAAGGTATTAATATTATTATTTTTTATTCCTTTTCAGTTGTTGTTTGCTCAAACGAGTATGTTGAAAGATTTCCCGGAGGGCTCTACTCCGGAGGAAATAGGTAAGCGATTGGCCTATCGTTTTCTGACAGAGAAACATGCGCTTCATGTCGGAAAATGGATTGGTTATCCGGAGACTTTCTATTGGAACGGGGCTTTACGGTATGCTTATCTTGCAAAAGATAAAGAACTTCTCAATCGTTTGCAAGATAAGTTTGAACCTCTGTTTACCGAGGAGAAAGCGTTGCAACCTATTATGAATCATGTTGATGTGAATATGTTCGGGAGTTTGCCACTTGAGTTATATCTTGTGACGAAAGATAAGAAATATTGGTATTTAGGATTGCCTTATGCCGATTCTCAATGGAAAGTGCCTGCAAATGCGAAACCGGAGGAAAAGGAATGGGCTGAAAAAGGATATTCCTGGCAAACACGTTTGTGGATTGATGATATGTATATGATTACAATCGTGCAGACTCGTGCTTATAAAGTAACGAAGGATAAAAAATATATTGATCGTGCAGCTAAAGAGATGGTGATGTATCTGGATGAGTTGCAACGTCCGAACGGTCTTTTCTATCATGCACCCGATGTACCTTATTATTGGGGACGTGGAAATGGCTGGATGGCTGCCGGAATGACGGAATTACTTCAGTGTCTGCCTAAAAATCACAAAGACCGTCCTCGTATTTTGCAGGGCTATCGGACAATGATGGAAAGTCTGAAGAAATATCAGAATCCGGAGGGCTTGTGGAATCAGTTGATTGACCAGTCTGACTGTTGGACTGAAACATCAGGATCGGCTATGTTCACTTTTGCTTTTATCAAGGGAGTTAAGAATGGATGGTTGAATGCTGAAGAATATGCCCCTGCTGCTCGTAAGGCGTGGATAGCTTTAGTGTCATATCTTAATGACAAAAATCAGGTGAGAGAGATTTGCGTGGGCACGAATAAGAAGAACAGTAAACAGTATTATTATGACCGTCCGCGCCGCACGGGTGATTATCATGGGCAGGGACCTTATCTGTGGTGTGCTGCCGCTCTAATGGAAAAGTAATCGTTCCGGTATTGAGTAGTAGTTGAGACTTTTGGAGGATATTTCTATTGATTTGGATAATTTTTTTATTTATAGCTCAATTTTTTTTATTCAATGTGAAGGATGTTTCCTAATTTTGGCTCAACAATTTAGTACAAACGGAATCAGACAGGCTGATTCGCAATCATGTTTTATATGAGTTTGAAATATTTACTTTGTGGGATGGCTTTTGTGGCATGTGCCACTATTGCTGAAGCTTTTGATAATGTGCCGGAATCGATTTCTGCATCTATTTCTTTGAAGGTACCAGGAAATGGAGCGAAACACTATCCATTGACTTTTCAGAAATCGCAGAATAATAATGGCACTTATTATTTGGAAAAGATGCCGTTGACTGTGTCTCAAAATATAGTTACTGGTAATGATGGGCTACGTATTAGTGTATCTATCACTGCATTGGAAGATGTCTATTTTAATTACAATCAACAGATGGCAACCGGCTTCCGTCATGATGACTGCCTGTTCTATATGCCGGGGTTCTGGTATCGACGTAATCTACGTTCACCCAAAGAGGCTCCTTCATTCCATACATCAGATAGTTGGATTGTAAGCGAAGACAGGTTAAGTGCACCTCTTACGGGAATTTTCTGTGAGAAGACACAACGTTTTATGACTGTCAACAGACTGGATAAGTTTGTAAACAGCACTTTGGCCACGCATCGAGAAGGTGAGATTATTCTTTCGGATAAGACATCTTTGGGGTATACCGGATTTGAAAATAAAGGTGGTGTTGCTACTCTTTCTTTCGGTTTTCCTTATCGGGAAGCTCCCAAAAGTTATATTCGTAAATTGACATTAGCTCCGGCTGTGACTGCTTATCAGCTTCTGAAAAAAGGAGAAACTATTTTGTTGACCTGGCAAATTGTTGAAGGTGAAGCCAAAGACTATTCTGATTTTGTGCGCCATACCTGGGAATATTGTTATGATACATATTCTCCCAAGCCTGTTGATACTCCCTACTCAATTGAGTATATGAAGCAGACTCTTAGCCAATTCTTTGTAAGTAGTTTTGTTGATAAATATCCATTGGTATATAATTCGGGCATACATCTTAGGACAGACGCATGTACAAGTAATGGGCAGGCAGAGGTCGGTTTTATCGGTCGTGTTCTTCTGAATGCATTCAATGCTTGGGAATATGGCTGGGAATGTAACCGGGAGGATTTGAAGGCTAATAGTACTAAAGTCTTTGATAGTTACCTGAAGAATGGTTTCACAGAGGCAGGCTTTTTCAAGGAATCGGTTAATTTTGATAAGAATTCTGAAGATCCTGTTCATAGCATCCGTCGTCAGTCAGAAGGGCTTTATGCAATCTTCCATTTCCTGGCTTATGAAAAAGAAAAAGGACGTAAACATCCGGAATGGGAACAACGATTGAAGAAAATGCTGGATATGTTTCTGCAATTGCAAAATGCTGACGGCAGTTTTCCACGTAAGTTTCGTGACGATTTCACTATTGTAGATAAAAGTGGGGGAAGCACTCCTTCTGCTACATTGCCTTTGGTGATGGGATATAAGTATTTCAAGGATAAACGTTATTTGGATAGTGCTAAGCGGACTGCAGGTTATCTGGAGAAAGAATTGATTTCTAAAGCAGATTATTTCTCATCTACCCTTGATGCGAATTGTGAAGATAAAGAAGCATCACTTTATGCTGCAACTGCTACTTATTATCTTTCATTGGTTACTAAGGGAGAGGAACATAAACATTATGCTGACCTGACAAAGCAAGCCGCTTATTTTGCCTTATCATGGTATTATTTGTGGGATGTTCCTTTTGCTCCCGGTCAGATGCTGGGTGATATTGGTTTGAAAACACGTGGCTGGGGAAATGTATCAGTAGAAAATAATCATATCGATGTCTTTGTGTTTGAATTTGCCGATGTGCTTCGTTGGCTGTCGAACGAGTATAACGAGTCTCGCTTTTCAAATTTTGCAGAAGTAATTTCAACTTCTATGCGCCAATTATTACCTTATGAAGGGCATATGTGCGGTATTGCAAAGGTAGGTTATTATCCGGAGGTTGTCCAACATACAAGTTGGGATTATGGAAAGAATGGTAAAGGATACTATAATGATATTTTTGCGCCCGGATGGACTGTTGCTTCTTTGTGGGAGCTGTTTACACCAGGGCGTGCAGAGACTTTTATGAAAAAGTAATTATAATAAATTAATTTGTAATGACGTCTAGAAGAGATTTTCTTAAAAAAGCCGGGCTGCTTAGTGCTGCTTTTGCAGTTCCTGCCCTTAATGTGAATGGCGATACCCCACAGTCTAAAATACGTCTGAAGAATACTAAGATTGCGGTGGACGATCGATGGGATGTTATTGTAATTGGTGGTGGACCTGGTGGATGTACCGCTGCAATTTCTGCAGCTAGGGAAGGTGCTAAGACTTTATTGATTGAGGCAATGGGGCAACTTGGTGGTATGGGAACTGCAGGGATGGTTCCGGCATGGTGTCCGTTTTCTGATGGTGAGAAGATTATTTATAGAGGTCTGGCAGAGAAAATTTTTGAAGCTTCGAGGAAAGGAGTGCCTCATGAGAGAAAACAGAAGTTGAACTGGGTGAACATAAATCCCGAATATCTGATGCAGGTTTATGATCAAATGGTCGCTGATTCGGGAGCTCAGGTTCTTTTCTTTTCGAGGGTTGCAGCCGTTGAGATGTCAGCAAATGATACAATAGACGCTATCATTGTGGCAAATAAATCCGGACTTGTTGCATTCAAGGCGAAAGTCTTTATTGATGCAACAGGAGATGGTGATGTGGCTGCATGGGCAGGTGCTTCCTTTAAAAAAGGAGGAGAGGATGGAGTAGTGCAAAGTTCTACTTTATGTTTCTCGTTTGCCAATGTCGATAGCTATCACTATAATCTCATAGGCCCTTCATTACATACGAGTAACAAGAATAGTCCTATTTATGATGTGATTAAGTCCGGGAAATATCCATTGATAGGCAAACATTTCAATAGTAATCTGATTGGTCCGGATGTGGTGCAGTTCAATGCCGGACATCTTGCTAATGTCGATTCAACTGATCCTTGGGCGACTACGCAGGCAATGATG
>ERZ860076.1782-NODE-1782-length-9901-cov-2.342677_pt1 | contig 9901 bp, 7 predicted proteins | sample MGYA00509982_ERZ860076 | MGnify/ENA primary metagenome ERZ860076 (study PRJEB30046, sample SAMN00715193) | human gut metagenome | study: EMG produced TPA metagenomics assembly of the A metagenome-wide association study of gut microbiota in type 2... | reverse complement strand
TTTCATTTTTATGTAAAATTAAATCAACAAAGTTTTTTATGACTTATTTTTCTTACGGAACTGTGCCGGCGTAATCTTATATTTGTCAGTGAAAATTTTATAAAAATATTATGGTATGTGGCAGTGACACAGCACCGGGATAGGCGCTAGGGAGAAAACACCAGGCGGGAGCGGCAGGATAGAACCTTGTATTTTAAGAGGGATTCCGCTATAATTGTGCGTAGGCAATGAGAAAAGAGTGGAGTAATCAATGAAGAAAAAGATTGTTAATTCTTCGCAGGAGTCAGAAGAAATTAAAATAGACAATAAGAAACAGAAAAGAAAGAGAGAAAAGAAAGCCTACCGGGAGATTCGGTGGGACAGGCTGGATAACACGGCACATCTTTTCCCTGTGATCGCAGGAGAGAATATGAGCAATGTCTACCGCATCAGTGTGACACTGACGGAGCTTGTACAGCCTGATATTTTGCAGCAGGCGTTAAACATTGTTCTTCCGAAGATGGATGGATTTAATTTAAGGCTCCGCATGGGGGTGTTCTGGTATTATTTTGAGGAGAATGGAAAATCTGCGCCGAAAGTACGCGAGGAGAGTAATTTTCCATGCCGCTATATCCAGCAGAATCAAAACCACAGTTATATGTTCCGCGTGACTTATTATAAATACAGGATTAATCTGGAAGTGTTCCACGTGCTGACGGATGGAATGGGCGGCATTAATTTTTTGAAAGAGTTGACGTACCAGTATCTGCGCCTTGCACACCCGGAACTGAAGGAAAAAGTAGGTGATTCCTTAAACAGCGATACTTCTTTGAACAGAGAAGACAGTTTTTTGAAAAATTACAAGAGAAGTTCTGCAAAAGGTTATCAGACCAAGAAAGCTTATCTTTTAAAGGGAGAGCGGTTAGGACCTGGCGAATTTGGTGTCATGCATGGATATATGCAGGTTTTTCAGTTAAAAGAAGTCTGTCATAAATACGGGTGCAGTATCAATGAATATCTGGTATCCGTTTATATCTGGAGCGTGTATACAGAGTGCATGAAGGGAATGCCTTCTGAAAAACCGATCCGTGTCGCGGTTCCGGTGAATCTGCGGCCGTATTTTAATTCGATCACAACGAAAAACTTTTTTGTTATGGTATCCGCAGAGTTCCACCCGACAAAAGAGATCTATACATTTGAGGAAGTATTGACAAGTGTCAGGGACAATCTCAGAAGCCAGATCAACCGGGAACATCTGGAAAAACTTTTTTCCTACAATGTTTCAAATGAAAAACTTCTGGTGGCGCGGGCAGTGCCGCTTTTCTTGAAAAATATTGCAATGAAGCTTGTGTATACAAAATCCGCGCTGGCAAATACCACTACGATCACGAACATCGGAAATATCGGAGTAGACGAAGCCTATCGTCCATATGTCGAGATGTTCCATGCATTTCTTGCCATGTCTAAGGGACAGCATCTGAAAGGAACGATCTGTTCTTATGGCAGTACGCTTGTGTTTTCCTTCAGCTTTGATCTGAAGGATGTATCTGTTCAGAGAGGATTTTTCAGGAAAATCGCAGCAGATGGAATTGAAGTGGAATTAGAGACGAATGGCGTGACCGCCGATTAATTGCGGAAGCAGTTTGAAACAGCAAATAACAGGAAAGTAATGGTGTAAGATGAGTAGATGTAAACAATGTAATATAGAAGTGTTGGATGAGACGGAGCGCTGTCCGCTCTGCCATTCCGTGTTAGAACCAACGGTTGAAGTGGAAAATATGTATCCGGATGTAAAGATAAAAACAAGACGGATGATGCTGTTGTCAAGAATTTATCTTTTTGTGGCAATTGTGGCAGAGGCAATTTTAGTTGTGATAAATCATTATGGCAACTTTGAGACGGCATGGAGTCTGGTGACCGGGTTACTCTTTTTCTATGGGTACCTCGTAGTCCGGTTTGCAATTCTCGGAAAAACCGGTTATATCGCAAAAACAATTGTTTTAACGCTTATAGCGATTCTGATTCTGATCGCAATTGATTTTGTGAGTGGTTACCGGGGATGGTCGGTACGGTATGTTTTCCCGGCAACAATCATACTGGTAGATGCAGGCATCCTGATTTTAATGTGCGTAAACAGGAGAAACTGGCAGAGTTATATTATGTGGCAGATTTTTATGATTTTGTGCAGTTTTATACCGATCATATTGTACCTGACAGGTATTATTTATGTACCATATCTGGCACTTGCGGCACTTGGCACTTCTGTGTTTTTATTCCTTGGAACACTGATCATTGGAGACAGAAGAGCGAGGGTGGAATTAAAGAGAAGATTTCATGTGCGGTAAATAAAGCAGGATGAAGCATGCAAAAGTTGATCGGGAACTTAAAATGAGTTTGAACCGATCACAAAAGATTGAGAAAACAGAGCTGGTAGAACAATCACGAAAGCTTGAAAAAAACAGAAACAGAGGGGATAAATGATCCGAAAATTAACATTAAAAAAAGAGAGAACACATGAGGAAAATGATGCGAGTGTTGCCGGAAATGTCATGCGTGATCTGATCGCACACGTGACAAACGACAACCTGATCGGCCGCAAGATCAAGAGCGGCGAACTGCGGAAAAAAATGGTAGAACCGCCTTGGAAATGTCCGGATATGTTCACTTTGACGACTATTGAAATGGAACATTTTATGATGGAATGGCTGGAACTGAAAGAGAATCCGAACAGGGAAAAGGTGATCTTGCAGCTTCATGGTGGCGGATATATCGGAGCTATGCGGAATGCATACCGGATGTTTGCAGGACTTTACAATGAGGTCAGCAAAGGAATGAGTGTGCTTACCATTGATTATCGTGTGGCACCGGAAAATCCATATCCGGCGGCTTTAGAAGATGCAGTGGCAGCATACCAGTGGCTCTTAGATCAGGGCTGGTTTGCAGAAGATATTATTGTGGCAGGCGATTCCGCGGGTGGCGGACTTGCAATGGCGCTGTGCCATTATCTGAAAGACCACGGAATACAGCTTCCATGTGGGATTGTTGCAATGTCGCCATGGACTGATCTTATGGCAAGCGGCGAGTCTTATGACACGAATTATGAGAAAGATCCGCTGTTTGGCAACACAAGAGACAGTCTGATCTATAATAAAGATTATGTCGGTGACCATGATCCGATGGATGCTTATATTTCGCCTTTGTATGGGGATTTCAGAGGATTTCCGCCAATGCTCATTCAGGTTGGCTCTTATGAAATGCTGTTAAGTGATTCAGTGAGTGTCGCTTCAAAAGCGAGACATCAGGGAGTAAAAGTAAGACTTAGTATTTATGACGGAATGTTCCACATTTTCCAGATGGCAGCAAAAATGCTGCCAGAATCCAGAAAAGCGTGGGCTGAGATTGGAAAATTTATTGATGTTTTGTCAGATGACTGACGTCCATATAAACAGGAAGACCATTTTCATAGGTGACATTGGATTCACCCTGGATCAATGGAGTGAGATAATCAATTAATTCCTGTGTAACATCGTTGCCAGCGGCGTTGATCCATTCGGTAGGAACGGATTTTGCTTCGTTGGCAATATTTTTTATCTCGGCATATCCATATTCAATTGTATATGGATCGTTTGATACACGGTTCATGGTGACCATAGAAGCTGTTACGCCTTCTTCGGAGAGCGCAACGGCTTTTTTTCCTAATTCCACAGATTCCATAAGATCTGTTTTGGAAGCTAAGTGGGCGGCACAGCGCTGTAATACGTTGACTTCAATGGAACGAACCTTTACGCCTAATTTCTCTTTTACGAGGAACTCTAAGGTTTTTCCAGCGCCACTCAGCTGGCTGTGGCCAAATGTATCTACAGACTTCTCAGAAGCGCTGATGTAATTGCCGGATGCATCGCGGATACCCTCTGATACGGCAATGATAATGTTATTGCGCTCGAACAGCATACGTTTTACATCTAACAGGAAGTCATCGGTGTCAAACGGAACTTCCGGCAGATAGATCAGATGAGGGGCGGTGTTATAGCCATTTCTCGCAAGGGCAGCAGCAGCAGTCAGCCAGCCTGCGTCACGTCCCATGATCTCAATGATCGTTACACTTTTAACAGCATAGATAAACGTATCGTGTGCAATCTCCAAAACAGAGGAAGCGATATATTTTGCTGCGGAACCAAAACCAGGGGTGTGGTCTGTCTCGCAGAGATCGTTGTCGATCGTTTTTGGAATACCGATAATGCGGACATCACTGCCGATTTTTTTGCCATATTCGGATAATTTTAAAACAGTATCCATGGAATCGTTTCCACCGATATAGAAAAATGCGCCGATGTTGTAAAGCTCAAACTGCTTGAAAATAAAAACATAAGAGGAATCGTCATCCAGATAATCTGGCAGTTTATGACGGCAGGAACCCAAATACATTGCCGGAGTTGTCTCCAGACGGTCAAGGTATGCAGGATTTTCCTTCATGATCTCGCTCAGATTTAAAAAGTCATTGTTTAAAATGCCAAGGATTCCATTTACAGACCCATAGACAATCTCATACTGATCAGATGCCATTACGCCACGGATCACACCTGCTAAGCTTGCGTTAATTGCGACTGTCGGGCCACCGGACTGTGCGACCATTACATTTTTTAAACTCATAGTTTACTCCTTAATAATTCATTAACTTTTGTTAAAAATAGTATCCATTTCTTTTTCTTTTGTTATAATGAAAAAGATAGATTTTTTGAAAAAATCTTTTTGACTGCTATATAATAGCGGAAAATAACGTGTTTAGCAAGAGGTAGCAGGTGTGAAATGTGATTTATGTCCAAGAAAATGCCTTGTAGACCGGAAAAAGGGTGAAAAAGGAATCTGTGGGCAGACAGAAAATTTAAAAGTTGCGAGGGCAGCTCTTCATTTCTGGGAGGAACCGTGCATTTCGGGAGATGCGGGATCTGGAGCTGTATTTTTTTCCGGGTGTCCGTTACATTGTGTATTCTGTCAGAATGAGAATATCGCAAACGGAACAGTGGGAAAAGAAATCTCTCTGGAGCGGCTTGTGGATATTTTTCTCGAATTGCAGGAAAAAGGGGCGAACAATATCAATCTGGTTACACCGGGACATTTTGTGCCGCAGATCGTGAAGGCTCTGGATCAGGCAAAAAAAGAAGGACTTACGCTTCCGGTTGTATACAATACAAGCAGTTATGAGACGGTTGACACAATCAAAAGGTTAGAGGGCTATGTCGATATTTATCTGCCGGATTTTAAATATATGAGCCCGGTTTTGAGTAAAAAGTATTCCCATGCGCCGGATTATGCAGAGGTTGCAAAGGCAGCAATCGCAGAGATGGTGCGGCAGACAGGAAAGGCAGTGTTTGTAAATGGAGATGAAGATAACCTTATTTTAAGGGGAACGATCGTAAGACATCTGACACTGCCCGGCTGTATGGAGGATTCCATGCAGATTTTAAAATATCTGCATGAAACTTACGGAGATACGATTTATATCAGTATCATGAACCAGTTTACCCCACTTTCCAATCTGGAAAAGTATCCGGAATTAAATCGCAGGATTACCGATGAGGAATATGAGACACTGGTGGATTATGCAATCGATATCGGAATAGAAAATGGTTTTATTCAGGAGGGAGACACAGCGGAGGAGAGTTTTATCCCGGCATTTGACTGTGAGGGCGTGTAACCATGAAAATAAGAATAATATTTTCCGGTGGAAAAAATTTCCGAAAAAATAAGAAAAATTATATTTACATAATATGGGAAAATGCTATAATTAGTTTCGCATGATTACAAAGAAGGAATAGCAGCGAATTGCTGCAGACATATTCTTTATCATAATAGAGTGAATTGCGAAAAATTTACGATAAGTAATTGGAAATGCAGACGAGGAGGAGACGAGAATGAATTTTCTGAATTTAGTTCAGGGCGCAGCCGGAAAGGCAAAAGGAGTTGTGACTGCGCTTAGCGGGCTGACAAAGACACAGGCGATCATAGCAGGTGTAGCCACTGTGACAGCAGTTGGCGGTGTCGGAACAGGAGGATATTTTTTATATGACCATTTTCATCAGCCGGAACCAATTGTGGCAGATGTTGTGATAAGTACAGAGGTGGCAGAAGAACCGACGGAAGAAGTTGTGGCAGTTGTCACGGAAGAGACAGAGGCGGCAGAACCGGAAACCGTTACATTGGTCGGAAGTTCTATTGAGAAGGATCTGAAGATCAAGATACAGGACGAGTCCTCGAAAAATGTAAAGGGACAGCCTTTTGAGATCACGATCAAGGCAGACAAGAAGAAGGCAAAATCAACTACATATTCAGATGATGATAAAGATGGTATTATTTACATTAAAAGTATTGATGCCGGAAAATATGATGTCTCTTTGAATGAGATTGACGGATATATCTCAAAAGAAAATTCTTACAAATTAACGGTTAAGGATAAGATTGAATACACCAAGGTAGATGTCAAAGACGAGATCAAATCCGCAGCAGAAGTAGCACCGGCAGAGGATGCAGAGGTAGACAATGTTGAGGTGGAAGCTGTGTTACAGGATACAGTAGAAACGCTTGACAGTGCCTGTACACCATCCAAAGTTGGGGCAGGAGATGTGGATACTTCCAACTTCCCTACTGCTTCCGTTGGTGGATCTACAAAAGTGGACATTGCGCAGGCAGCAGTGACGGCTTCCACAAAACGTGTGGGATACCATGCTACAGGAACGGAATCATCTGGTGTGACTACATCATCCGAGATATCATCGGAAACAGCAACACCAAAATCATCAGAAACAACAGCACCAAAATCATCAGAAACAACAACACCATCGGAAACGACAACACCGAGTGAAGGCAGTTCGGAAACTACTGGTGGTCAGGGAACTGGCAGTGGTCAGAATAATGGTTCTGGAAATAGTGGAAGTGGTGAGAGTACAGGTGGTCAGCAGGGAGCATCTGGTGGAAACAGCAGCCAGAATGGAACATCTGGAGACAAAACAGATGGTACAGAGACAAAGCCGGATGATACGAAACCAGATAAATATGAAATTACCATTGTCCATATGTTTTATAAAAACGATGGAAAAACAAAAGCAGACAAAGCAGATGAAAAAGAGACAGTAACTGTTGCAAAGGATGCGAAAACGGTGTCATCTGCAAAAACATATGACGGATATAAAGCTTCCAATGGTACAACCTTTACCATTCAGGATGGTGCAGAATATACCGTTAAATGGGTTGCAACAGCAGCAGATAAGGTTACTTATAAGGTAACACATAATTTCTTTCAAGCTGATGGAAAGACCAAAGCAGAAGAATCCAAAAGTGAAGATATCACAGTAGATGTTACTGCTACTGAGATACAGGCATCTTCTTATGAAGCACAGGGATATAAACTGGCAGAAGGTTCCACGAAGATCAAAGTGGCAGCAGGCACAACAGCATACACATTAAACTGGGTAAAAGCAGCAGCCGCAGCCAGTGCATCTGTCACAGTACCACAGACGGCAGCTTTATATAACAGCACTATTAATAATGCAAATACAATTGGTCTCACAGCAACATTGACAGACGCGGGCAATATTATCACAAATATTACATGGGTTAGTAGCGACGAAAAAGTTGTAAAGGTATCTAATGGAGCGAAAACAGGATGTACACTGACAGCAGTTGGAAAAGGAAGTGCAACTGTAACAGGCACGATCACATACTTATCAAAACCGGGCGATACCAAGACAACCGCAAATGACAAGAAAATCACATGTACAGTTACAGTCAATGATTTTACCGGAAATACAACAACCCAGTTAAAAGATAAATCCGGTAGATTACTTTACAAAGATTCCGAGTGCAAAAAACCTGCAACCGTAGCAGATTACAATGCAAACGGAACTTACTACACCGAGCCGGTTTACACTGGATGGCAGACTATTGATGGGAAAGTATATTACTATAACAGCAACCATCAGCGTGTAACAGGAAGCCAGGTAATCAGCGGTATCACTTACAACTTCGGAAGTGATGGAGCATTACAGCAGGGGTCTGGAAAGAACGGTATTGATGTATCCAGCCATCAGGGAAATATTGACTGGGCATCTGTAAAGGCAGCAGGTATCAACTTTGCAATTATCCGTGTTGGTTACCGTGGATCACAGACAGGAGCATTGGTAGAGGATTCCTGCTTCAGGAAAAATATTCAGGGTGCAACTGCAAACGGTATTAATGTGGGTGTTTACTTCTTCACGCAGGCCACAACGGAGGCAGAAGCTGTTGAGGAAGCAAGTATGGCATTGACCTTATGCTCCGGATACAATCTTTCTTACCCGATCTTTGTCGATACAGAGAACGGAAGCGGAGCAGCCCGTGCCAACGGATTAGATAAAGGCACCAGAACAGCATGCGTGGCTGCGTTCTGTAAGACCATTGCAAACGGCGGAAGAAAAGCAGGTGTTTACGCAAGTAAGAGCTGGTACAACAATAAAATTGATGCATCTGCATTCAGCAACTACTTTATCTGGGTTGCACAGTACAACACAACCTGCAATTACAAAGGAAAATATAACATGTGGCAGTATTCTTCCAAGGGAAGTGTTCCTGGAATCAAGGGAAATGTCGATGTAAATATTGCATATTAATTCATGGATTTTAAAAGGACGACCGGTATCTGTTTAGATACCGGTTGTTTTGCACATAACAATCGATAAGGGGAACAGGTTTGCTATATTATAATAAGAAAGAGTATCCAAAACAGATATGGGTGTCGCAGATACCGGAGCGGGAAGTTTCTTTGTTAAGGGAAAATCTTGCCGAAACAAAACAAACTACATTTGTATTAATGCAAAAAGAGGAAGCATGTCATCAACTGTCAGAACAGCGGAGCAGAGATATCATTTTTCTATCTTCGAACCAGTCTCTCTTAGACCTTGCCAGAGATGTGGATGTTCCGGCGATTGCCTGTCAGATGCCGGAAACGGATACATTTCTTCATGCCGATATGGTCGTTGAGGGGTTCGAGGAAGTCGATATGACGTTTTTGCAGCGTGTGTATGAGAGACATTTCAACATTCCATGGACGATTCTGGAGACGGAACGCTGTATTGTGAGAGAATTGAAGCTCTCTGATCTGGATGATCTTTTTTCCATGTATGCAGAACCCGGAATGACCGATTATATGGAGGGGTTATATGAATATGAGGAAGAGCTGGAATATCAGAAAGCCTATATCGAAAATATGTATCGTTTTTACGGATATGGAATGTGGCTCGTTTTTGAGAAAAAAACGGGTACGCTGATCGGCAGGGCTGGTGTGGAACACCGGGAAGAGTTAAATGGAGATATGGAATTGGGTTATGCAATCCGGACATCCTTTCAACATCAGGGTTATGCCTATGAAGTCTGTCAGGCAATCATGCAATATGCAGGAGAGGAGCTGCAGGTACATCTCTTGCACTGTCTGATTCAAAAAGAAAATGCTCTTTCTGAAAAACTCGCCATAAAATTAGGTTTTTCATATTGCGGTGACCGGGAAATAGACGGCGTCCTGATGTCAGATTATCAGATAGAATGGTGATGGAAGCCGGATGCAAAGTTTAAGCGTTGATTTTTGATAGAAAATAAAATATAATCATATATTATACACAAAAGCATAGATAAAGTGGGTGATCTACATGGCAGAACTTTCATCAGAAGAATTAGAGAAAATCGTAAAAGAAGAGGACAATAGTATCAAACCAATGAAGGAGTTTGAGAGTCCGGAGGATTTGTATCATGAGCTGATCGCCAGTGTGCGCAAATATCACCCTTCCGCAGATATTTCTCTTATTGAAAAGGCGTATCATGTGGCACGGGATGCACATGAGGGACAGACGCGCAAATCCGGTGAGCCGTATATTGTGCATCCGCTGTGCGTGGCGAT
>ERZ860076.1755-NODE-1755-length-10039-cov-3.722857_pt1 | contig 10039 bp, 17 predicted proteins | sample MGYA00509982_ERZ860076 | MGnify/ENA primary metagenome ERZ860076 (study PRJEB30046, sample SAMN00715193) | human gut metagenome | study: EMG produced TPA metagenomics assembly of the A metagenome-wide association study of gut microbiota in type 2... | reverse complement strand
TGCGAGGTGAAATTCCATTTCGGACGAGCTTTTTATGCACTTTTGAGAGAGTGTATTGAGGTGGTGAAACAGGACGAGCATTCGTCCGAAATCGAGAGGTCGTTCCAACAACTTGCGCGCGCAAATAAGTGCCCGGTGATTTGGGAATGTACAGAATACCTGTTTATATGAAAGGTATAAGAATGATATTGATGCAACGGTATACGATCCGTTATTGTTTATATTGAAAAATGAAAGAAGAAAATGATGATGAGTAAAAGAACAAGGCAAATGAAACAAAAGGAGCAAATATGGAATCAGATATCATTAAAATCAGCCATCTGAATAAAAGCTTTGGCGAAGTAAAAGCGGTAAATGATTTGAGCTTTCGTGTGAAAAAAGGAGAATTGTTTGCGTTTCTTGGAGTAAACGGTGCAGGGAAAAGTACAACCATTTCTATTCTCTGCGGACTGCTGAAAAAAGACAGTGGAACGGTTCAGGTAAACGGAATAGAAACCGACAAAGCCGGTGCACAGACAAAAAGGATGATTGGTGTTGTATTTCAGGATAGTGCACTTGATAAACCGCTTACGGTGAAAGAGAACCTAATGAGCAGAGCTGCTTTGTACGGCATTACAGGAAATGCCTTTGATAAGAGATTACAGGAGCTGGTCGAGATTTTGGATTTTGACGAGTTTTTAAACAGACCTGTAGGTAAGCTGTCGGGAGGTCAGAGAAGAAGGATTGATATTGCCCGTGCATTATTGCACAGACCGGAGATTTTGATTCTTGACGAGCCTACTACAGGGCTTGATCCGCAGACAAGGCAGTTAATCTGGAATGTTATCGAGAAGCTTCAGAAAACAGAAAATATGACAGTATTTCTGACTACACATTATATGGAAGAGGCTGCTAATGCCGGGTATGTTGTGATTCTTGACAAAGGAAGTATTGCAGCGGAAGGTACACCGTTTGAACTTAAAAATGATTATGTACAGGATATCGTGTCTGTTTACGGTGTTTCCGAAGATGAAATAAAGACATTGAACAGAGAATATAAAAAAATACGTGACGGATATCAGATAAAAGTAAGAAATACGAAGGAAGCAACGAGACTTATTGTAGAGCATCAGGACTTATTCACAGATTATGAAGTAGTAAAAGGCGGTATGGATGATGTATTTCTTGCAGTCACAGGAAAGAAGCTTGGAGGTGAACGCTGATGAGAACAGTATTGGCATTAATGAACAGGAACAGGAAACTGTTTTTTAAAGATAAAGGTATGTTGTTTACATCAATGATCACACCCGTCATTCTGATTGTTTTGTATGCTACGTTTCTTGCAAAGGTTTTCAGAGATTCTTTTACAGCTGCGATTCCGGATATGATCACGATTTCGGATAAGCTCATTAATGGAACTGTAGCAGCACAGCTGACAGCATCACTTATGGCAGTGAGCTGTATCACTGTAACATTCTGTGTGAATCTGACTATGGTGCAGGACAAGGCAAATGGAACAAGGAAGGATTTTAATGTTTCGCCTGTCAGCAGTGGAAAAATCTATTTGGGATATTTTCTCTCAACAGTAGTTAATTCTTTGATGGTCAATGGACTTGCGTTTGTATTATGTCTGGGATATCTATTTAAAATGGGATGGTATATGAATACAGCAGATGTATTATGGGTTTTATTTGATATGATATTGCTCGTCCTGTTTGGAAGTACGCTTTCAAGTATCATTAGCTTTCCGTTGACAACACAGGGACAGCTTTCGGCTGTGGGTACAATTGTCAGCGCAGGATATGGTTTTATATGTGGTGCTTATATGCCGATTTCAAATTTTGGATCAGGTCTTCAGAAGGCACTGTCTTATCTTCCGAGCACATATGCCACTTCATTGATTAAGAATCATATGCTTCACGGAGTATTCATGGAGATGGAGAGAAAACATTATCCGGATGAAATGGTTGAAGCGATAAGAGATACTCTTGATTGCAATCCGGTATTTCATGGAAATGTGGTAAGTGTAAATCAGATGATTGGCATTATGATGGGAAGTATAGCTGTATTTGGAATTATTTATTATGTGGTTACATTGCTGCCAGATGGTGAAGGAAGAAGATAACTATTGACAAGTGACCGATAGGTAACTATAATTAAAGTAACCAAAAGGTAACTTGATGACAGATTTAAATTAGGAGATAGACATGGAAAGCAAGGAAAAGAACACAAAGGAAAAAATACTGGAAGAAGCCTTGAAGTTATTTGCACAGAGTGGATATATGGGAACATCCATGAATGATATTGCTTCAAAACTTGGAGTAACCAAGGCTGCATTGTATAAGCATTATAAAAGCAAGCAGGAGATATTGGACAGTATTATTGAAAAAATGAATGAATTGGATATTGAGAGAGTAAAGCTGTATGAAATGCCGGAGGGTGATTTGGAAAAGGTTACAGCCGAGTATAAAGAAACGGCATTTGATAAGATTAAGCAGTTCACAAAGGTGCAGTTTCTTCATTGGACGGAGGAAGAATTTTCAAGCCGTTTTCGTAAGATGTTGACATTGGAACAGTACAGGGAGCCACAGATGGCACAGCTATATCAGAATTATCTTGCAAGCGGACCATTAACTTATATGGAAGCTTTGTTTTCAGGAATGCTGGGCGATGAAGGAAAAGCCAGACAGACAGCACTTGATTTTTATGGTCCTATTTTTTTGCTTTACAGCATATATGATGGAGCAGAAGACAAAAGTCATGTGATAAAGTTACTGGAAGAGCATATGGATCAATTTTTACAGGAAATGCAGACACGTTGAAAGGGTGAAGTGATTTGAACGATGAATCAGAGCATCAGGAATGGATTCTTTGCCCAAAATGCAAAGAAGAAAGCCTGATTGATGCAGAAAAATTTATAGTAAAGGAAGCCAGACGCTAAGACGCAGTGCAGATTGTAATATTACAGTTTTGTACTGCTTCGTTTATATTATGGGAGGTCAGATAAGAATGAAAGCAATCATATATAGATCAAATACCGGAAGCACAGCAGAATATGCACAATTACTGGGAAAGAAATTGAATCTTCCGGTACATAGTTTACAGCGGGCAAAAAACAAGGTGCTTTCCGGCAGTGAAATCATTTATTTCGGCTGGATTATGGCAGGAGGAATCAAAGGATATAAAGAGGCAGCAAAATTGTATAAAGTGTGTGCAGTCTGTGGTGTCGGCATGGGACAGACAGGCACACAGCTAAAAGAGGTCAGGGATAAAAATGCTATTCCGCAGAGAATTCCTTTATTTACGTTACAGGGGAACTTTGATGTGAAGAAGCTTCATGGAGCATATCGTTTCATGATGAATGTCATGGTTAAAACCGCCGGAAAGGGACTGGCAAATAAAACCGACCGTACGTCCGAAGAGGATGATATGTTAGATATGATGGTAAATGGTGGAAAACGAGTATCTTTACAGAATTTGAAGGCAGTTACTGAGTGGTACAAAAGTTTGAATTAGCAGGAGGAAAAACAGATGAAGCTTTATTTTGGAAATATGGTAACAACAGTAACTACACTTATGATTGTATCGCTGGTTGGGTTTGTTGGATACTCAATCAGTAACAGAAGCAACATTAATTTCTGGGGCAGAAGGAGCCTGTTTGTTTTGGCATATGGTCTTGTTATATGCTGCTTTGCAGCGGCAAGGGACGGATTGGATAAAACAATTCAGTATACGATAGATGGAAGCTGTAATCCTGGAATATTTTCACTTGTGAGCGTTCCGAACATAATTGGATGTGTCGGAGCTGCAATCATAATTATTGCAGCAATAGCAACACCAATTGCAAAGTCACAGCATATGCGTGAGATATGGTTTTATGTGATGTCCGGTGGAGTGATGCTAAAGATTGTAGTTATGGAGATTGCAAGAATTATACAGATGTTTTAGGAGTGTTTTCATGAGAGTAGAGACTGAAAGAATGTATCTTTATCCTTTAAGTGATGAAGAAATGCGGTTGGTTATTGAAAAAGAATCTGATCCTGAGATGAAACAGGCTTACACTGAGATGCTTGAAGGGTGTCTTTCTAATCCTGATAAGAGAATATGGTATGCCATCTGGAATATGGAATTGAAAGATGATTCAGAAACTATAGCGGGTGATTTTTGCTTTAAGGGACTTGGGGATGATGGAGTGATTGAAATTGGATATGGTCTGAAAGAAGAATACCGGCATCACGGATATATGACAGAGGCAGTAATAGCAATCACAGAATGGGCATTGTCACAGGGAAGCGTAAAGCAAGTGGAGGCGGAAACCGATGCGGAAAATATTGCCTCACAGAAAGTCCTTTTCCGGTCAGGATTTGTCAGTAATGGAAAGATGGGAGAAGAGGGGCCAAGATTTGTATATGAAGGCAAGGTGATCGCAATATGAAGAATAAGTTATTTTTGATGATTTCTGTAATTATGGTATGTTCATTGTGCGCATGTGGGCAGCGGGAAAACGGAACTATAACGAATACTGGAAACAGTACGGAGCAGGTCGTTGCGAGTGAAGCAATTGTAGAGGTAGTACAGCTTCCGGAAGAACAGACAATGGAAGATTCAAATTCAACGACTGAAAAATTCGAGAATAAGGATAATTGGCCAGATGTCGAAGAACTGGTTAATCAAAGGGGAGATGAGATTACGGTCTATTTACTGGCAGATGGTCGCTATATGGATCGTATAAATGCTGTTTATATTTATGATGGAAAAGGTACATGGACAGATGAATCGGGAGTGGAATGGAACAAAGCTGTAAAATAGTAGAAGAAAAAGGTAGCTTATTAATCAGTTTATCAATACAGAATAGAGGTAATAATTATGAGAATTGAACATGTTGCACTTTATGTAAATGATATGGAAAATACAAAAAAATTCTTTGTGAAGTATCTGGGGGCAAAATCAAATGATGGATATCACAATCAGAAAACAGGCTTTTGTTCTTATTTTCTTACATTTGATGATGGTGCACGTATTGAAATCATGAATATACCGGAAATGGCTGATTTACCGAAGAAACCAGCTCGTACTGGATATTCACATATAGCTTTTAGCGCGGGAAGTAAGGAAAAAGTGGATGCATTGACAGCAGAATTAAAAGCGGATGGTTATGAGGTTATCAGTGGACCACGGACTACGGGTGATGGATATTACGAAAGCTGCATTGTTGCGGTTGAGGATAATCAAATTGAGATTACAGTATAATGGGAAAATGCAGGTATTTGAAAGGACAAAAACATGGCTTCTAGATTTGTTTTACATTTTCATTCTATGGTGAAAGACTATCAAGTCCAATAGGCAACTCTATAGATAAAATAATAATGTTATAGAAAAATGTCACAAAAACTTAACAAGAATTTTGTGATGGGTTACACGTTTAACCTTTGTAAAAGCAATTTTTTTATTGTACCATATAATCAGAATATAAGGATGAGAAGGAATAATAAAGAACGCATCGAAGGATTTCGCAAAGCGTTTGAACCAGGAGAAACATTAAGATGGGAGGTACCCAAGACAGAAAAGGAAAGAATGAGTTTTTATGATGATAAATATACGCAACTGTTAAAGAGCAATGTTACCGCTGCTTTTGCAGTTTCAGATTTTTATGCAGTTGAGTTTATGCAGTTTTTACAAGAAAAGAATATTCGGATTCCAGAGGATATCCAGATCATCGGCTTTGATGATAGCATGGCAAGCAGGGAAAGCAATCCTTCACTCACAACGATTCATCAAGAGGCAGCCTTGAGAGCAAAAACCGCAATTGAATGTCTGGAAGCAATGCGCAATGGAGTAGAATGTGAGACAGAAATCGTGTTACCAGTTGGTTTAATAAAAAGAGAAAGTACGAGGAAATTATAATGTCAAAGTTTATGAAATCATTGTGTAAAATTGCAATTCCTGTCACATTGCAAAGTATGCTGCAGGCATCTTTTTCAATTGTTGACCAGATTATGATTGGACAGTTAGGAGAAACTAATATATCGGCAGTTGGACTATGTGGAAACTTTTCGCTGATTTTTTCAGTGGTGATTGGTGCAGTAAGCACAGTTGCGGGGATACTAATCGCGCAGTTTATTGGAGCAGAAGATACAAAGGAGGCATGGTGCAGTTTTGATGTGAGCCTTATTTGTGGAATTGTAATATCTGCGTTGTTTTTGTTTGCAGCAGGTGTTTTTCCATCTAAAATTCTGAATCTATATACAGGGGATATGGGGATTATAAACACAGGTGCAATTTATTTCAGAATTGTAGCGTTTTCATATATTCCAATGGCGGTCAGTAATATTTTATCCTCATGGCTGCGTTGCAGGGAGCATGCAACTATACCTTTTTTAGCAAGTTTTGGAGCAGTCGCTGTAAACACAGGACTGAACTACCTGCTGATATTTGGAAAATTCGGACTCCCACGTCTGGAAATGAAAGGAGCTGCGATTGCGACACTTATTTCGCAGTTGTTTAACCTTGTATTTATTGCTGTTGGATTTGCCGTATGTATCAGAAAAGATGGAGATAAACCGGTATGGACATTGCATTTCAGCAAAATTACTATCAAGGATTATCTGATCATGATTATGCCGATTCTGGTCAGTGAATTTTTGTGGAGCCTCGGACAAAATGTGGAGTCTGCCGTCTATGGGCATCTTGGCACGTCAAACCTTGCTGCCTATACACTTACCTGCCCGATACAGGGGCTTATCGTAGGAGCACTTAGTGGATTGTCTGCGGCAGCCGGTGTGATGGTCGGCAAGAGGCTGGGCAGGAAAGAATATGATGAGGCTTATGCAGAGTCAAAAAAGATTATGTATGCAGGCTTAGCCGGAGCGGTAGCCGTATCGGCACTGCTCATTCTTCTGGCAGGAGTATATACCGGACTGTATCGTGTAGATGGCAGCGTAAAAGCATTTGGAAAGATACTGCTTATTGTATTTGCCCTGTATGCGCCGGTCAAGGTTGAAAATATGATACTTGGTGGTGGTATCATAAGAAGCGGCGGCAATACCAAAATTATCATGGTGATTGATATTGTTGGCACATGGTGCATCGGAATCCCGCTGTGTCTGCTTGCAGCGTATGTATTTAAGTGGGAAATTGTGGGTGTGTATACATTGCTTACCACAGAAGAAATATTCAGGCTGGTTGTATCGCTTGTTATTTTTAAGAGACGTAAGTGGATGATTAGTTTATCGTAGTGTGAGGTGACGGAGATATGGATTATATAAAAGAAAAACTATATCAGCAGTTAGCATTTGACTATTGCTGTCAGGTTTCGGATATAAAGGATGATAAAAATCATTTTACAGAATATGAAAAACTCAATGGCAGGAGACGGTTTGAAGAAGTTGATGATTGTGTTTTAAAGGTAATTGCTGTAAACGGAAAGCTGATATTTACAGGAAAAAAGAGCGTTGTTGACGTATGTCAAAAGCATTTTTCCAATAAATCAGGTAATTGGTTTATGGATGTTGTAAATTTTAGGGAACTGGATGAAATTTTAAAGGAAGAAGGATATAGGATTAAAACAGCCCATCCATTTTTATTCCCAAGGATGATTGTGTGCACGAAATAAATGGTGTTGAAATAAAAAAATACAATCAGGAAGATATCTTTCAATTTAAAGATGATGACAGGTTTGATGAAGCATTTTGCTTCAGTGAAGAATCACCGGACGTACTTGCAGTTGCAGCAATTATAGATCATGAGATAGTCGGCATGGCAGGAGCCAGTGCTGATAGTCCTTCTTTCTGGCAGATTGGAATCAATGTGAACAAGAATTTTGAGGGCAGGTATATTGCCACGGGACTTGTCTCAATACTTAAAGCTGACATCCTCCAAAAAGGATTTGTGCCATATTATGGGACAAGTTTTTCAAATCTTGCATCACAGCATGTCGCTGCAAAAGCAGGATTTGAAGTGGCGTGGGTGGAACTGATCACAGAAAGAAATGATGAATTATGATTAATTTCAATAGCAGGATGCAGTAGGTTCTTAAAATATTGCCTGCCTGATAAATGTTGATATAAAAATGGTCTTTTTGTGCGTAATCTGGTCGTTTTATGGGATTGGACTTTAAAATGAATAATTCAAGAGTATTACAGTTAATTGCACAGATAGGAAAAATACTTAGCAAGGTGGCTTTTGTGTTTTCAATCATAGGTATTTGTGGATGCTTTGTGGGACTTCTTAGCAATGTATTTGGAAGCGGTAAGGTTTTTAAAATCGGAGGTGTTACAATCTACGGTTTGCTGGCAGATTTTGATGCTTATAATGTGAAAAGTATCAGTGCAACGCTGGTGGCATGGCTGATTGTATGTATTGGGCAGGCTGTACTTGCAAAATTTGCGGAACTTTATTTTCATAATGCACTGATGGCGGGAACACCATTTACACAGGTGGGAGCCAGAGAATTGAGAAGACTTGGAATATTGACTATGGTAATTCCGACAGGATGTGCTGTTGTGGCAGAAGTTGTACAGGGGATTTTGACTGGTTTTATGAATGTAAGCGTAGATGGTTGGATGCAACTGCTGTTGGTTAAAAACACCAGGAATCTGCGTGATCAAAGATGACTATGAACAAATATTTATTGGAGCATAAGCCAGCGGATTGGGCAGTCAGTCTGGAACTGATCAGTACGAAAGAAGCAGTCGAATTCTATAAAAAGTATGGTTTTGAGGAAAGACCATGTGAGTGGGACGAACCGGGGATGTTTTTTTTTATCAGGCATGTGAGGAAGCAAGGCGGTTAGGAGCGGATAAGTTGCATATTTCTGCACACTCTTCTAAGGAAAGTCAGGCTGCATATAAGGCACTTGGCTGTGTCCATGCAAAGGAGATTAACCCAAAACTGGCAGAGAAAGAACCCTGTGATGTACAGCTTGAATATGTCCTTGACTAAAGCTGCTTTCTATGAGAAGAATAATTATGCACTCTTGGAGTCTTCTAAATGAAGCACTCAGAGAGTACATTAATTGTATAAGGGAGTGGATAAAGAAATGAAGATTAGAAAAATGGTAATTGAGGATTATGAAAAAGTATATCAGTTATGGATGTCCTGCGCAGGGATGGGACTCAATAATCTGGATGATTCCAAAGAAGGAATTGAGAAGTTTCTGAAAAGAAATCCGGACACCTGTTTCGTGGCAGAAGATCATGAAATTATTGGCGTGATATTGGCTGGAAATGATGGCAGGAGAGGATATATCTATCATACGGCAGTACACCCGGATTATAGAAAACAGGGGATTGCAGCAAATCTGGTAGAGTATGTAGAGAAGGCAATGGCAGCATTGGAAATCAACAAAGTGGCTTTGGTAGTGTTTGACCGAAATGATACTGGAAATTCATTTTGGGAGAAGCAGGGCTTTACAGTAAGAGATGATTTGATTTACCGCAATAAAGCATTGACAGATATTGTCAGAATAGATACGTAATAACAGAGAAACGTTTGGAGAGTGTATGAATATTTTCGAAGATGCTATGTCAGAAATGACATATGAACAGGTCGAAAATTTAGTGGTGCAGGAGGCAGTCGTATTGTTACCGATAGGAATTATTGAGGAACATGGACCGCATTTGCCTCTGGGAACTGATATTTATCTGGCATATAAACAGGCACATGATGTCTGGGAAGAATTAAATGCCATGGAAATTCCGTGTGTGATTGCACCGCCTTTTTATCTTGGAGGAGTACAGGCGTTGACCAGACATTTTCCAGGGACATTTGCTTTCAGCGAAGAAACGATCATGGCATGTATCGAGGAATATCTTGAAAATCTCGACAGATTTGGTTTCAGAAGAATTGTAGTTTTTAACGATCACGGAGATGGATTACATATTTCGGCAATTGTAGAAGCCATAAAGAATGCAAACCGGAATTTACTTCTACTTGGACATACAAACTGTTGACAGTAAAGCTCCTATATAGTATTATTTGATAAAATACTATATAGGAGTTTTTGTATGAAAATGAATGGCGGATTTCTTGTTACCAAAATAAAACAACTTGGAGATCGAAT
>ERZ860076.1752-NODE-1752-length-10058-cov-1.996901_pt1 | contig 10058 bp, 9 predicted proteins | sample MGYA00509982_ERZ860076 | MGnify/ENA primary metagenome ERZ860076 (study PRJEB30046, sample SAMN00715193) | human gut metagenome | study: EMG produced TPA metagenomics assembly of the A metagenome-wide association study of gut microbiota in type 2... | reverse complement strand
CGACACAGAGAGAAATTTGTGATATCATATATACAATTTTACATCAATTGGGCATACTCTAATTAAGGAGGTGCCTATGCGAAAAGGAGGGTTTAATATGTATATGACTAAGGAAAAAAAAAATATATCTATATACAAAGAATTTAAACCGCAGACAATAAAACACAAAGATGCTGAAGTGGGAGTATATGTATCCAATGTTGTAAGTCGCGATGTTTCTCGGAATATGCGTGCACTTGTAAGGAGTATATCCGCTATGGTTGCTAGTGGATTATCATTAAAGGAGTAACATAAATGGCAGATAATGAACTGAAGAATATAGAAGAAGATTCAGCTGAAAATAAAGACGGCGGATCTATAATGGATCCTGAAGTGGAAGCTGCATTGGAAAATATTCCACCTAAGGACAGACGAGTCATTGAACAACACATGTTTTCGATGATTCAGATGCGGTCTTCTGTTCCCTCGCCGGAAACTGCTGTAATGAAAAAAATTACAGAGGAGCACATTAGTAAATACCTCGATGGGGCTGAATTGGAAATGAAGAATAGTTATGCAGAGAAGTTCCAAAAAAAGGTATTTACTTTTTTAACAATGCTTATTGCAATGATATTTTTTATCGTAATAATTGTTTTATTGAAAGATAAGCCAGATATTATGGAAAAAGTATTATATGCTGTTGGTGGTGTGATAGCTGGCGCATTTGGTGGCTATGGACTTGGAAAGAAGCAAAGTGATGAATAAAAAATCCAGGAGATTATCTCTTGGATTTTTTATTTGTGATATATGTATTCGTCAATAGGTACATTGAATAATTTTAATGTATCGTCTAACCACATCTGGTATTCATCTTCATCTATCAATCCACTAGCCAGTTTCTGATTGACTTTGTTCCAGTCAGGAATGAATGTTGCAATCTGTGCGTTCGGAATATCAAGCTGCAGGTGAGCCATAAGTTGATTGGCTTCCTGTGAATAAGTTGTTTCTCCCTTTATAGATAGTCCTCTGCGGTCAAGATCAATTAGGATTGCAAGGAAGTCAGCAAAGGTTCTTACAGTTGCATTCTTTGATGCAGCAACTTTCTGTCCAAGTAAATCTTCAAATGAAATCCCGATAATCTCACAAAACTTCAAAATAATCTCTACCGGTGGCTCACTGTAGCCATTCTCATAATTAGAATAGGTAGAGTTTGTAATGCCAAGTTGAACAGCCATATCTCTTTGATTGATACCGGCATTAGTACGTGCAGCTTTTATCTTTCTTCCAATTTCCAAATATTCGCCTAATCTCATATGAACACCTCCTTGAATAAATGTAACTTTACAGAAAATAGCGTGTGAGAAGAGCCGGAATGAACTTTTGAAACATCGCAAGGTTATGCGAAAGTTTCTTGAAGATGAAAAATGCATATGTTATAATGTTTAATAGAATTTTGATACTTTTTGATGCATGATGGAGGACACATTATGGCTGTATCATACAACAGATTATGGAAGTTATTAGTGGATAGAAAAATGAGCAAAGCGGATTTGAGGAAACAGGCAGCAATAGCGCCTAATACAATGACGAAGCTTAGGAGAGATGAAGAAGTGACATTGGGTGTGCTTGGCAAGATTTGCAAGACGCTTGATGTGGACTATGGGGATATTATGGAGTATGTAAAGGATTGAGTACGGATTTTTGGACACCATTTTCTGTATAATAATATGTTGAATAAATAGTCTTTAATATTTTTAGACTTGGCAGGGAGGATAACCAATGGATTTGTTTGAAAATCTGTCTGATAATCAGATTGAAGCGGTAAAAACTATTGATGAGGACTTGGAAATAATTGCATGTGCAGGTGCCGGTAAAACCGGTGTTGTTACCCGTAGGATAATTAATATTTTAAAATCAAATCCAGATATTTTGCCTGAGAATATTGTCGCATTTACATTTACGGAGAAAGCAGCAGAAGAATTAAAGAGCAGGGTTTATAAATATGGTGAAGCAGTGTTGGGAAATACCAAGGGCTTTGCCAATATGTATATTGGTACAATACATGGTTTCTGCTTGAAGATATTACAGGAACATATTGTTCAGTTTCAGAAATTTACAGTTTTAGATGAAATTAAAACGAAGTTATATATTGAGAAAAATTATAACTTCTGTGGTATGCCGGATTTGGGGTTGAAAATATATACAGAGACCAATTTGTTTTTGAGTGTAATGAGTACATTAAATGAAAATTGGTTTGAAAGAGATAAGTGGGATGAAAAAACAAGAACTGCAGTTGATAAATACAAAGGAACATTCTATAGAAAGAAATATTTTGACTATTCTTTGATTATGCAGGAGATGCTTAATCAGTTGGAGAACAATAAGGATTTCGCAGATATCATCTTAAGTAAGATAAAGTATCTGACAGTAGATGAGTATCAGGACACAAATCCAATCCAGGAAAGGTTGATTCACTTTATCAAGCAAGGTGGATGTAACTTGTGCATAGTTGGTGATGATGATCAGACGATTTATCAGTTTAGAGGAAGTAATCCGGAGAATATACTCACTTTTAGAGAAAGATATGGAATCAATAAGTATATTGTTTTGGGAACAGATTATAGGAGTTCAGAAGCAATTGTCGATATTGGAAAGCGTGTTATTGTAAATAATGAAAAGCGATTACCGAAAGTAATGGAATCAGGAAAACTTGTAAAATATGAAGAAGGCGATACGGTTTATAGGGAGTTTGATGGGTGCGATGAAGAATATGAATTCATTGCGAAGTGTATAAAGGTATTACATGATTCGGGTGTTAAATACTCTGAGATGGCTGTCCTGCTTAGAAAACGTAAGCATGGACCGGATATTGCCAAAATGTTTGACGAGTATGAGATACCATACATTATTGAAGGCGTAAATGAGCTGTTCAGCACTGCCGAATGTCAGGCGGCAAAGGGAATATTTGATTATCTTGCTGGTACAATCGGAATGATGGAATTATTTCAGCTTTGGAAAAGTATAGATTATGAATTAGATGAAAAGGAAATAGCAGAAGCAATTGCTACGCTAAATGTAATTGATGTAAAATCTAAAAAATTCTACGGAGAGTTTGTATTACAAAAAGTATATCATGATTTTTTACGTAGAATATCAATTGTAGATGAGAACAATTCATCAGAGATTATTTTATATAATTTAGGAAAATTTAGTCAGGTAATTAATGATTTCGAAACGATTTATTACACCACAATACCAGCTAACAAGCTTAGTAGCTTTTGCAATTTCTTAAAATACACCGCAGATGGATATTATCCAGAAGGACATATTGCGAATACATATATTAGACCGGATGCGGTGAATATTATGACAGTGCATCAATCCAAAGGATTGGAGTTTACTGCGGTCTTTATTCCACAGATGAATCATAATAACTTTCCGTCAGCAAAGATGGGAGGAAAGAGTATTTGGCATGTGATAGAAAAGGATTGGATTCCAAATGCAGATAGATTTGCAGGAGGCGTAGAAGAGGAACGTAAATTGTTTTATGTTGCTATTACGCGCGCAAAGAAGTTTTTATTCCTAACCCGATCTCCTGGAAATGCAAGAGAAAAGAAAGTATCAGAGTTTATGGTAGAAGCGAAAGAATCTCCATATATGCTTGGCTTTGATGAAAAAATGGTATATACAGGGAACCATATTCCGCCTATGAGCGCGGGTGCAGCCCCACTCAATCTTAATTTTTCTATATTACAGGATTACTTTGACTGTGCATACCGTTTTAAGTTATCCATGTTTTACGGATTTGTACAACCTATTGTACCGGCGTTAGGGTATGGAAAGACAATGCATGAGATTGTTATGAATATACATAGAAGATTCTTAAGTGGAGAAACATTGTCATCTGAGGATATTGAACAGATTGTGAATGACAGCTTTTACTTACCTTATGCAAATCCTAAGCTACAAGACAACATGTTGGAAGGTGCAAAAAAATCCATAGCTGGATATGTAACTAAAAATCAGGATGATTTTGCAAATATAACAATGGCGGAGGCGGATATTGAACTGGATATGGGAGATGGAATAAAGGTAAATGGACGGATTGACTTGGTAAAACGTCGAGAAATATCCGGTGAAGAGAAAACTTATATCGTCGATTTTAAAACGGCTAGTCGAGAAGTTACAGAGTGTATTAATGCAGAACAGTTAAAAATATATGCATTGGGCTATCAGAAATTAACTGGGGAAACTGCAGATTATTTGGAAATCTATAATTTGGATAATTCTGAAAGCGAACGTCAGAGAGTAACTGAAGGATTGCTTGAGAATGTAAGTCGTGATATCAGAGATGCTGCTTCAAATATTAGAAATAATGATTTGCCACGAAAATGTAGCCAGGAAAAATGTCAGAAGTGTTACTTGAACTACTTGTGTTTGAGTAAAAAGGAAAAACAGGAATATGAAGTATAGAACAGGAGAAACGTATGAGCAATTTGTCTAAAATCCGTCGGGATAAAATGATAGAGTTTTTGGAAACTTTAAAAGAACAGCATAGCGATGATGAGTCTTTGATTGCAATAAATCAGATTGAAAAAGAACTGCTATCAAAACGCTATGGACTTGTATGGGAAGAGCATGAGGAAGCTGTTGATGTAATGATGCGTGATAATATTCCGGTTTTTACGGAAGTAAAAGAACGCGAAATATGTATGGCACCGGGCGAGGACTATAATTTCCTGTTGGAAGGGGATAATTTGCATAGTTTACATTTGCTTGAGAAAACGCATAGAGGAAAAGTGGATGTTATTTATATTGATCCACCATACAATACAGGAGGAAAAGATTTTAAATATGATGATACTTTTATTGATGAGAAGGATGGATTTAGACATAGTAAGTGGTTGTCGTTCATGTATGAAAGATTAAAATTAGCTAGGGACTTGTTAAAAGATTCAGGTGTAATTTTTATTTCTATTGATGATAATGAAATGGCACAATTGAAGCTATTGTGTGATGAGATTATGGGGATAAATAACTTTGTTGGAATGATTCTGTGGAAAAAGAAGACTAATGGAAATAATATGGGATGGCTGCCGCCAGTACATGACTATATTTTGTGCTATTCTAAATCAGTTGAAAGCATTTTTGACATGGGATATGATTTATCGGAGCAAGATATCATGTCTAAATATAGCAATCCTGATAATGATCCACGAGGTCCATGGACAACAACAGATTTGTCAGCTAATCATGTCGGTCCTTATTTTATGATTACAAATCCTAAAACTGGAGAATCATTTTATCCTCCTGAAGGAAGATATTGGGTTTTTAATCAGAATGAAGTGAATAAGCGTATAGAAGATGGGCGAATTATTTTTGGAAAAAGCGGTAATGCAAGACCGGTACAGCGTGTGTTTGCAAAAGATAGAGGCATTTCAAAAAGAAAAGCAGAGTCATGGTGGGATAAGCAGGGCATGAATTCAGATGCAACAAAAGAATTAAAAGATATTTTTGGTGTAGCAAAGGTGTTTACTCATCCAAAACCAGTCGAATTATTGTGTAATATTATTAAAATTGCATGTGTGAAGGATGCCATAATTTTAGATTTTTTTGCGGGTTCGGGAACTACAGCGCAAGCGGTTTTGGAATTGAATAAGGAAGATGGAGGACAACGTAAGTTTATTCTCTGTACTAATAATGAAAATAATATTTGTGAAGAAATAACCTATCAAAGAATTAAAACGGTTATAACAGGGAAAAGACAAGATGGAAGCGAATACTCCGAAGGAATACCGGCAAATTTAAAGTATTATCATACTGATTTTGTGCCTAAAAATGAGGAATATTTAGCAGATTCCTTGCTGAATCATGTAACTGAAATGATTCAATTGGAACGTGGAGTCAGAATTGATGATGATTCCTATATTATAATTATGAGTGATGATGAGGCTGACGAATTGGAGAGAAAATGGAATGAATACATTGATATAAAAGCAATTTATGTTTCTCAGGATGTGTTGTTGACAGCATCGCAAGAGGCACTATTTGGAAATGTTGATACCTACATCATACCTGATTATTATTTTAATTTTGAATTAAGAGAGGCAGGGGAACTATGGTAAAAGGGATAAAGGACTTTGAATTTCAGAATGATTGTGTTAATTTTCTGATTCAAAAGACAGTAGAACGAGATAGCAAGAAAGTGATTACTGTCAAGGCTTCCACCGGTGCTGGAAAGACAATTATTCTGATTAAGTATATTGATGAATATTTGAACAATACAGATAATAATACAGCATTTGTTTGGCTATGTCCGGGTAAAGGAGACTTGGAAGAACAAAGTAAGGAACAAATGGAACGCATTACACCACAGAGAGATACGAGAAATTTATTGTATTCCTTACTAACTGGTTTCACGCCGGGAAGCATCACTTTTATCAATTGGGAACTTGTAACTAAGCGTGGAAATAATGCACTTAAGGATGGTGAGAGACAAAATCTGTTTGATAGAATTGCAGATGCCCACAAAGAGGGAACAAACTTTGTAGTTATCATTGATGAGGAACATACTAATAATACCAGCAAGGCGAATGATATTATAAATGCTTTTGCAGCAAAGAATATTATACGTGTGTCTGCGACAGCAAATAAAGTCAGTCATCAGGAGTATTATGAAATACCGGAAGATGAGGTTATAAATGCCGGACTGATTACACGTGCGATTTATGTGAATGAAGGTGTAGATGAGGATAAACAGATAGTAAATGATTATGACTATCTGCTTGATTTGGCAGATGAGAAGCGTAAAGAAATTGCAGAAAATTATAAGTTGGTAGGAGCTAATATACGTCCGCTTGTTTTGATTCAGTTTCCTGCCGGACAACCTGAAACAATTAAAGCTGTTGAGGAAAAACTGGAGTCCATGGGGTATACATATGACAATGGAATGGTTAATATTTGGATGAGTGACGACAAGATGGTGTCAGACGATTTAACCGCTTTAGATGGTACACCTGCATTTTTGCTTATGAAGCAAGCTATATCTACCGGATGGGATTGTCCTCGGGCGAAGATACTTGTTAAGTTGCGAGAAGGTGGAAGTGAGGAATTTCAGATTCAGACGATTGGGCGTATAAGAAGAATGCCGGAACGAAAGCATTATGGTATAAATGTATTGGACTTTTGTTATTTATATACGCTGGATACAAAGTATAAGGAGGGGTTATTATCCTCCTTGGATAAGGCATATCAGTTGCGGCGCTTATTTTTGAAAGATGAAGTAAAGGGTTTTTCGCTTACCAAAGAATTGCGTAATTTGGATTATGATGGCCTGGGCGAACGGGAAACTCTTCTAAAAGTACATGAATACTTTAAAACTACTTATTCATTAACCAGGAATAAAGAAAATAACAAAGTTAATTTGGCAGGAGCGGGCTACAATTTTGATGAAGAAATTGATAGTCATATTTTGCGTGGGATTTTTCGTACAACTGAGGAATTGACAAAGCAGGATGCACAACGACAGATAGTGATGAAAACTCAGGTGAATACTCATACGCATGGTATATATTTATTACATGCGGTAGATGAAATTAAGAAGGTAACCGGTATGCAATCACAAAAGGTAAAAGCGATTCTGGAAAGAATGTTTCGTAAGGGAAAGAATAATAAATATAAATTCCTTGCATTAGATACGAACGCTTTTTATGCATTTATCATTAACAATACGCAGAAGTTAAAAATGGATTTTAAACATGTTACCAGTCAGATGAATGTTCAGCAATCTTTTGTTTTGGAACCTAAGACAGATAAGTTCACAATTCCGGAACAAGAGATGTATAAGTTCAGTGAAGTTAAGAAAGAACAAGAATTCCGTTTATATGCATATTGGAAATACACAACAGCATTTTGTACTGATAGAACACGATCTTTACCTGAGAGATTATTTGAGCGTTACTGCGAAAATAATCGTGAGGTGAAGTGGTTTTACAAGAACGGAGATGCCGGGCAGCAGTATTTATCAATCGTATACACAGATGCATTGCAGAAACAGAGGTTGTTTTATCCGGATTACATTGTGCAAAAAGAGAACGGAGAAACATGGCTTATTGAAACAAAAGGTGGCGAGGCTTCCGGACACAGTAAAAATATTGATATGCAAATGGGTAATAAATTCTTAGCATTTAAGCGTTATGCAGAACAGTATGGTCTCAAATGGGGATTTGTAAGGGATGAAGATGAACAGTTGTATATTAATAATACTGAGTTTGCGGAAAGTATGGCAGATGAACATTGGGTAGCGATTGAGGAAGAGTTTTAATAATTATTTTGAACGATTGTTTGAATTAGAATATAGGAGGTGATTTTACTATGATTTTTGTTAGTGGAATCCATGGTGTAGGAAAAACATTTTTTTGTAATCAGGTGAAAGAACAACTTGGTATTGCTATATATTCTGCAAGTAAGCTGATCGCTGAAAAAAGAAGTAGAAATTTTTCTGCTGATAAAATTGTAGAAGATATTGATGAGAATCAATTGTTTCTATTAAAGGCAATAGATGAATTGCGTGAAAAGGGAGATGAATTTATATTAGATGGGCATTTTTGTTTGTTAGATGGAAGAGGTTGTATTTCGAGGGTTCCCATGAATACATATATATCCTTAAAACCCGATAGTATAGTTTTACTAATGGAGCAACCATCTGTTATTGCGACACGTCGATTGCAAAGAGACGGAGTTGTTGTAGAAGAAGCAGATATTGCGAGAGGAAGTTTTTATCAATATTTTGAAAGTAAAGAAGATTTACTTCGGTTTTATATTAAATAAACATTTTAAGCAAATGAATAAAGAAATAAAAAATAATATAATTTCAACAGGTAGTTCTGACTTGGAGAATGTTATACAAAAAATAAGGCAAGGAGGGCTGTAAAGTGGCTGGTAAATTTTATTTAAAGAAATTTTCAGAAATAGATTTAGGTGATTCCTTTTTTGATTCCTTAAAATCTGATTATCCAGGCAATAAGAACAGTACAGGATTTGTAGAGTGGTTTAGCAAAAAAGCAAATGAGGAATCTACCGCACTTGTATTTGAAGATGAGATAGGTGTCGGCGCATTTGTGGTATTAAAAAACGAATGTGAAGAAATTCGATTACAGAAAGATATTTTGCCGAGTATTAACAGGATAAAAATAAGTACATTTAGAATTGCAGAAAGATTCAGAAGACAAAGAATTGGAGAAGGGGCAATAGGATTAGTTCTGTGGAAATGGCAGCAATCAAATTGTGAAGAAATTTATGTCACGGTATTTGATAAACATGAAACGCTTATTTCGCAATTCGAACGATTTGGGTTCCAAAATGTGGGTAAAAATGCGAACGGAGAAAATGTTCTTGTAAAAAGTCGTACATGTATTGATTTTAGTGATGCATATAAGGCATTTCCTTTTATAAAATCAGACTTTGATTATGCAGGATATGTTATTGTTGATGACAATTATCATGATACAATGTTTGCCTATTCTGAATTGGCTAATACAGCTTCGTTACAAAGAAAAATCAGTAGTAGTGTAAGTAATGGACTTAGTAAAATTTATGTAGGACAAGCGCAAATAAAACATAGGGTTGGAGAACCTGTTTTAATCTATCGTAGATATACGCAAGGGACTGGTAAAAGATTTAGGTCGTGTATTACTTCTTATTGCCTTGTTACTGATATTATACAGGCAAAAATAAACAATCGATGCTTGATGACTTTTGAGGAACTAAAACAGAGAATTGGCAACAAATCAGTATTTGATGAAGCTGAGTTGCTGAGGCAATATAATACTTTTAGAAATTTAACAATTACTGAAATGCTATATTATGGATATTTTGGTGCAGGCAATAATGTAAATATGAATTGGTTAGATAACAATGGATGTTGGGCGGCCGAAGGACAATATCCAACAGATGTCCACTTGACTGAAAAACAATTTAGAAAGATATTAGTGGAGGGAAACGTCAATGTGTCAAATGTTATTATCGATTAATCCGGAGCATGTTGAGAATATCTTGCTTGGGAAAAAAAAATTTGAGTT
>ERZ860076.1745-NODE-1745-length-10085-cov-14.585045_pt1 | contig 10085 bp, 6 predicted proteins | sample MGYA00509982_ERZ860076 | MGnify/ENA primary metagenome ERZ860076 (study PRJEB30046, sample SAMN00715193) | human gut metagenome | study: EMG produced TPA metagenomics assembly of the A metagenome-wide association study of gut microbiota in type 2... | reverse complement strand
GAAATCGCTGAAACCCGCATAAACACTGGCTTTTTTAAGCAACTCGATTTATTCCAGTTCAATCGTTCCGGGCGGCTTACTGGTAATATCATACATTACCCGATTCACATGGCTCACCTCATTGATGATCCTGCTGGTCACCTTCTGTAATACTTCATAAGGGATCTGTGCACTCTCTGCGGTCATGAAGTCGATGGTCTTCACGGCTCTCAGTGCGATGGCGTAATCATAGGTTCTCTCATCACCCATAACGCCTACGGATCTCATATTGGTCAGGGCTGCGAAGTACTGGTTGATCTCGCGGTCCAGACCTGCGTTAGCGATTTCCTCGCGGTAGATGGCATCTGCATCCTGTACGATCTTGACCTTCTCAGCGGTCACTTCGCCGATGATACGGATACCCAGTCCGGGACCGGGGAACGGCTGACGGAATACCAGATGCTCCGGAATGCCAAGCTCCAGTCCTACCTTGCGGACCTCATCCTTGAACAGGTTGCGCAGAGGCTCGATGATCTCCTTGAAATCTACATAGTCGGGCAGGCCGCCTACGTTGTGGTGGGACTTGATCACTGCGGATTCACCGCCCAGTCCGCTCTCTACCACATCGGGATAGATGGTTCCCTGTACCAGGAAGTCCACAGCACCGATCTTCTTCGCCTCTTCCTCGAATACACGGATGAACTCTTCGCCGATGATCTTTCTCTTATGCTCCGGCTCGGATACACCTGCCAGCTTGCTGTAGAAACGCTCCTGCGCATTCACACGGATGAAGTGCAGATCATAATTGCCGTTGGGGCCGAAGACTGCTTCTACCTCATCGCCTTCATTCTTACGGAGCAGGCCGTGATCTACGAAGACACAGGTCAGCTGCTCACCGACTGCCTTGGATAACAGTACTGCTGCCACGGAGGAATCCACTCCGCCGGACAATGCACAGAGGACTTTACCATTACCAACCTTCTCACGAATTGCCTTAATAGACTCTTCCACGAAGGAATCCATCTTCCAGTCACCGCAGCATCCGCAGATATTACGTACGAAATTATACAGCATCTTGGAGCCTTCCACCGTGTGGAGTACTTCCGGATGGAACTGGATCGCATACAGTCCGCGCTCTACGCACTCTGCTGCTGCCACAGGGCAGTTTGCGGTAGTAGCTACGGCACGGAAACCGGGTGCCAGCTTCGAAATATAGTCGAAATGGCTCATCCAGCAGATCGTATTCTCGGATACATCGGAAAACAGCTTGGAACTGCAGTCTACCTTCACCTCAGTCTTGCCATATTCCCGAACGGCTGCACGTTCTACCTTACCACCCAACACATGGGTCATCAGCTGTGCGCCATAACAGAGTCCCAGCACGGGAACTCCTAAGTGAAACAGATCCTCGGAGCAGGTAGCTGCACCGGGTTCATAGCAGCTTGCGGGGCCGCCGGTCAGGATGATTCCCTTGGGATTCATCGCTTTTATCTTATTCAAGTCTGTCTTGTAAGAGTAGATCTCGCAATATACATTGCATTCTCTGACTCTTCTGGCGACCAGCTGATTGTACTGTCCGCCAAAATCAATGACAACTACCAGTTCTTTTTCCATGGTTGTCCTCCAGTATATTTTTCTGTTCTCTATTATAGGGTATGGGGCAGGGGAAGTCAAAATATTTCTTGTCTTTTTGTATTTTCTCTCTGATAATAAAATTACAATTTTTATTATTAAATAAGGAGGTTTTCACAATGACTAATCAACTTGAAAGTAATAACCTTTCATCTCTGCAATGGTATAATAAGGATCACATTGCAAAACCATTTGTATCTTTTAACTCAGAAGCATTTATATCTTTTAACGCTTCAGCCCACTCTATTCTCCCGCCTTATGTCACTATTGCTTACAATGAAAAAAATGATGAAATCTGCATAGCTCCTTCTGATAAGAAAATAGGCATTTCTATCAAGTATTCCAAGTCCTCGCTTCCAAGCTTAACTCGATTCATGAGCAAAAATAATATCAAATTTCCCATAAAGTATTATATCCAAACTAATGATTCATCAAATAGTTATTTTTTAGCAACATCTGAATTTGTTGATGAAAATATCCTTATTGAACGTGTCCTCAAACTTATTAAAAAAGATAACTTATCAGCTATGAAAAGTGATTCTATGGAAAAATTGCTTAACTTATACGATTCTTTTATAAAAAGTTACATTCGTAAAAGAAAGTATTCCTTTATCCCATTAGAAGATCGCCTTTCACTAGGAAAAGAAGGATTTATCCATGCTATTCAAACATACAATCCAAATATTTGCGATTTTAATGAGCATCTCAGCCAACAGCTTTCTCGTCATCTTGACAGATGTTCAGTAGATTTCAAATACAAATATAAAGAAGCCATTCCTTTAGAAAAAAGAGACGAAAATGGCTCTACTTATGAAGTTTTTGCTCATCCCAATTCTCAAAAAGCTTTCGAAGATGTAAATACAAGATATGATTTGTCTCGAGAGCTTGATCCGATAATTTTAAACGTTTATTCTCTTCAAAAAGCCGGATATACTCGCCCTGAAATTTGTAAAAAATTACACATAAACGCCTGCCTATATAATCACTATAATTCTTGTCTCAAAAAGGCTTTACAAACTTATTCTTTATAAACTCTTATTTTGCGGAGTATATATTTTACTCCGCAAGTTCTTCCAATTTTCCGAAGGTATAACCCATTTCTTCCCATTTTGTGAGCAGTTCATCCAGAATCTCCCCATTGGTCTTCGAGGTATTATGTAACAGCACCACCGCTCCGGGGTGGATCCTGCCTGTCAGCTTGGAAAAAGCTTCCTCGTGGCTGGGCTGGGCATCCACGTTCCAGTCCACATAAGCCAGGCTCCAGAAAAAAGTGGCATACCCCAGATCCTTTGCCATCTGCAGATTCGTCTCACTGTATTTTCCCTGGGGCGGCCGGTAGTACATTGCCATCTCCGCGCCGGTGGTCTCCTGAAAAAGAGTTCTCACGTCATCCATCTCTTTCCGGAAAACCGCCGGATCAGAAATTTTCGACATGTCATAATGATGATAGGTGTGGTTTCCCACCGTATGTCCGTCCTCCACCATGCGTTTCACCATCTCCGGCGCCGACTCCAGAAAATGTCCTACCACAAAAAAGGTCGCCGGTGCATTGTGCCTTTTCAATGCATCCAATATGGCGGAACTATTACCATTCTCATAGCCGCAGTCAAAAGTGAGATAGATCTTTTTCTCCTCCGCATCTCCCACATAATAGGCATTGTACTCTTTTAGTTCTTCCGCAGATGCCGTGCCGGTTGGCTGCGTTCCTTCCGTTCCGAATCCCAGTCCCCAGTTCTCTGCTGAAAGTACCTCCTGCGTATTCTCCAATGCACTTCCCACTGTTTCCCGGGGGCTCATTTCCTGCTGCATATGCAGTCCGTATACAATGGCTCCAATCCCTCTTCCCAGAAAAAACATACATGCAAAAAGAAGCAGGAGCCAAAGTGTTTTTTCGTGTTCCGTGAAAAAACGTTTCATGTGGTATCTCCTCTCAGAACTATTCGCTACTACTTTATGCAAACGTCCTCCGGGGCATACCCGCATCCTCTTTTTCTGCTTCTTTTTCTATATTCCATTTTCTGTTTTCAACAAAAAATCAGTTTGGCAGCTATTCCCTTTCCCGCTGTTTCTTATGCGAGATGATTTCATAGGCGGTCACAGCCACCCAGAACAGCAGACTGACTCCTTCCGCCACACGCCAATACCACATGCCGGAATACCACACTTTGACAGTTCCCTGATAGCCCGCCGGCAGGATTGCCCGGACATGACCGTTCTCACCTACAGTCACCGGGAATTTTTTCCCCGTTGTCATATCCTTGGTATGATACCCTTTGTACAAAAGCATCGGCAGATCGATATAATACTCTCCGGGACTCGCAACAGTCGTCACCGTAGTCAGCGTGTTCAGATTTTCCTTCTCAAAAGCTTCCACTGTCACTCCGTCCGACGGCCATGCATCATGGTAATAAAAATTCCACTCCACATCCAAAGGCAGGTACTCCGCTCCCAGAATGCCGGAATGTCCCATGGATGCCATAGAATTCAATCTCAACGGCTGATCTTTCGTCTGCAGCAGATCATTAGTCTGATACATGGAGAAAAAGATACAGCCGCCGCAGACTGCCACCAGGAATATGGCCTTTGCCACCTTATCCTTCCACCGGAGCATCCAGTGTCCCGCCGTGCAGGCCACCAGAGTCATGGCAATTGCTGCGATGGTCGTCAATCTAGTAGGAAACTGGATCATCGTAGTCAGAAGCTCCAGCACGGAATTGGCTTCCTTCAGCGCATTCCAGGGGAAATAGTAAGTACTTACCGCAATTGCCACACATCCCAGAATAAATGCAACCTTGGCTGCCTTATCATGTGCCGGATCCTGTTCCTTTTCCCTGTTACGGATAGCAAAATACACAATCACTCCCAGTAATACGGCAACACCTATATAAATAGGCTCTGTGTCCACCATTCCCAGCTCCTGAAATCTGGAATTGCTTCCGGCATTCTGCATGGTGAAAAATATCTGTGCCCCCAAAATTCCCCGATCCTGAATGTATACGCCGCTGTTATTGGAATAACGGTATTGATCCGCCAGCATCATATCTAACATCGGAAGCAGGAACCAGATATTTGCCAGCACCGTTCCCACAACCACCTTTACCAGTTCCAGGAAAGTTCTTTTGCGGAATACTTTTCGGATACATAATAAGCACAAAAGGATGGTAAACACACCCGCAATCTCACAGCTTAATACATGGCTCTGGATAATACCGGAAAAGCCCAGTACCGGCACCAGCCAGTAATGGCGGTACTCCTTTTTCTCCATATCTTCCGTGAAGATCCGATAAAAACCATAGCACAGCAACGGCAGGAAGATCATTGCTGTGTACTCACCTACCGCACTCCGGTTATAAATATTGTATACGCGATACGGTGCCAACGTATACAACATACTTCCGAACATTCCGGTCACACGGTTACGGAAAATTCCGCAGAAGCAGATATACGCTATGACCGCCGTAGCCAGATTGACCAGACAGATATATCCACCGTAGGAAACACTCATGGGGAAACCGATCAGCCGAAGTATTGCCGGAATTACCAGAAATGTATCGCAGTAAAACAGTGAGTTGGCATAGCCATGCCCATACAGCCACATGGGCTCTACTCTCGCAGGAAAGATTCCCTGTGCCAGGCTCTGCGCCAGGAATTCAATACGAAGCAGGTGAAATCCCAAATCGGCTCCCACCATAATATAATCCACAAATACCGGTAGGGAAGCCAGGACCGCCAATGCGGGAATTCCGAAGTATACCAGTTTCTTCTCCAGCGCAAGAGGATATTTTCCCATATACACATACAACATGATCAGCGAATCCAGCAGCCAAAATCCCAGGAGGAACATCACAAGCAGCATTCTGTAGGACGCAGTGGTTTTCACCAGCCGGATATCCTTAATAGTAAGCTTTCCGGTTCCGTAGTAGTCTGCGTGGATGTTTACTTCATCCGCTTTCAGACGGCTTGTCACATAGATCTCACAGGAGCTTTCTGTTCTCCCGGAATACAGGGAAAGCTCGTTTTCCAGCAATTCTCTGTAGATTTCTCCATCACTTGTAATGTTAATCTTATTTACGCCGTTGTCATCCGTGTCATACGTCACATAATAGCAATAAGTACCGGGTGCCATGGAAAAACCGCTCATTTCCAGCCAGGGACCGCTGATATTGCTGCTACCGTCCACGGAATAACCTTTTGCTTCCCGGATGACACCCTCTTCCGTTGTCACCTGTGCATCTGCCAGAGTGCTGATTGTTTTATTGCCGCACAGAATTCCGATCACAGGCACCAGCAGTAACAAAACTTCCAGAAGCAACAGAATACGGAATTTTTTGTTTTTCAGGATTTCAGATTTCTTCCACATATCCATTTCCTACGCTGCCTCCTTTTGTACTTTCCGGTCCGGATTTTTCTTCTGTGTGAGTATACAGTATATAACGATCCCCACTATGCCAAGAGCGCTGAGCGCCACTGCTACCAGTTGTGCTGCACCGGCTGCGGCACTCATCTGAAACTGCGGTGCTTCGATCAGAACCACATCCGGCAGATCTTCCTTCTGGCGGATCCACAAAGGTGCTCTGCCTAACAGCAGTTTATTGGTCAGAAATTGCGTCGACACAAAAGCTACCGCAAGTACTGCTGTCTCCAGGATGGTGGCTTCTGTTGCGGATTTTTCCTCCCGGTAAGTGTTGAGGAGACCGCATACTATAAATGTCAGTCCGCAGATTGCCGGAATCATAAAGATCGTGGGAGACTGCATACTGAAGGTCAACACCTGGAACACGGCATTCTGCCGGAGCAGATCCCAGGGAAAGCTGCCCAGGCTCAGAAGGATTCCCAGCATTCCGCACCAGAACAATCCGGCAGTGCTGTCTTCTTTACTGTTTTTCTTCTGCAGCGCCCCACTGAATTTCAACCACAGCAGGAAAAAAAAGAGTCCCGTAAGTGCCGGACCGACACCAATGGCAGCCGTTCCCTGAAACCCCTTGCTCTTATAATCATAGGTGGCACCTCCCTGGAAAAAGAAGGTCAGATAATGCAGAAGAAAAGCTCCCTTTTCCTGAAATGGACGGCTTCCAACATATCTTGCCACATCACGATATGCCACAAGGTATCTTAGCATCGGCAGCAGATACCACAGATTGCCCAACAAGGTTGCCGCTGCTGCCTTACCCAATGTCAGCCAGCCGTCTTTTTCCAGCAATTGTCTGCGATAATATACGCAGCAGAACACTAACAGAAGCATTCCCACTTCCAAAACCGCAAAAGAAGACTGTAACAGCAAGGAAATCGCTATGGCCAGAAGAAGCCATTGCGGCAGTTTTCCTTTTTTCCGCCCGACTGCCCTCACTAGAAACAGTAATAACACCGGCAGGAAAGCGTAGCCTAACGCTTCCCCGATGGCGGCTCTTCCATACAAGGCATCCAGATACCACGGTGCCCAGCAATACAGTGCCGTACCGATCACCGCTGTTTTTTTATTTTGAAATCCTTCTTCCAGTGTCTTGTAGGAAAAGCACACTGTCACGGCATAAATACATATCAGAAACATCCGGTAAACACTTTCCAGTGCAGCTCCTGTCATTCGCAGAAGCACCGGCAGCAGCCAGAACAGATTTCCGTCCAAACCTGCCGTACCATGCTCATACTGCCAGTTTACAGGCATTGCCATCTGGAATATCCCCGCCGATAGATAATCCTTCATATTCTCAATACGTACCAGCTGGTACGGAACCTCTGCGGAATTCAGGCAATAATTTGTAAACAGCGGGAGCGCTCCTGTCAGAAAAATACCAACCAAACACCAGAAGGTACTATTTCCCTTTGATTTTATTTTTTCTATCATCCTCATGAATTTTTTCTCTCCCGTTTTTTCTCCATCGCCACACCCGCGACCAGACCCAGCAGGCTGAGACAGCTCACCACTTCTGCCACTCTCCAATACCAAGGGCTTACGAATGTTACCTGAACAGTTCCCTCATAGCCTGCCGGAACTTCCACGCACACTGCGTAATTATCACTGGTGGTGATAGTCAGTTCCTGTCCGGTAATCTTGTCATATGCCCGATAGCCATAATAATACAAAAGCGGTAATTCCACAATTTCTGTTTTATCGCCCCGGTTCTGACAATGCATTTCAATTTTGATTCCGTCCTTATGATAATCTGTAATAGCGACCATCTCTCCGGCATAAGGATCATGGGTCCAGAACAATGTAGCATCTGCGCCGTAGGGAAGATATTCTGCCCCGGCAATATAGCCGCTTCCCATTCCTTCCTCTCCGTAGATCCGGTAATCGTCAGCCGTCTGAAGCATATCATCCATCAGGTAAATACTGCTGCACAGAGTCAGTACCATCATTCCGGCAAAATAGAACTGCAATCCGTGCGTCTCATACTGTCCCTTGATCTCTTTGGCCACAACACCTGCCACCAGTACTGCACACAGTGTTGCAATGGTCAGAAAACGATTGGGAAATTGAATACTTGACACCAGCGTTGCGGTAATATCGTTCAGGCTATGAATCTTATCCCATGGAAAGATTGACAGACACATACACATAGCCAGAACGGCAAAGCCTCCTGCAATGTTGCCCAATGCCTTTTCTTCCTTTCGCAAATGGGCAGTTTTACGGAAAAAGAGCATTCCCGCCCAAAGTAACAGTGCCACAGTCAGTGCAATTCCCATTCCCATGGGCTGACTGTCTGCCATTCCGTTGTCGGAATAGAACACATTGTAACCGTTCCGGAAAAAGGTAAACAACATGTTGGTCAGGTATAAGCCTCTGTACTGGATCGTTCTGCCGGAAACATGTTGAATCGTAAAGTCACCCCGCAGCATATAGTCAGCAAAAGGTACTAAGAACCACGCACTCAGCAGTACACTGTAGATCACCGTTTTTGCCAGAGAACAGAACGTCTCCTTGCGGAATACCTTTTTGATCAGAATCAGACAAAGCAGGATAGTGAATGCTCCTACCTGTTCTCCTGTCAGCAGATGCGACTGCACCAGTCCTGCAAAAGCTATCGTCAGCGGAATCCAGGAATAACGATATTCTTTGTTCGTTATATTCTGAGTAAACACACGATAAAATCCATAGGCTATCAACGGCAGGAAGAGTATTCCGAAGGTCTCCCCCAATGATCCGCAGATAAACGTCTTGGAAAGACGATATACCGACAAAGTATAAAGTACTGTACATAAAAAGCCGATATAACGGTCTTCATATATTTTGCGAAAGCTGTAATAAGCTATCAGTATGGTAAGTGCGTTGATGAACAAAAGGAACAAGCGATAGCTGGTAATATAAGAAAAGCCGATCAGACGGAATAGTGCACCCACATACAAAAGTGTCTCCCCGTAAAAGATCGATGATGCATAACCGTAGCCCTGCTGCCATTTGGGTGCGATCCGCACCGGAAACTGTCCTGCCAGAATGCCATCCTTGATGCCCATCATACGAAGCATATGGTATCCCAGGTCTCCACTGGACAACATGGCATCCTGCAACAGAGGCAGAGAACTGAACAGCAAAAGAAGTGCCAGACCGAAATGAATTCCCTTCTGCGAAACAGATAACGAATACTCTCTGTCATACTGCACATAAGTATATAACAGATTCACCAGAATGGAGATCACCACAACCAAAAACAGGAAAATGACTGCCAGACCGTTGGTTTCCCGAATGGTAAGCCCCGAGATCGTATAGTTTCCTTCTCCACCGTAGGTAACAGTAACACGTATATTATCCGACTTTTGCAGCAGCCATAACGGATAATCCGTCTCATGCAGTCCCTGATAGAGGTGCTCTCCGCTGTTGCGGAGCATCCGGTATCCCACAGTATCATCCTCAACAATACAGAAATTCTTCATATTGGTATCCGTATCATAATGCAGCTGGATCCGGTAGAGACCCGGCTTTAATGAGATATGCTCTATAGTCATATTGTCCTGATAGACTCCGGTATTGACCGTTACCCCTTCGGACGGATATTCATACACCTCATTTCTGCCAAACAGACCGACAATTCCCAATAATATCAGCAGGATTTCCGCCAGCAAAACTCTTCGGAAAGTCTTTCTTTTTCCTATCTGCAATGCTCTGATTTTATGAATAAATTCCATATGTAACGTTCCTGTCTCTTTCGTTATAATATTCTATTTATTTTATCATTATATCAATCAATATGCAACAAAAACGAACCTTCCGCATAGGTTAATCTAACTCCTTCGTATGATATGGAGTAACGCCATGGACTGCAAGGAAATGATCCTGTCAGAGGACACCTATGACATTATCACAGACTTTTCCGCATCGGAATTTCTGGGAGATGACAATAATTGTTATGAACGCATCGGAGAAGATTTTTTGATTTTGTATCTGGCCAATCTGGGAATCCGCAATCCAAAGATTGATTTTTTTCCCTATCACAATATGCCGAAGCTTTATGGGCTCATGCAGCTATCTCCCTCCGGTG
>ERZ860076.1739-NODE-1739-length-10119-cov-2.007452_pt1 | contig 10119 bp, 7 predicted proteins | sample MGYA00509982_ERZ860076 | MGnify/ENA primary metagenome ERZ860076 (study PRJEB30046, sample SAMN00715193) | human gut metagenome | study: EMG produced TPA metagenomics assembly of the A metagenome-wide association study of gut microbiota in type 2... | reverse complement strand
TTTTCGCCGTCTGTCAGCTCAGCGAGGTATTCGTCAAAATCCTTTTTCAGTAAATCCTTGTCGATCATAGGTGTCTCCTTTTTCAGCCGCCTGCGCGGATATTATGGACATTCTGATTATAGCATAATTTCATGGAAATTTCAACCTCAATATCCGGGACATAGCTGCATACTATATGACTACGTCGCTGCTCCCGCGGCTGGCAGCCCATGACTGTTGACAGGCGGTATTTTTTCACTTGGATTTCACATAGTGTTGTGAATTTGGTGAAAAAATGGTACGAAGTGAATTGGAATTGGTCAAAATGCACATAATGCGGAATTCATTTTCTACATTGGGAATCCTCGTTTTTGGCGCGAAATCAGCCCAAAACGGCCTGTGAATGCTTGAAAATAGCGCAAAAATATGGTATAATCTAATATACTATAGTGGAGTATAGGGTGGAGTATGCCCTGTTTCCATGATCATATGCGGCGCACAGTAAAGCCGCAGGGGGAATGGAGGTAATCCGGTGAAAAAATTCTCATATCAGGCCACCGACATCAACGGAAAAATTATCCGTGGACAGGAGATGGCGGAGGATTATCAGGATCTTCAGCAAAAGCTGAAGGAACGGAATCTGTATATCACGCGCTACCGCGATCTCGGCGCAAACGACGCGGTGGACGTGAAGTACAAGTTCAAAACCAAGGAAGTATCGTTCATCAGCCGTCAGCTGGCGTCGATGACTTCCGCAGGTCTTTCGCTTGTCAGGGCGCTCTACATACTTCAGGAGCAGCAGACAAACAAGAAGGCGAAGCGAGTGCTTCTGGATATCTATGAGGAGGTACAGAAAGGTAAATCCTTCTCGGAGGTCCTTGAGCAGAAGCCGGGCGTTTTCCCGGATCTGTTCGTCAGCATGGTCGCAGCCGGTGAATCCTCCGGTACGCTCGACCAGATCCTCGTAAGAGTATCTGACCACTTCGCGAACGCAAACAAGACGAACAACAAGATCAAGAGTGCGATGGTTTATCCTATCATTCTGCTTGTCCTGGCTCTGGCGGTCATCGTACTGATGTTCACGATGATCCTGCCGACCTTCACCAGCATGATGGATCCGGAGGATATGACTCCGCTTTCAAAGGGCATGATCGCGTTCTCTGATTCGCTTATCAACTACTGGTACGTTTATCTTATCGTCATCGCGGCTATCGTGGTTCTGTTCTGGATATGCAGAAGAACTCCCGCAATAAAGCTCAGAATGGACGAACTTGTCCTCAGGATACCTAAGGTCGGAAAGCTTATTTCCACTATCTATACCGGACGTTTCGCGCGCAACATGTCCAACCTTTACGCAGCGGGTCTGCAAATGGTAGACTGTATCGAGAAGTCCGTATCCGTACTTGGTAATACCTATGTAACAAAACGCTTCGAGGAAGTTGTCGACAACATCAAGCTCGGTGAAAGCATGTCGAAGGCAGTCGAAAAGACTGAGATATTCGAGGGCATGTTCACCTCGATAATCTACGTCGGCGAGGAGTCCGGTACGCTGGATACCATCCTTTCAAAAGCGGCTGACTACTACGAGGAAGAGGGCGACACCGCAGTCACCAAGCTGGTCGGAATGCTCGAGCCTGTCATGATCATTATCATGGGCGTGGCTATCGGTCTGGTTCTGGCGGCTATATTCCCGATGCTCTACGGCGGTATGACCAGTGCGTCATAATCAACAACTACAGATTATTTTGAGGTGAAAATATGCTTTCAATTGATATTACTGACAGACAAATAAAGCTCGTCAGAGGCGTACACAGCGGTAACAAGATCAGAGTTCAGGACGCTGATATGCGTGAGCTGACCCTCGGTATGGTCTCCAACGGTTACATCACCGATGTCCCGATGGTAGCAGCCGAGCTTAACGATATCATCAAGACAAAGGGCATCACGGAGAAGGACGCTATCGTGTCCATTACTTCCAGCTCCATCGTTTACAAGGAAATGCTGCTCCCCAAGCCCAAGAGCCTTAAGAACACCGCTGCTATTGAGGCGATGATACAGGCGAACATGGGCGTTTCCAAGGAGTTCAACATCTCTTTCACCATCGCCGGCGAGACCGAGGACGAAGAGAAGAACAAGCTCATCAAGATCATTGCGACTGCCTGCCCGCAGCGCCTGGTTGACGGCTACGTAAGACTGTTCTCACACATAGGTCTGTCTCTCAAGGGCGTAAACATCGCGAACAACTCCGTAACGCGTCTTATCATCAACACTCCTAAGATGGCGGACAGAATGCCTATGCTGCTTATCCAGATAGATAAGGGATTCCTTAACATGAACCTTTACGAGGATAACCAGATCGTATTCTCCCGTTACTTCAACATCGATCCTTCAGATTACGACAACGCGCCTGACTATGTTATCCGTGCGCTTTCTGATAACCTGTTCAGAATGATCCAGTTCATCAAGAGCCGCAAGGGCGCAAAGCCCCTGAAGGAGATCATGTTCTACGGCGATACCGGAAACTTCATCGAGCTTTCCAACGCTATCTCCTCGTTCAACGTTCCGGTTCACGTTCTGGCGGCGCCTTCCACAGTCATCTCCATGGCTGAGATCGACTTCACAAAGTATGCTAACGCGATCGGCGCTATCTACCGCAGAAACAAGGATCTCGAGCACATAAACCTGCTGGAAGCTACCTCCGCGAAGGAATCCAAGGGCATGAACGGCTACCTGATGGCTCTTGCCGGAGCGTGTGTTGGCACGGTTGCCCTGGTCGGCGCTATCGTTATCGGTCTGAGCGCTATTGACAGCTCAATTCAGGGACAGATCTCCGAGATTCAGACTCAGATAGATAATCCTACCCTGCAAAACGATCTTTCCATAGTTACCAACCGTGAGAACATGCTCGCAGGCTTCCAGAGCTATAACGACAATGTAGGCTCAACTTCCCAGCTCTTCAACTACATGCCGAAGGTGCAGACCTACATCATCAATAAGGTTTCCGAGCCTATCGAGTCTATCGTGAACAACGACGTTGAGCTTGATATCCTCAACATCAACATCAGCGACTACAGCGTTACCGTAACGTTCATGGGACGCAGCAACGGCGATCCTACGCCGATCCCTTCACAGTACGTTGACAAGCTCACCAATGAAGTAAAGACCAAGTACGGCGATCCGTATTTCCAGAATGTCAACTATTCCGGCTTCTCAAAGTCCAATTCTTCCATCGAGAATACATACCTTGACCTTTCTACCGGTGAGTCCAAGTATGATACTGTATTCACGTTCACTGTGAACATGAATGTCAGACCCGGCTCCGATGAGGATCATGCAACTTCTATCGACCTTAATCCTCAGCCTGAAGAAAATGTGGAGGTAACTGAATAATGAAACTCAGTAAGCAGGAAAGAATTGCGGTTTTAGTGATCGCTGTAGTTATTTTACTCGGACTTGGCATATTCCTTTTCATCGTTCCTAAGTTTGAGGCGATCGGCACATCGTCTGTTTCGCTCCTCAATAAGCAGGTAGAGCTTCAGACTGACATCGACCGCGCCGCAACAAAGGAAAAGCTCGGCGAGGACGTAATCAACGCATACAACGACGGCCGCAATATCGCGGATATGTTCTTTGAAGAAATGAAGCCTTACGAGGCAGACAATGAGATCAGAGAGTTCATTCAGTACTGCAAGGACAACGGCGTGAACATCGCTGTTGATTCCCTGTCCATCGGCGCGCCTACCGTTTCAACTCTGGGCGTAAGCTTCTCTACCGAGCCGGTTGTAGAGTATGACCTCAAGACATATGCTACACAGGGTCAGGAGCCTTCCGCAGAGGAACTCGAGGCTCTGAACAGAGAGGCGATCATGCAGGCTGCGCTTGCAAGCACACAGGCTGGGGGCTCCATTGACGTAAGCTTCACAGTTACCACTCTCAATTCCGATGATATGCTGAAGTTCATTGATATCATCAATGACTACTACAAGCAGGAGGACGGCGGCATGATGAGAAAGGCGATCCGCCTTTCAAATGGTCTGTCCATTACCGACACCGACGTTGAGAAGAAGTACGCAGACTATGTTGACGACCTGACTGCAAAGGCAGAGAAGGACGGTAAGAGCCGCCTTGAAAAGGACACCGGCAAGACAGTAGGCAAGCAGGATCAGAACGCCAACAATAACAACGCTGCTGACGACGGCGACGGGGAGACCGCGAACACCAATAACAAGAACGACGACAAGACCACCACGTTTGAGGAGAACGTATGCCAGGTCGACGTTACTCTGACAATGTACAGCATTGAGCGCATGCAGGATCCTACCGAGCAGCTCTCTTCACAGAACAATCAGTAATCGCCCTTAGGAAGTAACACTTTTTGGAGCAAGGGACTATAATGAATCGTTCTCCTGCGCCGCTCAGCATGGGAATACCGGCGTCGCAGGAAGGCACTGCGTGAGATGCATTGGAGGTAATCAAAAATGAAACACGCATTGAGAAAGTATCTGTCACCGTGCGGAAGCGCATTGTTCATGGTAGTAAGCACCATGGCTGCGCTTACCGTTCTTGTGACTGCGATGTACATGTCTGTGCTATCGTCCAGACAGGTGCAGTATGCAACGTTTGATCAGGAGCAGGCGTATGTTACTTCTACGTCAGTGGCTGATATTTTTACTGCATATATATCTGACAGCAAAAATGCAAGCACTACGATAATGAAGAAGATCAGCACAATGAAAGCGGGTCAGACTATAACCACAAACGGCAACGACTTTGCCGCTTTCGGCGGAACGAAGGAAGACTCTGCCATTGGCGCATACACGGTTGATATCAAGCGTCTGAACAATGAGACAATATCCGGCGTGGACTGGAATGTTTACGACATCGCAGTAACGGTTCAGAAGAACGGTATTGCTGAGACCACGCATTCTCTGGTTCGTTCTAAGAATGGCGAACCCACGCAGATGGAGCCTATCGACCGATTCTTTACCAGCACGGGATACCTTCCTAACGATGTGTGGATCTCGTCTGTTACCACGGACTCCACTCTTTACTGCGATAACGAGTACACCATATTCTCAAAGGATAAGTACGCTTCCGGCGACGGCGACGTAAATATCAACATGGATATCGTATGTGCTGGCGCAGCACTGTTCAACGACAAGACCACTATAAAGCCCGTTTCAAAGCCTATGACCTGGATATTCGGCAACAACGTCACCTTCGGTCAGGGCTGTACGATATCAGACTTTAATCTTGGTACATCCTCCGAGAACGGAAAGATCATAGTAGGCGGCGATATGACGCTTGAAGGCAACAATGCCGGTAAGACATTCCCGGCAAACGTTGACGTTTACGTTATGGGCAACCTTTATCTCGGAAAGAATGTATATGCATTCTTCAACGGAAACCTCTATGTAAAGGGCGATATAATCGCTGAAAGCGACAAATCTCACAGCTTCAGCAGCGTTTATGTGAACGGTACTATGAAGCAGAGATCCGGAGACGATATCAAAGGTACCCTGAATAATAAGGGTACATGCCCGGACAATGTAATGACAGATGCGGAAAACATTATGAACTCCAGAATCGGCGGTTCCGTGTTCCCGAAGTGGCAGGCAGAGACTGCCGGCTTACCTATAGAAAACATCTACTTCAACACCGATGATACCAATCAGGGCGCAAGCGCGAAGTACATCCACTATATCGACCACGACTGCACGATAGGCAATGTTAAAGATATATATGGCGGCTCCGGTGACAGCGTAAACCTTACTATAGTTATCGACACTGGCGACGACCCCCAGGGAGTCCGCACCCTTTCTGTAATGCCCAACTGCGACGACGTCGGAGTTGACGACACGTTTATGTGGTATCCCGAGGCTTCGCCTTCCGGCGGTAAGACCATCACGATTCTCACAGTCGGACAGGGTACTCTTGTAATCGATGTTCCTGACGGCGTTACCTATCAGGCGTCCGACCAGGAGTTCTTCGGTCACATTGCATGGTTTATGATCGCCGGCGGAAGCATAAAGGAAACCGCTAAGGGCGCTCCGTATTTCAGCAGAAACACCTCTCTCAGCCCTGGTCTGCAAAGCCAGATCCACAATAGCAGCTTCATCCTCCAGGAAGATGACGGAACATGCAGCTACAGAAAGGTCGGCTCCGGTAAGGACTCCTACTATGTATGCGATTCCCACGGCGGTTCTTATGAAGAACACAATGTAAAGACCGTAGAGGAAGGCAAGAAAGATACTCTTTGCGTGGGAAGAATCCTCAAGGATAAGATCGACGCTTATTATGTTTCCCATGCAAGCGTAAAGAGCAATATTGTTGACTATTATTCCAACTATTTCGGTGAGTTCCGTAACGGCAGCAGCGGCTATTCTTTAGGCAGCTATTATCCGAACGTGAACATATTCGTTATCTCCGTGCTTGAAAATGCTGATATCCAGTTCGGTTGCAAGAAGTCCGATAATTCGAGCATTATGGAGAATGTATACTGCGGATATGTTTATGCTCCGTATATGACCTATGTATCCATCGGTTCCGGCGGCGGTCTTAAGAATGTCGGCGGTCTGATAGTATCTGATATCGCGCTCAGCGGTGCGTATGAATATATCTTCGCACAGCCGGAGCGTACAATAACTCAGATAAGCGGAGAGGATATGGAAGCGCTTCAGCCCAGCGGAAGCAGAACATGGCGTGTTCATGGTTATTGATCCTTGAAGGGGAGTGACAATATGTTAAAAAAATTCTTATCCCGTCGGGGCTTCACCATCGTTGAGGTACTTGTTGCGTTTGTTATCTTCTCGATAATGGCGGCGATGATCGCAATGATTCTGAATACGACCGTGAGAACAAAGCAGGAAAATATTGTCCTTGAGGACGAGATAGCAAACCAAAAGGAAAAATACTATCTCAACACCCAGGATATGACCTATTCCTCCAAGGATGGAACGATACAGCTCAACTTTGACGGCGGCGGACAGGTCGACATCGACTATTCAATAGGCAATCCTAACAAGGATACCGACGATCATTATGTAGAGCTTGACTATTACATCGGAGACGTTGATTATAACGCGATGTACAACAACAAGGGCAAGGACGGCGACTCGGGAGTCGGCAGCGTTATGGAGCGACTTGACTCCCGCATTTACGGCACAAGCGGTATCGAGGACATCTACATCAAGGTCAAGGATCTTGGAGCAGTGGACGGCGGACACAGATATGAATTTGACGTGCTTCCGGTTTCCTCGACACTGGCAGGCGCGCAGTATGAGTTCCATGCTCAGTTCAAGATGCTGTTCCCCGCTAAAATAGTTGATTATGGTTACATCCATCATATAGACAAGAAGCCTATTAATAAGGATGAAGGCTATAACTACAACTTCAACCTGGCTACTCCTACTTCCAACGTGCTTTGCATAGGAAGCAGAATGTCAAAGGATACCTCGATATTCAGCGATACTGACACGGCTTACAAGAAGCTCTGGGTTACTCTGGATTCTGAGATCGACATCAGCGACCTGAATAAGATATTCGGAACCAGCGGCACCGATCAGACCTCCAATAAGAGCGGCGACGTTTACCACTTCACCCCTTATATCGAAAAAGTCGAGGAGGGAAAAGAGGGTCCGCATGACGACCCCGGCACTATCAAGCATGTAAACATCTTCGGTGCATTCCCCAAGAAATCTACACCGAAAACTCCGGAAGCTCCTACGAATGAAGCAACAACAGAATCGTAAGGAGGGCAGATATGAGATCTATCATCAGGCTTCTCAAGAAGCAGAATAAGGGTGGATTCACCCTCGTTGAGGTCGTTGTATCTGTGGCTTTGCTGGCTATTCTCATGGGCGGCATGATGATGTTCATTGCGCCCATAGTAAGGAACTTCAATGATAACCAGAAGGATCAGTCGGCACAGAGTGTTGCGGCCTGCATCAACGATTATATTGTTCACAGTATTCGCTATGCGACCCAGGTCGCTGTGTTTTCCAACACGGACTATGCTACGCTGATGAGTAACTCGGCAAATCTCGACAGAATCAAGTCGATGAACGATTACTGCAATTCTGCCAACAGCTCTAACCAGGCGTATCAGCTAAAGTGCCTCAGTCTGAAGTACGACGCTGCAACCAGCATGTATTATCTGTATGAGGAAAAGGTTGACAGCACGTCCAACGGCAAGATTTACGAGGATAAACCAGGCGTGGACGCTTCCAAGAAACCCAGGAAGGTGTTCAGCGACTGCTTCTACAACGATCTGTACATGACGTTCGAGATAGTTCAGCCTGAAAACGGCGACTATGGCAAGATCGAGAACGCGCCCCTGTTAAGGAATGACGCACTCAAGTTTACGATCAATGCTTACAGGGACTCCGCACGTCAAACCATGATCTATTACGGAGAGGGCATTTCTGAGATGAGGAACATCAAGGGAATGCTCAAGCATGGCGGAAAGGCTGAGGATTACAATATCACAGTTTCCCCGGCGAGCCCGGTATCCTTTGACGCAATGGCAGACGGAGATCCGCGCGATATCTACATCTATTATATCAAGCGTACCCTCGCCGTTACACCCACAACGCCATAATAAAAAATTCCGCACCGCCTTAAATGTGCGGTGCGGAATATATTATGGTTACATTATCAGCCCGGGAACATCAGGCTGACGTACCAGTTGATGACCTGGCTTCCGAACAGGAACGCGTATGCGATTCCTATTGCCAGGAATGGTCCGAATACCATTCGGCGGGAGTACTTCACCTTTTCGATGAGATCCTCCTTGATACGAATGCGGAACGTGCCTTCCCTTTCGGTTGTTATCTGCTCGCGTACTGCGCGGCTGAGCGCAGATTTATCCGGCAGACCCTTCCATGCGGCTTCGTCCAGGAACTCCCACTCAATGTCGGTGGTTCCGCCTGAGATACTGCCGACGATAACGTCGCTGCAACCTTCCTTGACGTATCCTACGTCGCTGTCGAGCTGCTGCTGATACCAGTCTGACGCAATTTTGCGGATCTGTTCGGTTACATCCTGCTCAGCTTTCTTGTCGCGGAACTTCTTGACGATACCGTAGATCGCGCCGAGCACGATCCCTGCGAACAGCGCCGGGAACACGCGGTAGCCGAGGAGCAGCGAGGCTCCGAGCATGAGCTGGAGGTCTCCTCCGCCCATTCCGCCGACAAGCACGAGAATGAAGAACATCACGGCGACAACTCCGAGGGAGATAAGGCGTTCATACCAGGGGGCGAGCATTTCAGGTCCCCACGGAATGAAGAACGATGCGATGCCGAGCACGCCGACAGTTATGCTGCACCAGTAGGGTATTTCGAAGTGGTCGATGTCTATGCCGCTGAGTACTATAAGTACAGCGAATAGGACGCACGCCACGGCGAATTCCCATGAGAAGCCGTATACCAGGTAGGCTCCGAGGTAGGAGACCGCACAGACCGCTTCCATGATCATGTAGCGTGGAGAGATCTTTGAACCGCAGAACCGGCACTTTCCGCGCAGAATGATCCAACTGAAGATCGGGAACATATCGTACCACTTCAGGCGGTTTCCGCAGGAAAAACAGTGCGAGTCTAAATGTATCCACTTGAAAATGAAAGAAAAGCCGGTAGCAATCGGCTATCTGGAACGCTTTGCCGCTGACTATGAACGTGAAAGCGGGCAAATTTCCGTACCGGAAATCAAGGAAAAGAATGGTATCAAGATTGCCGTTATCGGCTCCGGACCTGCCGGACTTTCTTTTGCCGGAGATATGGCTAAATATGGTTACGACGTTACTGTCTTCGAAGCCCTTCACGAAATAGGCGGTGTATTGAAGTATGGTATCCCCGAATTCCGTCTGCCGAACAAAGTGGTGGATGTAGAGATTGAGAATCTTGCCAAGATGGGAGTTAACTTCATAAAGGACTGCATCATAGGCAAGACTATCAGTGTGGAACAGTTAGAAGAAGAAGGTTTCAAAGGTGTATTCGTAGCATCCGGTGCCGGATTGCCTAACTTCATGAATATTCCGGGAGAGAACTCCATCAATATCCTGTCATCCAATGAATACCTGACGCGTGTCAACCTGATGGATGCAGCAAGTGAAGACTCTGATACTCCGGTACCTTTCGGTAAAAA
>ERZ860076.1733-NODE-1733-length-10145-cov-2.143310_pt1 | contig 10145 bp, 8 predicted proteins | sample MGYA00509982_ERZ860076 | MGnify/ENA primary metagenome ERZ860076 (study PRJEB30046, sample SAMN00715193) | human gut metagenome | study: EMG produced TPA metagenomics assembly of the A metagenome-wide association study of gut microbiota in type 2... | reverse complement strand
CTGGGAGGAAAAGACACGCAGAGTCATAATCTGACGAAACACGTATTAGGGACATTGTTGAGTCTGCTTTGTAATCCCATCATCATCGGGATCACACTGCTGGCACTGTTTTTTTCGTACCAGATCAGCAGACGTATTATGGAGAAGAAGGAGTTTTAACAGGAATTAACAGATGATTCTTGCACCCATTTGGAAAAAAAGATATACTCATAGTATCAGGCTAAGGGGGGCGAGTAAAATGGGACAGTTTTTAAATAATAGGGAACCATATGATAAATACAAAACCGTAATGAATGGAACCTTTTTTGTTGATAAGACAGAAATATTAAAAGAATTAATTCCAGCATTACAGCAGGAACAGCGCTTTTTCTGCATTACCCGTCCGCGACGTTTCGGAAAAACAGTTATGGCAAATATGATAGCAGCTTTTTTTGAAAAAAATAGTGAAAAATCTTTATTTGAGGAGCTTGCAATCGCACAATATGATCAATATAAGGAGCAGGCTGGCTATCATGATGTGATATATATTGATTTTAGTGAAATGCCAAGAGAATGTCATAGTTATGAGGAGTATATTGGCAGGATACAGGATGGTCTTGTCAGAGATATTAATGAGGCATATCCGGAGATTATGATAGACAAAAATGAGGCAGTCTGGGATGTGCTTTCTCAGGTTTTTGACAAAACAGGACATAAATTCATATTTGTGATGGATGAATGGGATGCAGTTTTCCAGATGTCTTTTGTTACGGAACGTGACAGAGAAAATTATTTGCTTTTTCTGAAACTTTTATTGAAAGGGAAAAGCTATGTAGAACTGGCATATATGACCGGTGTACTTCCGATTGCAAAATATTCAGATGGTTCGGAACTGAATATGTTTTTGGAATACAATATGGCAACAAGAGTTCGGTTTAGTGAATATTTCGGTTTTACAGAGGATGAAGTTGACAGATTGTACCAGCGTTATCTGGAGAAAACGAAAAAGCCACAGATTACACGCGAAAATCTCAGGGAATGGTACGATGGATATCACACTGCATCAGGAGAAAGATTATACAATCCGCGCTCGGTAGTATGCGCATTGACAGATAATCAATTATCAAATTATTGGGTAAGTTCAGGAAAATATGACTCTATTTTCACATATATCAGTCATAACGTCGATGAAATCCAGAACGATCTTACTTTAATGTTTGCAGGAGAAAAAATACCAACAGGCATACAGGAATACGCTGCAACAGCACCAGAACTAAAGACCAAAGAAGAAATATATTCTGCAATGGTAGTATATGGTTTGCTGACATATGATAATGGAAAAGTATTTATTCCTAACAAGGAACTTTTGGGCAGCTATGCAGCAATGATGAAAAAAGAAAAATCATTAGGATATATTTACCGTCTTGCTAACATATCATCGCAGATGCTACAGGCGACACTAGCCAAAGATACAGAGACAATGACAAAGATAATTCAGTATGCTCATAATACAGAAGTGCCGATTTTGTCTTATAATAATGAGACAGAACTTTCAGCAATTGTCAATCTTGTTTATTTGTCAGCAAGAGATCAGTACAGAGTTGAACGTGAGGAGAAGGCTGGAAAAGGATTTGTAGATTTTATATTTTATCCGGTTCGATATGATCAGGATTGTATCATACTAGAATTAAAAGTAGATCATTCACCAGAAGATGCAATTGCACAGATTAAAGAAAAAGACTATGCTTTGCGGTTCAGAGGAAAAACGGCAGAAAAAAATAAATATACAGGACGTATCCTCGCGGTTGGAATCAGTTATAACAAAGAAACAAAAGAGCATGATTGTAAAGTGGAAGAAATATAAAAGTGAAAGAAAAAAACATGAACAGCTTACAGCGCAAATTATTCAAATTACAGGATTTAAAATACAGAAATTTTCACAGTAAACTAATGCCGGGGATTGATAAGGAGACGATCATCGGGATCCGCACACCGGTACTGCGGAAATTTGCGAAAGAATTTGCAAAAACGGAAGCAGCAGAAGCTTTTTTGAAGGAACTTCCACATCAGTATTATGAGGAAAATAACCTTCATATGCTTTTGATTTCAGATATCAAAGATTATGAGCGCTGTCTGGCAGAAGTGAAACGTTTTCTTCCATATATTAATAACTGGGCGACCTGCGATATTCCAAGACCAAAGTGTTTCGCAAAGCATAAAACCGAGCTTCTTCCTGTGATAAAAGAATGGATTGCATCCGGGAACACTTATACGATTCGCTATGGAATCGGAACGTTGATGAGCTTTTATCTGGACGAGGATTTTAAACTGGAATATATAGAACTTGTGGCATCTGTGCAGTCGGAAGAATACTATGTCAATATGATGATTGCATGGTATCTTGCAACGGCACTGGCAAAACAGTGGGATGCAACGATCCCATATCTGGAAGAACGAAAGTTATCACCGTGGGTGCATAGAAAGACGATCCAGAAAGCGGTGGAGAGCTATCGCATCACAGAGGAGCAGAAAGTTTACCTTAAGAGCCTGCGGGAGTAGCAGTTACCATAAGGTTATAAGCGGCTAAAAATGCGAGAAGAAGCGATGATAAAGTTAGAAACAAAAGATTTAATATTAAAAAAAGCAGAGTTTACGGATTGGAAGACAATTTATAAGAATTTATGGAGGAACATGTGAAAAAATTACAGCCAGAGGAAGAAGAAAAGAAATGGGACAAACTCTTACAGATTCATACGACCGGACGTGACGATTCCAATTCCGACCAGTATCGTTATCCATACGAGCCGACACCGTACAGTGTGTTGGAGCGTCTTGCAAATTCCGGGCTGCTTCGAAAAGAAAATACATTGCTGGATTACGGCTGTGGAAAGGGCAGAGTGGATTTTTTCCTTTCTTATCAGACACGCTGTCACACGATCGGTGTGGAATACAACGAGCGGATTTATGAGAAAGCGGTAGAAAACAGAGAACAGGGGGCTGCGGCAGAGCGGACAGAATTTGTACTTGCAGATGCCGTGCAGTTTTCGGTTCCGACAGAGGTAGACCGGATCTACTTTTTTAATCCATTTTCGATAGAGATATTAAAGAAAGTTTTGGCGCGCGTGTTGGAATCCTATTATGAGAATCCGAGGGAATTGCTTTTATTCTTTTATTATCCTTCGGATGAATACATTTCTTATTTAATGACAGTAGACGAACTTATCTTTTCCGATGAAATCGATTGCAGAGATTTGTTTCCGGGGATACAAGCTGTGTGGTTGTCGCATTTGTATACTCTGCTGCTTTTTTCCCTGTCAGAAGGAAGTTGAAATATTCCGGTATCATGAGCAATGTCTGTGCCTGCTCCAATGCATCCGGACTCTGTTCCTTTACTGCCATAAGCTGATAAATGGTATTGAAAATCTGCTTCTGAATTCCGGTTCTCTCATACAGTTTTTCTTCCGAAATGATCTCATATACTTTTTCATCCATTCCACTTGTCCGACTGTCACGATATCCAACTGCATTTCCAATCATCCGGTCTGCTTCATCAAGCAAAACAAAATCAACTGCCCAAGTGTCGATTCCCATACTGACAGGAATTTTTCCTATCTCTTTGCACTTTTTCATTCCTTCAATAATTGCAGAAAAAAGTACCTCTGTATCCCAGCATTTATGTCCCTCTTTTTCCATCAGACCATTTGGAAAACGGTATATTTCTTCTAAAACCATTTTTCCATTTTCCATATGTCCTAATATGTGTCTTCCGCTGGAAGCCCCAATGTCAATGGCAAGATAATACTGCGCCATGTGTCCTCCTCCCTTTGTGAAACAACGTTTGTTTGATTTCTTTAACTTTATTTTAGGATGTAAAAAGGCACAAAAAAAGAACACCTTTTGTTTAAAAAAGTGTCCTTATTTGCGGCTCTGTCTTACATAGATAATCATAATAATAAAAAGAAATAGCATCCCCAACCCTCGCAAAGTTTAGGATGCTGTTCTTTAATTCATTTTAATACTGAGGGCAAATCGGCATCACGTCCGATTCACTTTCTTAATAGATTATGCAATGGGGTACTTGAGAAATCAAGTACCCTTTTTCTGGTTTATGCTAAGAAACTATAACTTATTCCTATTTTCTCTCAACCTCAAACCGGTACTCGCCCGGTCCGTATTTTTCTTCTGGTCTGTCAGGCAGCGTGATATAAGCATCTGTATTGCATGGAATCGTAAAATCAAAAACCATTTTATTGGCCTCTACTGACCATTCACTGACAATCCTGCCGCGTGGTGAATCATAAACCGCTCTTGCATGCCCTAACTGCTCTGAAACAGTTGGCTTTATCACAAGCTTCTGTTTTGTATACTGTATGCCACAGACACCTTCGATCAGCCAGCCGGTAATTGCCCCGTAAGAATAGTGATTTAATGATTCCTTTGGCACGCCCTGCCCGTTAATTCCGTCCCAAGTTTCCCAGATTGTTGTTGCACCTTTTTTGACTGCGTAAAGCCAGCCCGGCATCTCTTCCTGCAAAAGAACACGGTATGCAGTCTCTACATATCCGTTTTCCGCGAGCACTTTACACAGATATGGTGTTGTGAGGAAACCGGTGTTCAAATGGTAATCGCATTTTTTCACCAACGCATCCAGTTTTTGTACTGCCTCTTTCTCTGCTTTTTCATCTAACAGATCAAACTGTACCGGACGGACATACTGACACTGTCTCTCCGAAGTGATCGCTCCATTTTCTGTAAAAGCTTCTAAATATGCACATCTTGTATTCTCCGCTATTTTGGCATAATAGGAAGCGTCCTCTGATTTTCCGAGAATTTCCGCGATCTGAGCCAGCAGCTTTCCGGAATAGGCATAAAAAGCTGTTGCCACATCATAGTTGCCGCTTCTCATACTCTCCATTGGATTGCTTCCCGGCTCGCACCACTCTCCGTAGTTTAACCCGGACTCCATTGTGTATGCACGATATTTCCCTTTGGAAAAGAAATGTTTCAGGCTCTTTTTCCGTGCTGTTTTTTCCAGAAAACCATACCATTTTTTCATCATGTCATAGTTTTCTTCCAGAATACGTTTATCCCCGAAACGTTCGTACATTGCATATGGAATCAAGATGCACGCATCGCCCCAGCCAACCGAAGCCGAAAGCATTTTGCTCATAAATCCCGGACGGTTATTCGGTGGTGCGATATTTGCAATTCTTCCGTCTGCGTATTGTCCGTACTGACACTGTCTTAACCAGTGGCGGTAGACCGGGTAACAGTCCATTAACATCAGACCGGTATTTACAAAAAGTCCCGCATCACCCGTCCAGCCAGCGCGTTCTCTTGTCGGACAGTCCGTTGGTATATCACAGAAATTTCCTTTCTGGCTCCAGACTGCATTTTCCACAAGACGGTTTAATAATGGATTGCTGCTTGTAAACTCTGCTGTCTGCCGCATGTCCGAATACACTGCATGCGCCACAAATACTGCCTGTTCAAGCGATATATCGGTCTCCACTTTCGCATATCGGAATCCCATGATTGTAAAACGTGGCTTGTAATGATTCACGCCTTTTTTGCACGTATAATGTAACATCTGGTAAACGCCATTTTCTTTATGACGCCTGCGGTCTTCAAAATTTTCCATGGTGAAGTTCCCGTTTTCATCTAATGTCTCTCCATGATAGAGCGTGATTGTCTGACCTTCTTTTGCATGGATCGTAAACTCCACATAACCTGCAATATTCTGTCCGAAATCAACCACCGTATCACCATTTGGTGTATGAAAAATTTTTCCCTCAAAGCTTTCGTTTTCTGTGATTGGAACTGTATTCGCTGCAACAAGCTTCTCACAGCCTTCTTCGGAAACCTTCACTTTATGCCAGTATTCCGTCTGCTTTCGGTAGACAGCCTCTCTCCTTGCATCATACACTTCGCCCTGCTGCATGTCATTTTGTGCCAGAGGTCCGTCCTGACACGCAAGCCAGCTTTCATCTGTCTGCATGACGATCTGTTTTTCTACTTCTAACTGGGCGATGACCGCAAGACGCTCTCCATAAATGTCTCTGTCGCCGTCCACACCGGAGGTACTGCGATACCAGCCGTCTCCCAACAAAATCTCAATCTCATTCTTTCCGGTCTTAAGCAGTTCTGTGACATCATATACCTGATATTTCACCTCATAATGATAGTTACTGCTTCCCGGCATTAAGACTGCGTTTCCAATCCTTTTTCCATTCAAAAAAACTTCATACAGTCCGTGTGCACTGATGTAAAGTCTGGCAGTCTTTCCCTGCTCTATGGTAAATTCTTTTTTCAGATAGCTCGCCGGCTGATGAGGTAGAAACTGCTCTTTTTTCTTATGTTTCTGCTCATTCCATGCACTTTTGGCAAGCCGGTTCATCGCATCCTGACAATGTGTATCAGCTTCTTCAAACAGTGTTATCTCCGGCTCGATCCATTTTGCCTTCCAGTCTTCCACCTGAAGCAGACCCATTTCATAGGAAAAAAGCGAACTCCAATCTCCTTCTTCCCCATTCTCATCCCACAGCTTTATGCGCCATGTGATACAGTCTCTGGAAGAAAGTTTCTGCTGCACCTCATACTGCATCTGATCTGAATTGATTTTTCCGGTGCCAAAAAATAATTGTTTCCCGCGATACAATTCGATCTGGTATGCGCTCTGGTAATTGCAGTTTTCACACTGCCATTGCAGCAATTGCTCTGGTGTATCAATTCCAATCGGGTTTTCCATATATTCTGTTTTGCAATTTACAGCTTTTATTTTTTCTTTCATTTTTATCCCAGCCTTGAACAGTTATATATACTTTTTCAAAAACTCCGCACTCAGTTCCATAGATTTTAATGGTGAATTATCCACCCAGTTTTTATGGCTTTCTAAAATCACCGCATCCACCTTCACTTTTTGTGCCTGCTCCACCATGGAAACTAAATCCATATTTCCATAGCCCAATTCCATGCTGTCCGATTTTAAAATCGGTGTCATGGCAGGCTTCGTAAGGCGTGTTCCACGGTCATTGATATGGTAAAGTTTCATTCTGTGATCCAGTCGCTTCATCAGTTCAAGTGCGTTGACTCCAGCCTCTGTCGGCCAGTAAGAATCCAGTTCAAAATTGACATAAGCCGGATCTGTTTCTGCAAGGATCAGATCATACGCTGTTTTTCCCGGCTCCACCTTCAAAAATTCGCTGTTATGATTGTGGTATAAAAGTTCAATTCCTGCTTCTTTTAATATTTTACCGGAAGCATTTAAGTCTTTGCATAAATCAAGCACTTTCTCTTTATCGGCATAATCAAACCGGTACATCCCTGTGATGACAACGTATTTTGTGCCGAACTTTTCCGCCTCTTTTATGACGTTCTCCGGCTCTCTTTTGATTGTGCCAAGATCTTCGTGGATGCTCGTCACAGTAAGTCCTGCCTCTTTTATGAGCGTGTTCCAGTCATAATCTCCGCCCTTTCCGACCGGCATACCGGCTGCCTTTGTGAGCATCCGTACCAGAAAAGAAGTCGGTTTAATCATAAAACCATTCAGCTCGATTCCGTCATATCCGGCTGCTTTGATTCTTTTTAATGTCTCTGCTGTCTGCTTTTCATTTTTTGTCACTGTTCCAAGCATAATCTGCTGAATTGCTCTTGTCACATTCGTTCCCTCCTGATTTTATTGTATTAATTCAGCACCATTTGCTGCTATTCCTGATTCTTCGGGATTTTCTGTAAAGCATCATTTAACGCTTTCATCTGTTCTTCGCTCACTGCATCTCCTGCCTGTTTTAACAGGCTGACTAATGTCATACGCTGCATCATGCGCTGTAGAGCCGGGTTGTCCTTCACACTCTCTGCCACATCCCCACGGCTTTGTGACGCCTGTGACATCAGGCGCTGCACGATCGCGTTTGCCATTTCATTCTGCGCAAGCTCGCCAAGTGTATCGGAAATAGAATAATGGTCTGCCTTAAAATCTTCTCTGTCAAACCAGTTTACAACATCGCCCTGTTTGCTGAAAATATAATCCGGATTCGGCTCTGTTACTTTTTTCACAATAATCTCATCACTCAGATTGCCTGACACTGCCTTGATTGTATGTTTTCCTGTAATCGGAACCTCAAACTTAAATATTTTCGAACCTTCTATTGTTTCCTTTTCCACACCGTCCACAAAAAGGGTTACTTTTTTCTGATTAGAGTAAACCTTGATCTCCGTGACATCTTCGATACGATCCACATATCTGCTGCCGCAGACATGCACAAATGGTGCTTTACTCCAGTATGCCTTATATAAATAGAACGCATCTTTTTTCAACCTGCGATCCATGGTCACAAGTCCCTTCTGGTTCACACCATGTTTTCCGCCCTCATCTCTTCCGTCTGCTGCAAAATCAAACAGATTCCAGACATGGGTTGCCCAGAGATATGGCCGCTCCTCGATCATTTTTGCCATATGTTCATGATAAATGCACTGGTATTCTTCGGTGTAATCGCCGCGCTCCGGTTTTGCGCTGTGATAAGCCGGATTGGCATCTGCGCCGTACTCGGAAAGTCCAATCACACGGTCCGGATATTTTTTATGATACTCGTCAAAGAAGCTGTCGTTCTGCTCTAACTCCCCTAAGTACCAGCCAAAATACAGATTGTAGCTGTTCAGGTCTGGGATATCTAACATCGGGCTGTCCGTCTCAAGCATAAAGACATCTGCCATAACCGTTGGTCTGGTTGTATCCAGTCTGTGACAAAGTTCATTTAATTTGCGATGATTTTCCAACAGCTCCTCATTTACTGCGCTTGCTGCCGTAATCTCATTGGAAAGTCCCCAGCAGACGATGGATGGATGATTGTAATTCTGGACGACCAGCTCTCTCATCTGGCTTAATGTATTCTCTGTCCCATCTGACATGTGCATTGTAATATATGGAATCTCTGCCCATACGATCATTCCGTTTTCATCACACAGATCATAAAATTCCTGTGCATGCTGATAATGTGCGAGACGAATGGTATTTGCACCAAGTTCCTTTATGATCTCCATATCTTCTTTGTGCATCGCATAAGTTAATGCGTTGCCTGCTCCTGCGCGGTCCTGATGACGGCTCACGCCACGAAGCTGATAGGAACGTCCATTTAAGAAAAATCCCTTCTGCGGGTCCATGGAAAAACTTCTGCATCCAAAGGTAGTTTCCACGCTGTCTCCATCAGACAGTTCCGCTTTTGCCGTATATAAATACGGATCATCCACGCCATCCCAGAGATGTACATTGGTAAGTTCAAACACTGCTTTTGCATATCCATGCTCTACAGGAACACTCTTTTTCTCATCTCCCACCGTCACCATAACGTCAGCAGATTTTCCCTCTATCCAGAGTTCCACGGTCACTTCTGCGTCTGCCTTTTTTGCTCCGGCGTCTAAAATCGTTACCTCCGGTCACCTTAATACCATTCCTGCCTGCATGCTCCATGCAGAAATGGTTTTCCGGCACAGTCACCAGCTTCACCAAGCGGTACAGTCCGCCGTAAAATGTGAAATCTGCCTTCTGCGGATAGACTTTTGTGTTATCGGAATTATCAACGAGCACTTCTAACTGATTCTGTTCTTTTAAATGTTCTGTGACATCCACACGGAATCTGGAATATCCACCTTCATGATGGAAAAGCTCTGTTCCGTTTACAAGCACATCTGCCGTCATGGCTGCTCCGTCAAACTCCAGATAAGCCTTTCCGTTTTGATCCATCTCCGGTTTTTTGAATGTGCAGGCATATTTACAGGTTCCACGGTAGTAATCGTTTCCACCGTCCTGCCCATCCACTGCGTTCCAGGTGTGAGGAAGTGTTACGTTTTCCCCTTCCACACTGTCCGGGTTTTTATAAAAAATCCAGTTTTTATCCAATACTGTCGTCTGTCTCATCTTAGTCATTCCTCCTGTATTTTCTGTCTGTGTTCAGACTTTTTTGTCTCTGCTTATTTCATCTCATCAATCACTTTTTCTACTTCTGCCTGCTTTTTCTCCTGAATGCTCTTCTGCACTTCTTCCATTTTTTCTTTTGAGAGCGGTGTTTTTCTCATTGCGCAGAGTGTACATACCCAGCCGATCAGTGGAAGTCCAAAGTACAGGCTCATCGTCATCCAGAAAATTGCCGGTGTGGATGGATCGGATGGCT
>ERZ860076.1732-NODE-1732-length-10164-cov-2.529528_pt1 | contig 10164 bp, 10 predicted proteins | sample MGYA00509982_ERZ860076 | MGnify/ENA primary metagenome ERZ860076 (study PRJEB30046, sample SAMN00715193) | human gut metagenome | study: EMG produced TPA metagenomics assembly of the A metagenome-wide association study of gut microbiota in type 2... | reverse complement strand
TGATACACTTCTTGCGGAGAGCTTTAAAGAGCTTGCCAAGAAGCATCCAATTGAGAAGATCACAATTAAAGAGATCACAGATCTGGCGGGGGTTATCCGTCCGACGTTTTACAATCATTTTCAGGATAAGTATGAATTGCTGGAGTGGATCATCACGACGGATCTGCTCGATCCGATCGAACCATTGATCCAGAATGGAATGATCAATGAAGGCTTGGTACTTCTCTTTACCAACATTGAAAAAGATAAAGATTTTTACACGCGCGCTATCCGGTTAGAAGGGCAGAACTCTTTTGAGGAGATTGCAAAAAGCTGCGTGGAAAAGATCCTTCTGAACGTGATCGACCGTGCCAATACCGGGAAAAAACAGAAGTATTCCTGGCTCACACCAAAGCGTATCGCAGAGTATTATGCACAGTCGATGTGTTATGTTGTGATCACATGGATTCAGTCTGGAATGACGATCTCGGCGAAAGAATTGGCAGAGATTTACGATTATATTATCAAACGATCCATGGATGATATTATTGCAGAGATGTAATATTGCCGCACATAAGGTGCGGCATTTTTTCTTTCAGGCGAAATTGTGATGCGATAGTTCCATAAAGTCAAGGATGTGACGGATCTATAAAAAACAACATACATTCGCTAAGCATTGTCTATGGAAATGTGGCAGAAAGACGTTATAATGATAAATTAGAAATATTATTAGGAAACGTCTGCCGGGTAGAGAGGCAGAAACGGGAGGATTCATGAACTGGATAGAAAATCTGTTGATTCTTGTAGGCATATCGCTGGATATTTTTGCGGGTATGGAATGTCAGGGATCACTTGTGGCAAAAATAGATAAAAAACATCTGACACTTGTATGCGGACTGATCGCAGTCTGGCAGCTTGCAGCACTGTACGTGGGAAACCTGCTTGCAAGGCTGCTTTATGCGAATAATCTGGCAAAAAACGAGCGGTTTATCGGAACCGTGATCGCAGCGGTTATTTTTTTCTGCCTGGGTGTCAGACTGATCGCAAAAGCAATCAAGAACGAGAGAGTCAATGAGCGCAGAGAGGAAAATCTTGGCTTCAAACGGTTCTTTCGTATGGCAGCCGTGACAAGTATTTACACACTTCTCACCGGAATTGCATTTGGCTTTCTGGAAACAAATTTAATGGTCATTTTGATCATGATCGTCTGCCTGACGATAGGTGTGGTGATCACAGGTGCTTATACAGGATATCACTTCGGCTTTGAGCATAAGACGAAAGCTTATGCAGGCGGTGCGATTTTACTTTGGATCGCCGGATTTGATGTGGTTTTCCGGTATGCGATGATGTAGGAAGAAACAAAACATGAAAATATTTTTAACAGCGATCAACGCAAAGTATATTCATTCGAATCTGGCGGTTTACAGCTTAAGAACCTACGCCAAAGTATTTCAGGAACAGATTGAGATCGGGGAATATACGATCAACAATAGAGTCGATTATATTTTAGAACAAATCTATAAAGCAAAGCCGGACGTCCTATGTTTTTCCTGTTATATCTGGAACATAGGGTATGTCGAGGATCTGATCACGGAGTATCACAAACTGTGTCCGGAAGTGCCAATCTGGGTAGGCGGACCGGAAGTGTCCTATGAGGTGGAAACATTTCTGGAAGAACATCCGCAGGTGACAGGCGTGATGATCGGCGAGGGCGAGCGTACATTTCAACAATTGTGTGAATATTATGTAAATCAAAATGGCACACTAAAGGAACTGAACGGAATCGCATACAAAGATTCTGTCAGCGGAGAAGTGATTTTTACACAGCCACAGGAACCGATGAATATGTCGGATATTCCATTCTGCTACGATCATATTGAAAATTTTGAAAACCGTATTATTTATTATGAGTCAAGCCGCGGCTGCCCGTTCAACTGCAGCTATTGTCTGTCTTCGATTGATAAAAAGCTGCGTTTCCGGGATACAGAGCTTGTGAAAAAAGAACTTGCATTCTTTATTGAAAAGAAGGTGCCACAGGTAAAATTTGTAGACCGCACTTTCAACTGCAAACATGATCATGCAATGGAAATCTGGAGATTTGTAAAAGAGCATGACAAGGGCATTACCAATTTCCATTTTGAAATATCAGCGGATCTTTTAAATGAGGAAGAATTAGCGCTGATCCATGATATGCGGCCGGGACTGATCCAGTTAGAGATTGGCGTGCAGTCTACGAACGAGCCGACGATCCGGGAAATCCACCGGACGATGAAGCTGGAACTTTTGAAAGACATTGTAAGAAAAATCCAGAGCGGCGGAAATATCCACGAACATCTGGATCTGATCGCCGGACTTCCGTATGAGGACTATGCTGCTTTTACAAAATCTTTTGACGAGATTTATGAACTGAAACCGAATCAGTTGCAGCTTGGATTTTTGAAGGTGTTAAAAGGTTCTTATATGTACGGGCATGCAGCGGAATATGAGATCGTTTATCACGAAAAAACACCATACGAAGTGATGAAAACAAAATGGCTCAGCTTTGATGATGTATTAAAAATCAAGCAGGTGGAAGAAATGCTTGAGGTTTATTACAACAGCGGGCAGTTTGAGATCACCATGAAAGTGTTAGAACCTCTATTTGACAGTGCATTTATGATGTTTCAGGAATTAGGTGCTTTTTATGAGGCAAAGGGATATTTTGGCATGAGCCATTCGAGAATCCGCAGAGCTGAGATCCTGCTTGAGTTTATGAGAGAAAGAAAAAGCAGCGGCGCAGTGATGCAGATGTTAGAAGAAAGCTTGACATTTGATCTGTATTACCGTGAAAATTGTAAGAGCAGACCTTCCTGGGCACCATCACCGGCAGAATTTAAAGAGCAGACGAGATATTACTGCAAAAATGGTGCAAAATCCCACTTGGAGCCATTCCATTACCGCTTCCCGGAAAAAAGCAAAAAAGCATTACAGGAAGTGCCAAAGCGCCTCGAAAAACCGGTGTATATGCTGTTTGACTATGAAAACAGAGATCCGTTAGATCATCAGGCGTGTGTGACAGAAGTTTTGGTAGCTGGTGCAGCAGAAGCGTAGAAAAGACGGGAAGGATAGAGTTATGTTAACTGATTATGTAGTCATTGATCTGGAAATGACAGGATTAAATGTTAAGACAGACCGTATTCTGGAAGTCGGTGCAGCACGGGTGCGCGGAAATGTCGTGACGGATACTTTTTCGGAAGTCATCAATCCAAAACGGAAATTATCGGAAAAAGTGGTTTCACTTACAGGTATTACGAATGAAATGGCGGAACAGGGCAAGGAAATGGATGCCACGCTTGGTGCATTCTTTGCGTTTATCGGAGAGGATATTTTAGTGGGACAGAATGTGATTTTTGACTACAGTTTTTTGAAACAGTGGGCAGTGAATCACAAGCAGTCATTTGAGCGGAATGCGGTGGATACATTAAAGCTTGCAAGAAAATTTTTGCCGGAAGAACAGAAAAAAGATCTTGCGAGCCTGTGTGAATATTTTAAAATCGAGCGTGTGCATGCGCACCGCGCATTGGATGATGTGCTGGAAACACAGCAGATATTTGAACAGCTTCAGAACTTATATGCAGAGAAAATGCCGGAAGCATTTCAACCATATCCGTTACAATATAAGGTGAAAAAGCAGTCTTTGGCGACACCACAGCAGATGAAATATCTGAAACAGTTCGTGGACTTTCACCAGATCCCGATGCCGGAACTTTCAGAGGAGGTTACCCGAAGCGAAGTGTCAAGGCTTACCGACCAGCTCATCGCCCGGTATGGGAAAATAAAAAAAGAATCATAATGTCAGCTGCTCTAAAATAGAAGATTTCATCATAGAATCAAGGGAGGATGCTCTGGTGATCAATTCATTGATCTTAGAAGTGTCCCCCTGTTTTTTATAAATATCGGCTAAAAGCGTGTAATTAGCGCGGATATCAGAATCAATGGAAATCCCAAATTCCAGTACCGGAACAGCCTCTGTCTCAAAACCATTTTTGACCAGACAGCCTGCGTAGGCAACAATACTTCGTAAAAGCGCCGTATAATTCTGGTCATATTCGGATAAAGCCGGAAGATTGGCAGGACCGTAAGCAAGTTTTAAGTCGGTGTTGCTCTGGTGGCTTAAATTTAAAATCTTTTTTGTGGCAAGTGCTTTCAGATCATTCTCGTAATCAATTAATTCTTCATCATCAGAGATACCTATTGGAAATTTTTCCAAGGGTATGTTAATATAGGGAAGATTACTGATATCCTTACGGCGGACCTGATTGGCTTTGTCCTCGCGGTTCCAGAAGTTTTCAGCAGCTTCCTTTTGTTGTGCAGTTCCCCGTTTGCGGTAAAATGCAGCAACAGAGAGAAAAATGATAAAAAGTCCTAAGAATGGAAATCTCATGATACATGTCCTTTCTTTTGTATAAATTCAGGATAGAAAGAGGTAATTTTATGTATAATTTTGGTAAGAAAAAAAATCAAAAATTAATGGCAGCAATCGTTATCGTTGTGGTCGCTACAATGCTTATCACAACTGTGCTTGCCGCTTTCATGTAAAATATACTAAAATTCCAAGGGGCAGTCAACGATATTCGTGGTTATGCACCTTGAAAAACATTCGCATAATAGGATAAAATGTGCATAAGCAATGAGCAGTGTCATGAGATTAAAATATCATCAGTTGTGCTGGCACAAAAAGATGATATTTTAATTGAATGATAGGGCGAATGCCCGTCAGCCCGAAAAATCTGTGATTTGTCGGGCTTGCACTGCGGTGTAAAGAAAAGAGAAAGAGACCAGATATGAATAAAAGTTTGAAAAAATGGATGAAATGGATTCAACTGTTCGCTGTGACTGTGTTATGCATTGGTTTTGCAGGAAACAGTGCGATCGTAAAAGCAGAGACAGAAGACAACAAAATTGCCGATGGCGTTTATATCGGAAATGTCTACGTTGGCGGTATGACAGCAGACGAGGCGAAAGCCGCTGTCAGTGCATATGCGCAGAGCGTGGATGAAGCTGTTTTTACGCTGAATGCCAATGGAAAGAGTGTGGAAGTGAGTGCACAGGAGCTTGGTATTGCGTTTCAGGATACCAGCGCGGTAGAGGAAGCACTTGCAGTTGGAAAAACCGGAAATCTTATCAAACGGTATAAAGATAAAAAAGATCTGGAATACGGCAGCAAAGTATTTGAACTTCCGTTAGGTGTCAATGAGGCAGAAGCGAAGGAAGTACTGACTGCAAAAGCAGAAAAACTCAACAACGATGCGGTCAATAACGGACTGATCCGTGAAAATGGGCAGTTTCAGTTTATCGAGGGAAGCTCCGGAGTGGAAGTCAATGTGGAAAAATCTCTTGCCGTGATCAAAGATTATCTGAAAAACAACTGGGACGGCACAGACGCTTCCATAGATCTTGTGGCAGAGGTGGTTGAGCCGGAAGGAACAAAGGAAGAATTAGCCAAAGTAAAAGATTTGCTGGGCAGTTATACAACCAATTACAGTACATCTTCGGCAGCACGCTGCACGAATATCAGCGTGGCAGCAGGAAAGATCAATGGAACCGTTTTATATCCGGGAGAGGAATTTTCGGTCGGACAGACGATCGGACCACTGACAGCAGCAGGCGGATATGAGCTTGCAGGCGCCTATGAGAATGGTCAGACCGTGCAGTCTTATGGCGGCGGAGTCTGCCAGGTGTCGACAACCTTATACAATGCAGTATTAAAAGCCGAACTGGAAGTGACGCAGCGTTCGAACCATTCCATGATCGTTACTTATGTAAAACCGTCCATGGATGCGGCAATCGCCGGCGATTACAAAGATTTAAAGTTTGTAAATAATCTGGACGCCCCAATTTATATTGAAGGATATACAGTTGGAAAAGACCTTTATTTTAACATTTACGGTCAGGAGACAAGACCGTCAAACCGTAAAGTAACTTACGAGAGTGAAGTCGTGTCTGAGGAAGATCCAGGCACACAGTTTGTAGCAACCGCGGATGCGATCGGTGCGATCTCCACAACCCAGAGCAAGCATATGGGTTATGTGGCGAGACTGTGGAAAATCGTAACAGTTGACGGCGTGGAGCAGAGCCGTGATGCGATCAACAAAAGTACTTACAAGTCCTCTCCGAAGATTGTGAATGTTGGAACAGCGTCGGCAGATCCTAATGCAACGGCGGCTGTCAATGCGGCATTGGCAACCGGAGATGAGGCAACCATATATGCGACGGTGGCGCAGTACAGCGGAGCAGGACAGACACCGGCAGAAGCTCCGGCGGAGGCACCTGCGGACAGTTCAGCAGAAGCGTCTGCAATCCTCGGAACGGTGGACGAGAGCCAGATTACAGAAAATACGACGACAGAAGGACAGTAGAGAAAAGATTATGAAAGTTGGAAAAGTACCGGAGAACGTGCTGAAACGTTCTGTTTTTAAACAAATTCATACAATGAGACCGGAAGTGATCTTAGGAGCCGGAGTCGGAGAAGACTGCGCGGCAGTGCAGCTTGCGGAGGATGAGACGCTTGTAATGTCAACAGACCCGATTACCGGAACGGCAAAAGACATTGGCACACTCGCAATCCAGATCACTGTGAATGATCTTGCAAGTGCCGGAGCAGAACCGGTTGGCGTGCTGCTTACCGTACTTTTGCCAACTTCTGTCTGTGAGCAGGATCTCTGCCTGATGATGAAGCAGGTGGAGGAAGCCTGTGCAAAAGCAAACGTGCAGGTAATGGGCGGTCATACCGAGGTTACAAGAGTAGTCAATCAGCCTGTTATCAGTGTCTGTGGTGTCGGAAAAGTCAAAAAAGGTCATCTGATCTCGACAGCGGGTGCGAAACCTGGCATGGATATTTTAGTCAGCAAGTGGATCGGAATCGAGGGTACATCCATTATTGCAAAAGAGAAAGAAGAAGAATTAAAGACGCATTTTGCAGTGCCATTTATCGAGAAAGCAAAAGCGCTGGATACATATATTTCCGTACAATCTGAGGCCGCAGTCGCCGTGACGTCTGGCGTTAGTGCAATGCATGACGTGACAGAGGGCGGAATTTTCGGAGCTCTGTGGGAAATGGCAGAAGCATCTGGCGTCGGACTTGAAATCGACTTAAAGAAAATACCAATCCGTCAGGAGACGGTAGAGGTTTGTGAATTTTTCGGAGTAAATCCATATCTTTTGATCTCAAGCGGCTGCATGTTAATGGCGGCACAGGACGGCAATCATCTCGTGCGCGAACTGGAAAAAGCAGGGATCAAAGCAACCATTATCGGAAAAGCAACCGCGGGAAATGACCGAGTTCTGTTGAATGAGGATGAAAGAAGATTCTTAGAACCACCAAAGACGGATGAGTTATATAAAGTAATCGGAAGGTAATAAAAGAAAGAAGGATTGCATATTATGCGTGAAAAAATTTTAACATTTATAGAGAAAAACAGCAGAATTGATTTAAAAGAGCTTGCCATTATTCTTGGCGTGGATGAAGCATCCGTTGTCAACGAGCTTCAGAAAATGGAAGAAGAACATATTATCTGTGGTTATCATACACTGATCGACTGGGATAAAGCAGGAATTGAAAAAGTAACAGCACTGATCGAGGTCCGTGTGACACCACAGCGCGGCATGGGATTTGATAAAGTGGCTGAGCGTATCTACAATTATCCGGAAGTAAATTCCGTATATCTGATCTCCGGTGGATTTGACTTCATGGTAACGATCGAGGGAAAAACACTTCGTGAGGTTTCACAGTTTGTTTCTGACAAATTATCTCCATTAGATTCTGTTTTAAGCACAAAGACAAACTTTATTTTGAAAAAATATAAAGATCATGGAACTGTTATGGCAGAACAGTCAAAAGACGAAAGGGTAGAGATGTAATATGAGGAATCCGTTAAGCAAAACAATCACAACGATCCAGCCGTCCGGAATCCGTAAGTTTTTTGATATTGTCCATGAGATGAAAGACGCAATCTCGCTTGGTGTCGGAGAACCTGATTTTGATACACCATGGCATATCCGTGATGAGGGTATTTATTCGCTGGAAAAAGGAAGAACTTTTTACACTTCCAATGCTGGTTTGAAAGAATTAAAAATAGAAATTGATAAATATTTAACGAGACGTTTTGGTGTTTCCTATGATTATAATAATGAGATCATGGTGACAGTGGGCGGCAGCGAGGCAATTGATATTGCCATGCGCGCGATGCTTGATCCGGGAGATGAAGTTCTGATCCCACAGCCAAGCTATGTATCCTATCTGCCATGCTGTGTGCTTGCAAATGGAACACCGGTGATCATTGAACTTAAGGCTGAAAATAATTTCCGACTCACACCGGAAGAATTAGAGGCAGCTATTACACCGAAGACAAAATTATTAGTACTTCCATTTCCAAACAACCCGACCGGAGCAATCATGGAGAAGGAAGATCTGGAAAAAGTGGCAGAGGTAGTGAAAAAACACGATCTGTTCGTGCTCAGTGATGAGATTTATTCCGAACTGACATATACAGACAATCATGTTACGATCGCATCCCTTCCGGGAATGAAGGAGCGTACCATTCTGATCAATGGATTTTCCAAGTCTTATGCCATGACTGGCTGGAGATTAGGATATGCGTGCGGACCGGAAGTGATCATTAAGCAGATGTTAAAGATTCATCAGTTTGCAATCATGTGCGCACCGACTACCAGCCAGTATGCAGCAGTTGAGGCGCTTCGGAATGGTGATGAGGATGTTGCAAAAATGCGTGAGGAGTATAATGGCAGACGCCGTTATCTGATGCACCGTTTTAAGGAAATGGGCTTGTCCTGTTTTGAACCATTTGGAGCATTTTATGTGTTCCCATGCATTAAGGAATTTGGCATGACTTCCGAGGAGTTTGCAACAAAACTTTTGAATTCGCAGAAAGTAGCTGTTGTGCCGGGAACCGCGTTTGGTGACTGCGGCGAGGGTTATCTGCGTATTTCATATGCGTACTCACTTGAAGATTTAAAGAAAGCGTTAGACCGTATGGAGATTTTCATTCAGGAACTGCGCAACGAAAAATAAACGGCGGGAAGTTTTCTTTTTTAGAAAAAATTTTTGCCGGACAGGAGAAAAACAATGGCGGAATTAAACATTGTATTATATGAGCCTGAGATCCCTGCAAATACAGGAAATATCGGAAGAACCTGCGTGGCAACAGGTACCAGACTGCATCTGATTGAACCTCTTGGATTCAGTCTGGAAGAAAAAGCGTTAAAAAGAGCAGGAATGGATTACTGGAAAGATTTAGATGTTACAACTTATGTAAACTGGGATGATTTCTGTGAAAAAAATCCAAATGCGAAAATTTATATGGCAACGACCAAGGGCAGACATGTGTATTCGGATGTTTCCTATGAACCGGACTGCTTTATTATGTTTGGCAAGGAAAGCGCCGGAATCCCGGAAGAAATCTTAAAAGCCAACCCGGATATGTGCGTGCGTATTCCGATGATCGGTGAGACAAGATCTTTGAATCTGGCAAATTCGGTTGCAATCGTTTTATATGAAGCACTCAGACAGAATCAGTTTGACCATATGAAGTTAGAGGGTCAGCTTCACAGGCTGAAGTGGGAAGAGTAGCATATATAAGAAACAGCTTAGAAACGAACAGGAAACAGACAGAGAGGAACACGTGGAATGGGAATCATCAAAGCAAAACAGCTTGTGCATGAATATATTCGCAGGGATGAAGAGGGCAATGTGGAATCTATCCAGACAGCATTAGATCATGTTGATCTTGATGTGCAGCCGGGACAGTTTATTGCAATCTTAGGACATAATGGTTCCGGCAAATCAACACTGGCAAAACATATCAACGCATTGCTGGCTCCGACAGAGGGAAGCCTCTGGGTGGATGGAAAAGATGTGACGCAGGAAGAAAATATTTTACCGGTGCGCAAAACTGCCGGAATGGTGTTTCAGAATCCGGATAATCAGATCATTGCCAGCGTCGTAGAGGAAGATGTCGGATTTGGACCGGAAAATATCGGCGTGCCGACAGATGAGATCTGGCAGAGAGTAGAGGAAAGTTTAAAATCCGTTGGAATGTTACAGTACAGACATCATTCCCCAAATAAACTTTCCGGTGGACAGAAACAGCGTGTTGCGATTGCAGGTGTTATGGCGATGGAAACAAA
>ERZ860076.1722-NODE-1722-length-10211-cov-2.213864_pt1 | contig 10211 bp, 9 predicted proteins | sample MGYA00509982_ERZ860076 | MGnify/ENA primary metagenome ERZ860076 (study PRJEB30046, sample SAMN00715193) | human gut metagenome | study: EMG produced TPA metagenomics assembly of the A metagenome-wide association study of gut microbiota in type 2... | reverse complement strand
AAAATATTATATTTAATATTTGAAAAGAGAGATATAGAACTTCTTACTAGATATATTGAAAACAATATGAAAGAGCTATTAATAAATAATAGTACTATACCATCTATATTTACTAGTGTTATTGAAAGATATATTGATATAGATGAAGAAAATGAAATTGAAATAAAATATTTTAATAGAGTTATTAATTTATTTTTAAAAGGTAGGATGTATGATAAGTTAATCAAAGATGATTCTAATTATTTAAAAATATTAAAGACTTCAGATAAAAAGTTTGTTCTTGATTTAGTAGAAAAAATAGAAAATGAATTTTATCAGACTAAAGAAGATGTAGCAAAAGATTATAATGTATCTTTTATAATACCAAAGATGGAAGAATATATTTATTTACCTAATGGTAAAATAGATTTAACTAAAGAAAACATTATTACTATTGATAATGAAGGAGATTTATGTTTAGATGATGGATTATCTATTAGAGATAATAAAGATGGTACATATACTTTATTTGTTCATTTAGCTAATCCTGCATCAATAATACCTTATACATCTAGTACGATGAAAGAAGCCTTAAAAAGATGTAATACTTTATATTTATTAGATGATAGTATTCCTATATTTGATAGATATTTATCAGATAATATATTGTCATTATTACCTAATAAGTATACCAATGCTCTTACTGTTAAAGTAAAGGTTGATACTGATTATTCACTAATACTGGATACTTTAGAGATAATACCTAGTGTTATTCAAAGTAAACATAAACTATCTTATGAAGAAACTGATGATATTATTAATCATGGTGGTGATTTAAATAGTACATTAATGTTATTATCTAGGATATTTGATAAGCAAGCTACGGATAACCCTAAAATTAGTGCTTATCATAAATTAGAAAATATAATTAGAGGTAGAGATAATACAAATAGTTCTAAAGCCGATACCTCTATATCACATATGATGGTAGAACAAAGTAATGTTTTTGCTAATAGTACTATTTATCTTATTGAAAAGAGGGATAATTTAGGCCTTATTATGCCATGGAGAGTACAAACAGAAGACTGCGATGAACTTATTAATGAATATTTAAAAAGAGGTAATTTTGATACCACGAATAAAGAATTACGTAGAATGATGAAAGAGTATATGATGCGAAGTAAATATTCTTTTGTTAATAGAGGTCATTATGGACTCGGCCTTGGAGGCTATGTCAGAATAAGCAGTGCCGCCAGAAGAGCTATGGACGCTCTTGCTATATATGTATTATATGATTTATATATTAATAGAAATAGTGATGACTTAGATTATAAGTATTACTATTGGGAAAAAGAAATTAAATATTGGTGTGAATATGCTAATATTAGAACTAGTGAAAATAATAATTTTATTAGTGAATATAACTACTTATGTAGTAGAGGAAAGATATTAAAGAAGTAGAAAGAAGTTGATATTTATGAATATGCCAGATTTAAATGAGGCAAGAAAGAGAACTAAAGATAAAGTAAATATTTTATATGATGAATATAAAGTACCTGAGAATGTTAAAAATATTGGTAATGGTAAAAGCTATGCACTTCTTACTTATGGATGTCAAATGAATGTTCATGATAGTGAGAACATTGCGGGTATTATGGAAGATATGGGATATACAAGAATAGAAAATTATGAAAAAACTAATATTGTAATACTTAATACTTGTGCTATCAGAGAAAATGCTCATAATAAAGTAATTGGTATTTTAGGTAGAATTAAACATTTAAAGGAAACCAATAAGGATTTAATCACAGTAGTATGTGGATGTATGGCTCAGGAAGAATCTATAGCTAAGATGATAAGAGATAAATATCCTTGGATAGATATAGTCCTTGGTACACATAACTTTTATGAATTACCAGTATATATTTCTAAAGTACTTGAAGATAATAAGCAAGAAATATGTGTATATTCTATAGAAGGTGATGTTATCGAAGATATTCCTACGAAGAGGGATTCTAAGGTAAAAGCATGGGTTAATATTCAGTATGGATGTGATAAGTTTTGTTCATATTGTATAGTTCCCTATACTAGAGGTAAACAAAGAAGTAGATTACCTAAAGATATTTTAAAAGAAGTAGAAGAACTTAAAAATAATGGTTATAAAGAAGTTACTTTACTAGGTCAGAATGTTAATGCCTATGGTAAAGATCTAGATATAAATTATACAATGGCTGATTTACTTCGTGATACATCGAAGATTGGAATAGATAGGATTAGATTTGTTACTTCACATCCTTGGGATTTTACTGATGAAATGATTGATGTTATCGCTAAGTATGATAATATTATGCCATATATTCATTTACCTATTCAAAGTGGTTCTGATAGTATATTAAAGAAGATGAATAGAAGATATACAATAAATGAATATAAAGAGCTATTTTATAAATTAAAAAATAAGATAGATAATGTTAGTATCACCACTGACATAATAGTAGGTTTTCCTAATGAAACAGAAGAAGATTTTGAAGAAACATTAAAAGTATATAATGAACTTAAGTATGATTTAGCCTATACTTTTATATATTCTCCTAGAGAAGGAACACCCGCTGCTAAAATAAAAGATAGTGTTTCTCTAGAAGAAAAAGAAAAAAGATTACAAAGATTAAATGAACTTGTAAATAAATATGCAAAAGAAGCAAATAATAAATATTTGAATAAAGTAGTCAAAGTTTTAATTGAAGGACCATCAGATAAAGGTGGTAAGATGATGGGGTATACAGATACAATGAAACTTGTAAATGTAGACTGTGATCCCAAATACCTTGGTGAAATAGTAGATGTTGTTATTACAGATATTAAAACTTGGTCTATGGAAGGGGTAATTAAGAAGTGATTGAAAGTAGTATCGAGGAGTTATTTAATTCCATAAATAATTCTAATGAATATAAAGAATATAAATTAATAGTTAACACTTTAGAAAGTAATAAAGAAGTAATAGACTTAATTGAGGAAATAAAAAAACTTCAAAAAGAAGCAGTTAACTTAGAATATAAGAATGATGATAGATATTTAGAAGTAGATAAGTTGATTAAAGAAAAAGAAAATATTTTAAATAATAATAAAGATTATCAAGAATATTTATCTAAACAAACAAAACTTATCGCAAGTCAACAAAAAGAATATGAAGATTTTAATAATACTCTACTTGCATCTTCTTCATTAATTGAAGATTATGTTACAGATAAAGTTAGCATATAGAACTAATAATAGTTCTTTTTATTTTAAAAGACTGGTATTTATATTAAATTTTTGATATAATTATATTGTTAAATATTTAGAGGAGAAAAAAATGAAAAAGAAATTTTTTGTAGTACTAATTATGATAATGTTAGTATTATTTACAGGATGTAGTTTTGGTAAGAAAACTGAAGAAAATAAGGATGTAAGTGTTAGATATGATGGTGATGATATCATATATAAAACTAAGGTTAATGAAAATACAAATATGGTAAAAGTTTATGTTAACTTTGATCAAGCTGTTTTAATAATGAATGAGAAAGAACCTATTAATGTATTTACTTCAGCAGGTGTGTATGAACAAGAATGGGATGACAAAGCAAGAAATAGTGATATATATTTCTTAAAAGTAGGAGGATATACTGATTATAGATGGGTAGCTCAAAGTAATAATTTTGTTGATAGCAGAATAGGTGAATCCGAAATATTTGCTAATGGTAGTTTAACTTTTAAAATTACTTCACCAATTGACTTTATTCTAAATTATAAAGATGATGAATCATTAGATGGTACAGCGTATATTAACTCATTATTAGATAAAGTCTTTAAAGAATATACTTCAAAAATAGAAAATACTGAAATTGAAAATATATCTAAAGAAGATATGAAAGAATATATGATAAAGACTTTAAATGAAGAGAATAATGGTATACAAATTAGTGATTTAAATGTTGATGAGATATATGCAAGTTTAAGTACTAATAGCAAACTTGCGGATAATTCATTAAACAAAATAGAATCTACTGCTTCATCTTCTAGTGGAAAAAGAGTATATGCACAAAATTACTTTTACGTTAAAGAAGAAGGTGGCTTAGATAAAGTAGTATCAGTTAATTATAAGTATAAAATGGTTATAAATGACAAGACTTATAATGTTAGAATATTTAGTTTAGAAAGCACTACCCAGGTTTTTCCGGGAGATAATTCTATGGTTGTCTTTGAGGCAGAAGAAAATATAGAAAGAAATGATGGGGATAGATATGAACTTTATCTAGGAGATAAAAAAGTAGGTAAAGGACTAGTTAGTGATTAACCTTAAGAGAAACTAATAATGGTTTCTCTTTTCGTTACTTTACTTTATAAATGTCAAGTTTATTAATTTTACTTTAAAAATAGAAAAAACTATTATATAATATAGGTAAGAGGTGTTAAGATGAAATTAAGTATTGGAGTAATATTTGGAGGAAGAAGTTTAGAACATGATCTATCTGTACTAACGGCTATTCAAGCAATGGATAATATAGATAAAGAAAGATATGAAGTAGTACCAATCTATATTACAAAAGATTTAACTTTTTATAGTGGTGGTATGTTAAGATATATTGATAGCTATAAAGATTTTAGATTAATAGATAGATATGCTACAAAAGTTAATCTTATTAATAAGAATGGTAAATTCATACTTCAAACTACAGGATTAATTAAAAGAGTATATAAAGAAATACATCTTGCTTTTCCAATGGTACATGGTAAATATACTGAAGATGGTAGCATTGTTGGATATTTAGAAACACTTGGTATCCCTATAGTAGGTAGTGATATTTATTCTTCAAGTTTATGTCAAGATAAGGTATTTACCAAAGAAGTACTTAATGGTAATGATATCCCGGTAGTAGATTATGTTTATTTTTCTGACAGTGATTATAAATTAGATAAGGAAGATATATTTAAGAAGATAGAAGAATTATCGTATCCACTTATTATTAAACCAGCACGACTTGGTAGTGGTATTGGTATTGAGATAGTTAATAGAAAAGAAGAATTAGAGTCATCAATAGAAAAAGCAATGAAGAATGATGAGAGAGTTCTAGTAGAAGAGTATATTGCTGACAGAAGAGAATTTAATATGGCAGTACTACTTAGTAAAGGTAAACTTATTGGTAGTGTAATTGAAGAAATTATTAAAGATGAACCATGTAACTATTATGATAAATATCGTAAAGATAATGAAGATGATACTTTCAAAAGAATCTTTCCAGCGGATATTTCTAAGACTTTAACTGAAGAGATAGAAAAAACTAGTAAAAAGACTTATAAAGTACTTGCTTTATCTGGAGTAGCAAGAATAGATTATGTATATGATAATAAGAAGAAAAAATTATATGTAAATGAAGTTAATACCATTCCCAATTTCTTTTCACATCATCTATTTGATGATAAAAATATTGATTACAGAGAATTACTTGGTATTATGATTAAAGAAGCAATAGATAAAATTCATAAAGAGAATGATATGGTAAAAGATATAGAGGATAATTTATTTAATAAAGTAACTACTAAAGATATAAAGGAAATGAAATAATATGTATGGATATATCAGCGGGGAAATAAAAGAAATAGAACCTAGTTATGTTATTATTGATAATAATGGTATTGGATACTTAATATATGTACCTAATCCTTATGGTTTTATGATAGGTAAAAATTATACTATATATACTTATACTAAAGTAGCTGAAGATGAATATTCTTTATATGGATTTAAAACCAAAGAAGAAAAAGAATTATTTTTAAAATTAATATCTGTCAAAGGACTTGGTCCTAAAATGGCTCTTCCTATGCTTGCCACCGGTTCTATTACTATGATTGAAGAAGCCATAGAAACAGAAAATATTAATTATCTAAAGAAGTTTCCTAAGATTGGTGATAAAGTTGCTAGACAAGTTATTCTTGACTTAAAAGGTAAACTTAATGTTATTAATACAGGTCTATTTAAGAGAGAAGATCATTCTAATGAACTTACTGAGGCTCTACTTGGACTTGGTTATAAACAAGCTGATGTTAAGAAGATAGTTGGCAAAGTAAATCCAGAACTTAAATTAGAAGAACAAATAAAAGAAGCTCTTAAGTTACTACTTAAGTAGTTTCTTTTTGATATATAGATTCGGCTTCTATATGATAGATGCGTTTAGCATATTAACTTAAGACTTATGGCTTAAGTTAACACTCTATAGATTACAAACTATAGAGTGCATAAATAATATAAAGATTGGAGAGATAGAAATGAATAATATAAAAAATATTTTATGGGGAATTATTTTGGTTATAATTGGAGTTATTATTGGACTTAATACTATAGGTATTACTGATATAGATATCTTTTTTGATGGATGGTGGACTTTAGTTATTATTGTACCATGTTTTATAGGCTTATTTACTAATAAAGATAAAACAGGCAATATCATTGGTCTTTTAGTAGGAGTTATTCTATTACTTGGAATGCAAAATATTATAGATTTTAATTTAATATGGAAGTTATTATTACCTAGTATAATTGTTATAATAGGTTTATCTTTAATATTTAAAAATACTTTCAATAGTAAGATTAATAATGAAATAAAGAAATTAAATAATAAGAATACTAAAGATAATGAATACTGTGCTACATTCTCAGGACAAAGAATTGATTTTCCTAATGAAGAATTTAAAGGAGCTACTTTAAATAGTGTCTTTGGTAGTATTACTTGTGATTTGAGAGAGGCTAAAATTAAAGAAGATGTTGTTATTAATGCTAGTAGTGTCTTTGGTGGTATAGATATTATTGTACCTGATGATGTTAATATTAAAATTAAATCTAATTCTATCTTTGGTGGAGTAAATAATAAAAAGAATGAAGATAAGAAATATACTATCTATGTAAATGCTAGTTGTTTGTTTGGTGGGGTAGATATTAAATGAGCACAGGACAAAGAATTATTAAGTCTCTAGCAGTTGCTTTTGGTTTATTTTTAACTTTTACAATATTCTTCTCTATAGTAGGAGGATTATATGCTTTTACTAGTATGTTCAGTAAAGATAATGTTATTGAAGAAAATACTAGTATATTATTGAATCAAAGTACTGAGAATATTAAGTATTTAGATATAGATGTTAATTCTAGTAATTTAGTTATTAAGCCTGGAAATAGTTTTATAATAGAAACTAATAACAAACATATTAAATATAAAATAGATAATAATGAATTAAAAATAAAAGAAGAAGGCTATCATCTTACTAATAGTAAGTTAAAGAGTGAACTTATTATTACTATACCCGATACTAACTTAAATGAAATTGATATTAATACAGGAGCAGGTAATTTAAATATAGATAGTATTAATACTGAGAAGTTAGATATTGATTTAGGAACAGGTACTACTTTAATTAATAATCTTTATTCAAAGAGAGCAGATATAGATACAGGAGCAGGTACTTTTACTATTAATAATGGTAGTATTAATGATTTAGATTTAGATATTGGAGTAGGAGAAGTTAAAATTACTTCAAATATTACAGGTAATAGTAGTATCTCTTCAGGAGTAGGTAAGTTATCTTTAAATCTATTAAATACTTTTGATAATTATAGATTTGAAGTGAATAAAGGTATTGGTAAAGTAACTATTAATGATATAGAGGTAGGAGATAATAGTACTCTTGGTAATGGCACTAATACTATTAAATTAGATGGTGGTATAGGAGAGATAGTAGTTAAGTTTAAAAAATAATAATCTTAAGAAAATATTAAAGTTTTATAATAAATAATTTGATATACTATGTAAGTGATATGGAGGATTTATGATAGAAATAAAAAATGTAAGTAAGACTTATAATGGTAAAAAGAAAGTATTAAAGAATGTTAGTTTTAAAATAGAAAGTGGTGAGATATTTGCTTTTATAGGTCATAATGGCGCAGGTAAAACGACGATGATAAAGAGTATTATGGGTATTCTAGATTTTGAAGAAGGGGATATTTTAATAGATAATAAAAGTATTAAAGAAGAACCTCTAGAATGCAAGAAAATAATGGCTTATGTACCTGATAATCCTGATTTATATGAAAATATGAAAGCAATTGATTTTATTAATTTTATATGTGATATGTATGAAGTACCAGAGAATATAAGAAGAGAAAATACGCTAAAGTATGCTAAAATGTTTGAGATAGAAGATAAATTGAATGATGATATATCAAGTTTTTCTCATGGTATGAAACAAAAGGTTGCTTTAATCGCTGCTTTAGCTCATAATCCTAAAGTACTAATAATGGATGAACCATTCGTTGGCTTAGATCCTAAAGCTGTCTATGACATGAAAGAAATAATGAGGGATATGACTAAGAATGGTAAGACAATATTTTTCTCTACTCATATTCTTGATGTAGCAGAAAAATTATGTGATAGAGTAGCTATTATTAAAGATGGAACTATTGTTAAAGTAGGTAAGATGAAAGATATCAAGGGTGATGAATCATTAGAGCAGGTATTCTTAGAACTAGGTGAAAAATAATGAAAACACTATCACTATTAAAAGCTGTTCTTACTTGTGATATGAATATGTTTAAGTATTCTGCGGGTAAGAATGCTAGTACTAAAAAGAAGATATTATTACCAGTATTTCTTTTCTTGATTGTGGGTTATTCTATTGGTTATTATGCCTATATAATAGGTAAGCCCTTACATGAAATTGGTTTAACTTATGTAATGCTTAGTTTATTTATCTTTATGGTTAGTATTATAACGATAATTGAAGGTATCTATAAATCACAAGGAATACTATTTGAATGTAAAGATAATGACTTATTATTTTCCTTGCCAATAAAAAGAAGTCAAATACTATTTGTTAGAATATTTAAATTAATACTATTTCAGTATATATATAACTTAATGTTCTTATTACCAGCTTTTGTAATCTATATCTACTTTGAACATCCTAGTATAAGTTTTTATATAATATCCTTTATTATGACAATACTAATACCAATTATACCGACAGTTATATCTAGTATCTTAGGCTATTTGGTTAAACTATTGTCAAGTAAATTTAAATCAAAGAAGATAATGCAAACAATACTATCTAGTATTATCTTTATGGGTATCTTTTTCTTAAGTTTTAATTTAAATAATTTTATTCTTAATATAGCAAGTAGGGCCTCTAGTATTAATGATATGTTAACGAGAATATATTACCCAGTAGGAGCCTATACTACATTAATAGATAAGTTTGATATCATGGTATTTATTAAATTATTACTAATGAATATTATTCCATTTATCTTATTCATTTTACTAGGAGGTAAATATTACTTTAAAATAATATCAAATTCTAAAGAGAGTATAGTAAGAAAGAATAAAAATAAAAAAGAAGTATATAAAAAGAATAGTCCTATTAAGGCTTTAACTATGAAAGAACTAAAGAGATATTTCTCTTCACCAGTATATATGTTTAATACCATATTTGGTTTACTTTTAGTACTAGTATTAACAGTACTTTTATGTATTAAAGGAAATAGTATTATAGAGATGTTACTTAGTAATGAGAAGTTAAGTATAGATATTTCAATGCCAGTTATTTATTATATCTTGGTATTATTCTCATGCTTGATGACTTCGATAACTTCTTCATCAATATCACTAGAAGGTAAGACGATAAATATTACGAAGAGTTTGCCTATTAGTGAAAAAGATATTTTAAAGTCTAAGATAATTTATCCATATATTATAGAATTACCTTTTGTTATTATATCTGAATTAATATTCTTTATAGTATTTAAAGTTAATATTATTTATATATTATTAATATTTAGTATGAGTATTAGTACTATTACTTTATCTAGTATTTTAGGATTAGTTATTAATTTGAAATATCCTAAGATGAATGCTTCAAATGATACGGAAGTAGTTAAACAGAGTATGAGTAGTATGGTAGCGGTATTTATTAATATGGGTATTATAATTATCTCAGTAATTGGTATCTTTGCTTTATATGATAAGTTAAATATCTATTTATTACTTAGCACGCATGTACTTATTATTATTTTAGTAACTATTATTTTATATTATATTCTTATGAATAAGGGTATTAAAGAATATCGTAGTATTAATGTATAGTTTATTATGATCACTCTAGATCTAAGGTTCTAGAGTGTTTATTTGAGCCAAAGTATTGTCTCAAAT
>ERZ860076.1712-NODE-1712-length-10266-cov-4.148467_pt1 | contig 10266 bp, 9 predicted proteins | sample MGYA00509982_ERZ860076 | MGnify/ENA primary metagenome ERZ860076 (study PRJEB30046, sample SAMN00715193) | human gut metagenome | study: EMG produced TPA metagenomics assembly of the A metagenome-wide association study of gut microbiota in type 2... | reverse complement strand
TTTTTTCACTTCATTATAGTTATTCATAAACTTTTACCTCGCTGTAAACTTCAAATTTTCCATTCCATATAAAATGGTCAAGTTGCATTACCCATATATAACAAATTATTAATGCTTGAATAGTAAATTTATGTTCAAAACTTTCTACTTAAACTTCTATTTCCGAGCTTTCTGGACTTTCTGGGATCTCTGGCAATTCGCCCTGTGCCTGCGTATCATTTGCTACTCCTTCCGGGTCGTATTCTCCACCTTCTTCATCCCAGAGTGAATCATATTCCTTCTGCTTTTTCTTCATGGAAGCCATAATCATCTGCGCCTGTTTCGCTCTTGCATACATATCACTGTCATATTCCATGACCTTCTTCTCATCTGTGTAGGGCACTTTATCTCCTGCACACATTCTGGCAACCGTAGTCATGATTTTACCAATCGTTGCCCCCAATCCCGTCTCTGGATCTGCCAGTGCTCTGGCATTCTCTGCATTGGACGCATTACACCACTGTTCTTTCAGACTATCCAGTACACTTTCATACTTATCAAAATTACTCTTTGCTTCATCATATGAAAACTGGAGCTGATCTACCTTCTGCGACCATTCCTCGCTATCGCTGTGTTCTGCCTTTTCCTTTGCCTCTTTTAATTTCTTATAAATCTGGTTCTGGTTGTCATGCAACTGATTACGATATGCCTGATACTTTGGAATTGCTTCACCTAACTTCATACTCTGCTCACTATACCTTTCTGGCATCTGCGAATTTGTGCCTGGCACAAATTTGCCGTGTGAAAAATCTTCCATATATGGATTTTTCACACTATCCTCCATGATTTCACCTGTTCAAATCCATTTGAAGTTACTATTCACTGTACCTAATAATACTATAGTATATATCGGCTAAAGCTTTCCATATTATAACAATTCAGCCATACCACTCATAAGCAGCCAAATTGTATAAACTGGCTAAACTGTTACTCCATATTAACAACCACCCAATTTCATAGTATAATTACCTTAAAATCTATCGTTTAGTCCATTGCGAAACGCACAATTCATCACTTACTCCATTTATGTTTCGCAAGTGCCTAAGTTATTTAGACATTTGTAAAACACAATATTATGAATACAGAAGTGTACAGATTTAACAAATGCATAAACAGACACTGTGCAGCCGTCGGTACTTAGGTGGTCAAATAGCGCAGCTATTTTAGCACCTTACGTACCGCTACGAGCTGCAGTGTAGCGAGAGCGGGTCTGTGTTGCATTGTTAAATCTGCACACTTCGTGCCATTCACTATCCTTGTTTCGCAAGTACCTAAAATTATTTATTCCCCCAAAGGAGATTCCACCTTATGACTTCACTAAACACAAAATATAAATTATTAGAAGAAATCCTTGTCGACCTGATTCTGGAAGAGCAGGCTAAGCTTGGCTACCGTAAAGAAAGCATACGTTTCTACTTTCCGCTAAGCTCCCTCAGACACATATTCAAGAACGCCTCCGATGCTGATGAAATGCAGTCTCTGCTGGCTGATTTTCCAGCCTTTATGCAGGAACACTATGGTGCAGTTAACGTCAGTCATCGCAACGAGCGCTTCTGCTTCCAGTTATCAGAACAGGCATCCGAATATGTACATCTGCATAAAGATCCTGATGACTTCATCCTGCAATTAGTTGCCCTGATGTCCAACCATGACACTACCATGACGCAGATTATAGAACTATTCCACAAACAGCCCTGTGATTGCATCATTGAGGATATCACTGACGGCGAATTTGATACCGCCATTCACTTCATTGATTCGACTGACCGTTATTACTACTGCTTCAAGGATGAGGGCTGTCATATCATTTATCACCGCTTTTTACCGGAAGATTATGCAGAACTGCTCTAAATCATAAAAAGGCAGAGAGCTCTAAATATATCTCCCTGCCTGCACATTCCACATTTTGCTGTATTTTCCACCTGAATTTAACAATTCCTCATGAGTTCCATGTTCTATGATTCTTCCATTCTCCATCATATAAATGCAGTCTGCATCTCTGGTAGTCGAAAGTCTGTGAGAGATAAAGATCACGGTCTTGTCCTCTGCAATCTGGTGAATCGCCTGATTCAACTGATACTCCGCCATAGGGTCCAAAGCACTTGAAGGCTCATCCATAATCATCACCGCCTTATTACGATAGAAGGAACGCGCAATTGCAACCTTCTGCCCTTCTCCCCCTGACAGATTCACACCCTGTGCTTCAAATTCTGTGGTCAGTGGTGTATCAATCTGGTATTTCAATTTATAATCATCCACTGCGAATCTGGCGCGGTGCAATGCCTTTTCCACCTGATACGTTTCTTCTTTAGAGTGTTCACACACATCCATCACCACATTTTCCCTGATTGTTGCTGCATACATCTTATAATCCTGAAAAACTGTACCAAAATCTCCCTGATAGTCTTTTAGATGAAACTCCTGAATATTCCTGCCATTCCTTCTAATCTCGCCGCCCGTCGGATCATAGAGCCGCAAAAGCAGCTTTACGAGGGTCGATTTGCCAGCGCCGTTATACCCGACAATTGCGATCTTCTGCCCTTTCCTGATCTGCATATTGATGTCATGCAGAATCTCTCTGCCTCCCTGTGTATAGGCAAAAGACACATTCTCCAGCGTGAGTTCTTCAAATTCCTCCTGCATGCTTTCCTCTCCATCCTTTATCTTCACCTGATACCCCAGGAAAGAGCGTATCTTACCGACGAATGTGCTGTTCATCTCCAACTGTGGAGCCAGCTCCGCCAGCTTATTGCCACGCTTACTCATATATCGAACCATGTTATTCAATATTACAATCCCGCTGAGTGTCACACCGCCATAAGCCTGATATACGAATATCAATATCGGCAAATAGATCGCATATATGATGAAATTACCTGACAGATAATCCTTGATAAATCCATAGATGGCAAGTCTGCGCCCATAATGCCGGTTCAACTGCGCAAGCTCCTCATTACAATCCTGAAAATCCTGCATTAACATATCGCCGATCTTCTTATTGATACGCAATTCTTTCGCATAATCATGAAGATAAAAGACTCTATGCTGATATTTGCGCTTTCTTTCACTGATGTTTGCATCCAGCTTCTTATTCGTAACTAATCTATAGTATGCCCTGCTTGACCAGAATTTGGATAAAAAGCAGATGAGCACCACGATCAGACTCGCCCAACTGTTCACACTCAGATATACAAAATCGATCAGCAGACAGGTGACATACCGAATCACACTGTAGCTATCATCATAGAAACGGTCAATGCACTGATTCGCCTGCGTTGTAGACAATATAAACTCATTATAATACTGCGGGTCATCATAGCAGGCAATGTCCACAGCTTTGGCTTTTTCATAAATGCGCGCCTGCAGCTTCTGATACAACAGCGGCTTAATCTTCGTCGTTGACCAGTAGAAATAGATGGAGCTGCATAATTGATGAAAAGCCAGCAAAACCACCATTCCTACTGTCATGACAAGAACTCTTGAAAAATTCCGGTTCTGCTCTGCTGCGTCCAGATTATAGCCGATCCATACCGTATGCTCCAGAAAAATAAATATCTCAAGCCCCACACAGATGACGATATGATACAGAAAATGCAAGGGAGAAGCCTCCATACAGAACTTCACCATATACCACTGATTTCTGATTGATTCTTTCACAGCACTTCCCCCTTTCTGTGCCACGTAAATATACTGCCACTTAGCCAGTCCTCTTCCTCTGCTGCCTGATAGTTCTTCGCCTGTGTTGCATACATCTTCGCATAGCTGCCTTTTAGCTGCATCAGCGCCTGATGTGTTCCACGCTCAACGATTCTGCCCTGATCCAGCAGATAGATTTTCTGTGCAGACTGCGTGGAGGATAATCTATGTGAAATAAATATCAATATTCTGTTCTGTCCGGCTTTTGCAATACTTTCATAAAGCTGATGCTCCGCAATCGGGTCAAGTGCACTGGAGGGTTCATCAAATACCAGCACCTGTCTGTCAGATGCAAACGCCCTCGCCGCCAGTATCTTCTGATACTGCCCTCCCGACATAACCACACCATCATCAGCAAATTCTTTCGTCAGTATCGTATCAATGCCTTTTTCCAACTGCTGCACAGCATCCTCGATACCTGCCAGCCGCAGTGCTTTGTCAATGACCGCTTCATCAGCAGGCGCACTTCTCTGCATCGTCACATTGTCCCGGATAGATCTGGCAAATATCCTGCCATCCTGAAAGGCACAGGCGTACAGCTTACGATATGCTGCCAGATTATACTTCCTGATATCAATGTCATTGACGAGAATCATTCCCTCCGTTTGGTCATAGAGTCTCAAAAGCAGCTTCACCAGAGTCGTCTTGCCTGCTCCATTAAACCCTACCAGTGCACAAGTCTCCCCAGCATTGATTCGGAAACTGACATCCTTCAATATCATCCTGGAATCCTTGTAACCAAAGCTTACATTTCTGAACTCAATGCTGCGAATCTCTTCCTCAGGCATGATTCCATCCCAGTCCTCAGGCAGTTCAGGTTCAAATTCCAGAAATTCCTTCAGATTGGCAATGAAAAAGGTATTTTTATAATTGCTGATCAATGCCTCTGTAAAATCTATCAGTATACTCGATATCGTGACCATCAGGCTGCTCAATACAGTAAACTGTGCCATTGTCAGGCTTTTCGTCACCAGTGTGCGATAGATTCCATAGAACAATACCCCTTCAAAGATAGAAGTATAAGACAGAAACAGATACGCCCAGCCATATAGAATGCTCTTTTTCTTATAACTGTCGATTACCTGCAGGGTACTGTCTACAGAAGCCTTATGTTTACGTTCCATGATCCGAAAGATATTCGTCAAGCGGATGTCCTTTGCATAATCTGCCAGATGGATCATTCGATTCACATAGTCAGCGACTCTCTTATACACCACCGTATCTTCATAAATCTGATAACTAATCTTATTCAGTGCTGTCGCAAATACGAAATTCCCGATAACAGGCGCTATCATAAAAAGCAGAATCCACCTGTCTACGCGAAGCATCATCCCCCACGATACCACAACAGCCACCGCTCCCATCAGAATCGACCATATATTATCTATTGAAGTAATCAGCCTTGTATCTGCATCCTCCAGCGCCATCATATATTTATCATAGAACTTCGTATCTTCGAAGCATGAAAGAGAAGCATTCTGCGCCTTGGCATATATCCTCTCATAAAGCCCCTGATAGATATCAATATCCGTTTCCGGCTTCACACAGTTCTCATACCAGCTGTTGAACATGCCAACCAGTGAAAAAACACATACTGTTCCTGCAATGAACCACATAATCTCCTGAAAGGAAAAGCCATTCTCCAGAAAATACACAATTTGCTTTATGAAAATCCCGGAAAAAAACAACCAGTCAAAATAATACAGAAAATGGAAAATTGCCGCACATGCAACTCTTTTCCTGCTTAATTCTTTCGCCAGCCTTATAATATATCGGTTCAGTTTCACCATATCCCATCATACCTTTCCTGTTTCTACAGCTATCTTACCATACCTGTTCTATTTTGTATTGATGTGGGTTCGAAACGGGGTACTTTGTCCCCGAAATGCGGTTGTGCTAGTCTGGAAGATACGTTATATTATGATATGAGGTGTAAAAGGTATTTTGCCCCTCATTTGATATCATTCTTATGGAGGCTATACAAGATGATTAGAATTGCAATATGTGATGATGAAATGACTTTTGTGGATAAAATCAATACTCTGATCTCTGAATGGTCTGCACAAAACCAGTATTTTTCCGTAATTCAGACTTTTTCCAATGGTCAGAATCTGATCTACGATATAGAAGATGGACAACATTATGATCTGGTAATTCTGGATATCGAAATGCCTGCCATAAACGGCATGGAAGTCGCAGATGCTATCCGCAGGCTACTTCCTGACATTCTTGTCATTTTTGTAACTTCTCATACAGAATATGCCCTGGATGCTTACGAACTGTCTATTTTCCGGTATATCTCCAAAGCCGATCTGGAGGATAAGCTACGGCACGCCTTTCTGGATGCCGTAAAGCTCATACAGATACAGCAGAATGACTCCTATATTATTCAGAATCAGAACCGGCTGGAACGCATCCCCTGCAAAAATATCATGTATATTACACATGAAGGGAAGAACAGCCTTTTTATGACGAATCTGCCAAACGATTCTGTGTACAGGGAACGCAAAACCATTCAGCAAGTCTATCAGGATCTGGATCATAATGCCTTTTTCCTGATCGACAGAGGCTGCATCGTAAACCTGACACAGATCATAAGCGTGAAAAATAATGAATGCATCCTAAACGGCAATATCCACCTGCCCGTCAGTCAGGCTCGTATGCGTCCGCTCAAGGAATGTCTGTTGACCTTCTGGCAATCTAATTTATAAAAAAGAGGTATACCATTGATAGCAAATAGAAATAAAAAGTTACTGATACAGACCAATCAGGCTCTGGAAGCCCAATGCAAAATCCTGCGGGAGACTTATAATGCCAATGAAGCGCTTTACCACGATATGAAGAACCATTTACAGGCAATTTACTTTCTGGCAGAGAAAAACCATGATACGCAGATTCTGGAATATATCTCACAGATTTCCCAGGAGATACAGGAGTGCACTCCTTACGTTTCGACAGGTGTTGATATCGTAGATGCCATCATCAATCACAAAAGACAGCTCGCTCTGGAAAAAGGAATCTCCTTTGAAGCCAATGTGGAGCTTCCTGTTAATACTGGCATCGCTTCTGATGATTTCTGCGTGATTCTCTCAAATCTGCTCGATAATGCACTGGAAGCGCTCACCAGACAGCCGCAGCCTGACAGCACACTCCACCTTACGATACGCCGCATTCATCAATTCCTGCTGATACAGGTGACAAATCCCTGCCCCGACAATATCTCCACGAGAACCTCCAAGGCTGATAAACGTCATCATGGCTGGGGACTGAAAAACGTCAGAAAAATCGTACAAAAATATCATGGCAGTCTCGAATATAAAGTAGAGAACCACTCCTTTGTCGTTACTGCCATGTTATTCTTTGATTGATAATCTATTCTTTTTCCAACAGCTTCTGATAACTTACATCCATGCCGATTGCCCCCAGCGGTGCTGTAATCAGTATCGCCAATACAGCCACAGAAAGCACGATCTGTCCACAGGCTAAGCCCATTGCCATCGGCACAGAACCGATGGCTGCCTGTACGGTTGCCTTTGGCAGATATGCGATGATGCAGAAGAGTCTTTCCTTCACATTAAGCTGCGTACCAACCATACACAGCATAACACCAACTGCGCGGAACAGCAGCGCTATTCCAATCATCACGACTGCGACGATGCCGGCATTCATTGTGTAACGGATATCTACCGCAGCTCCTACCAGTACAAATAACAACACTTCTGCCGCAAGCCACAGCTTACCGAATTTCTCAGACAATCTCTTCGATACGAATGTCGTACTGCGCAGCTTCAATACACATGCCATTGCTACCACTGCCAGTAAACCGGATATAGATACAATGCCTTTTGCCCAAGTCTCTATCGCCATCAGCAGGAAAGCCACACCCAGCACAACAATCACCTTCATGCTGTTCCTTACATAATGCTTATGTGCGTACGCTGTTTCAAAGAAGCCTCCAAGGAGATAACCTGCCACTGCTCCCAATGCCACGCCCAGTACAATAGAAATCGGGATGTTCACAAAATCCATCACCTGAACACTGCCACCCTGCGCCATGCTTGAAAAGGTAGAGAACAATACGATTACGAAAATATCATCACAGGATGCCCCCGCCAGAATCATCTGGGGAATGCTCTTCTTCGTACCATATTGAGTCTCCATAAGCTGTACCATACGCGGCACGACCACTGCCGGAGATACGGCTCCCAATACAGTCCCCATAACAGCTGCCTCGACTCTCGAAACGCCCAGAATTGCAGGGGCAAACAGCACATACGCCAGTATTTCGAAGCTGGCTGGCACATATGCCATCATAACTGCCGGTCTGCCTACCTTCTTCAAATCAGCCAGATTCAGGGAAAGACCTGCTTTGATCAGAATAATAATCAGTGCGATCTGACGAAGCTGTGACGATATTCCAAGAATCGATTCATCCAGCCAGTTCAACGCATATGGTCCTAACAGAATACCCGTAAGCAACATTCCAATGATACGCGGCAGCTTCAATCTCTGACAGATTGCCGCCATTGCCAGTCCCACCAGAAAAATAAGTGCAAGTGAAGTCAACATACTCTATCCTCTTTCTTTTGTAAAGTATTTTTTAATAAAATAATTCCAACTACTAACAGAATCGAGAACACGATACCGGCAAAAATGCCTTTTTTCAAATTGTCAGAAGCGATTCCTGTAACAAAGCCAACCAGAGTAGGTCCATCGGAGCAATACCGCTCCAGGAAAAACCTTCACTAACTATTGTTATTATTAGCTGTAGTCGCTGCACTGGCTGTAATCGCTGCGCACATTGCCGCCTGCTGCGCTACAATCAGTGATATGACACCGTTTACCGCAGCACCCTGCATCATTTTATCATTGATATAATCCTGCTGTGCAATCATCCCTGCATACATCAGACGCTGTTTTGCAGATATACTGCTAAAGAAGCCAAAGCCCTTCTGCTCAGATAACCACTGGTCAATCTCTGCCATCTCTGCTGCAATCTCATCCTGATTACCATCAGCCATGGCAAGGACACCTAATGTTGGTAGTTCATAGCTTGTTCCATATTTATGCCCTGCTTCCTTCAGCTTCTGAAATAATTCCATGGTTCTCTGACATTTGATCTTCGGTTCTCCATCACACATTGCCAACACATGACTCAAGGACTGTACCGCATTAGAAGAAAAGAAGTTACTCTTGAGCGTTTTATAACACTCTTCTGCATCTCCAAGCAGCACTTCATCCGGCTTATCCAGCAATGCCATCAAAGCGCAGAAAGTACTGTCCTCCCCTGAGGTCAGGAAAGGATGGTCTGCCCTCATCTGCTTATAGATTCTCCTGGTTCTCTGTGCCAGCTCTGCGTATCTTGCCTCGTCTGCATACTGTGCAATGATCATTGCCGCTATCGGCAGATATACGGAACTCATAAATTCTTCCTTCAGCAGATCATGCACCTTCAACCCACGCTCCATAAGCAGCTGCGGATTCTCATTTGCTGCAAGCATCGCCACGATCATGGGCTTTGCCGTACTTTTGAAATTAGAAAAAATACCCGTGTTTCTTTTCAGGATATCCTTGCATTGAAGCAGCATCTCTTCATTGGCAGTCTGCTCCTTATTGATAAAAATACCCGCACAGGCAAGATGAGTCAGCCCATCCTCCCATGCAAATGCACTCTTCATGGTTTCCTTGTTTTTAATCAGATTCTTGCATCTGGCTAATGTTCTCTCATTCATTTGCTCTCTTCCTCCTGGGGTTATTCGTCAGGGCATTGCCTGATTTCTTCGCTTATTTTCTTCGCTTGTCTTCTAACGAGTTCAAATACTAATATATTAAGACAATTTTTTGTTTCAATGATTACTCCTCTATCATATTTAAAATATTTCGTACTTCCTCGGACTGCATTAGCATCCGCATCTTCTCATTACCACTCTCAACCTCCGGCTTACCACATCTAAGACTATTTAAATGCTCTGAAATGCAGCAATCCTCATACCAACATTCCCCCATGAGTGCTCCTTTTATTGACCACTTTTCATTTTCTGTTAATTCTCCAGCTAAGGACTTCATTACCTTTTCTGTAGAAAATCTCTTGAAACCTGCTAAATATTGTAAAGTTTTTTCAATATCAGCACTATCAATGACAATAAAACAATCTCTGCATTTCATCAGGCTTTCTTTCATATTCTCTGATTTATAATTAAACAGCTTAATAGCATTATACTGTTCTGTCAATCTCACATCTTCCAGCATCTCATACAGCACGGTTTTTCCTGTTCCACTATCTCCACCAACAAGGGTAATCCTGTTCCTGACGCCCTTGCCCGCTATTGCTATGTATACCTCCGATTCCTTCTCCCACACAGTCCTATCCTGCTCTACGTCGTCCTTTAAATAAACATCTCTCATCACACTCTCCTGCCTTCACACCTTAACTCAGAAATATGAGCCATACAGTCCTGCCGGATCTTTTTCAGACGTCCGCTTTGCCCAAAAATAATTATTATCTTTTACCAGCACCACAGTCATTTCATC
>ERZ860076.1702-NODE-1702-length-10325-cov-14.155599_pt1 | contig 10325 bp, 7 predicted proteins | sample MGYA00509982_ERZ860076 | MGnify/ENA primary metagenome ERZ860076 (study PRJEB30046, sample SAMN00715193) | human gut metagenome | study: EMG produced TPA metagenomics assembly of the A metagenome-wide association study of gut microbiota in type 2... | reverse complement strand
AATCGATAATCTTGTCTACCAGGTTGCTGATGCTCTCTTCCGTATATTCGGGCAGGCTGCGCGAGGCTGCCTCTACGGAATCCGCCATCATCAGGATGGCTTGCTCCTTGCTGAAAGGGTTGGGACCGGGATAGGTGAATGACTCGTTGTCGGGTTCTTCGCCGGGATGCTCGTTTTTCCAGGATATGTAGAAGTATTTTGTCTTTCCCCTACCGTGGTGGGTAGTAATGAAATCCTTGATGACTTTAGGCAGGTTGTTCTTCTCGGCCAGTTTCAATCCGTCCGTTACATGTCCGATGACGACTTGCGCACTCTGTTCGTAACCGAGATTCTTGTGCGGATTGACACCGCCCGACTGGTTTTCGGTAAAAAATGCCGGATTCTCCATTTTGCCGATGTCATGGTATAAAGCGCCTGTACGCACCAACTGGCTGTTTGCGCCGATGCGGTTGGCTGCTTCGGCTGCGAGGTTGGCTACCTGCATGGAATGCTGGAATGTGCCGGGTACGGTTTCCGACATGCGCCGCAGCAAACTGTTGTTGATGTTGGACAATTCCACCAAAGTAACATTCGAAGTGAAGCCGAAGGTCTTTTCCACCAGGAAAAGCAACGGATACGTGAAAAGCAGCAATACGCCGTTTATCACGAAGTAGGTGTACATACTGCCGTTCAGTTTGGAAAGGTCGTTTTCCGTTATCAGTTCAAAAGCGAAATAAACGGCTGCATAAGTCAGAATCACCAGGATAGCCGTGCGGAACAACTGCGAGCGTTGCGATAATTCTCTCAAACTGAAAATCGCAACCAAACCTGCTGTTAGTTGCAGCAGGATGAACTCGTGCGGATAGCGCAGGCAGATGGAACAAATCAGTATTGTGACGACCTGTGTGAGAAAGGCTGTCCGTGAGTCGAGAAACACGCGGATAATGACGGGCAGCATGGCATAGGGAATGATGTATACGTTGAATATATTGTTTGTTACCATAACGGCCGTTACCACACAATAGAACATGATAAGGGTGAAAAGCAGCGCGAGGTTGCCTTTGCGGTTGTAATAATCTTTGCGGAAGAGGTCGAGATAAAGCATGAAGCACAATATGAAGATGCCGACGTACAGAATCTGCCCTGCCAGCATCAGTTGTTTCTGCCCGATGGACTCGCTGCGCTGGATGGACTCTTTGCGCAGGCTTTCGAGGATATTGTAGGTTTCCCGGCTCACTATCTCGCCGCGGTCGATGATTTTCTGCCCGCTCAGTACGATGCCGTTTGCCCATGAATAGTTGTCGAGGATTTCTTCCTTGGCGGTCTCTGTCCGCCGGGCATCGTAGGTGAGGTTGGGAGAGAGATATTCGTTGAGGGAACACTGCCGGAGTATGTTCGGACGATAGTGTACGGTATCGGCCGTAAGCAGGTAGGCATATGCCTGCTTTACGGAGTAGAGTTTGTCGATGCTCCGTTGGTTGGCAAGCTTGTCGTCTATCACCATAACGGCAGATGTGCTGTCTTTGTGCAGCCGGGCAAGCTCTTCAGTGGAAAGGATGCCTGCCCGGTACACCTCGGATAGTATTTTTTCGATATGGCGGATGTAATCGGAAGAGGGCAGAATGTCGCGCAGATGAGTCTGATAGTCGTTCTTCAGTTTCTTGAGCGCCTCTTTCCCGGTGCTCTTGTCCAATTGGAAATAGGGTTGGAAAGAGGCCAGGATGCTGTCTTGTTCTTTTTTTACGACTTGGTCGTCTTTGTAGATGGGGAAGTCGAAGGTAGCCATCAGTTGCCCGTACTTCCAGGGTTTGTCAATGTCAAACTGGTAATTAAACTTACCGTCTCTCGGCAGGAAATAGACAATAACTCCCACCGTACCTATAAAAATAAGTGCCTTGTATATCAAATCTCTGAACGAGAACTCTTTGTTTTTACCTTTGAAATAGTTCATATCGGTTGAAATTTTTGCGAAAAGTACAAAAAAAAACAATAGTATGGAAAAAAAGGTTTAATTTTGCCGTCTAATTTAGTTATAAGTAAGATAGATTATGACAGAAAGAAAAGTCAGAGTCCGTTTTGCCCCGAGTCCTACGGGGGCGTTGCACATCGGTGGTGTGCGCACTGCGTTGTATAATTATCTCTTTGCCCGTCAGCATGGAGGAGATTTGATTTTCCGCATTGAGGATACCGATTCCAACCGGTTTGTGCCGGGAGCGGAAGAATATATATTGGAGTCTTTCAAGTGGTTGGGCATTCCTTTTGACGAGGGTGTCAGCTTTGGTGGAGAACATGGTCCGTACCGTCAGTCCGAACGCCGCGACATATACAAGAAGTATGTACAGGTGTTGCTGGATGCCGGCAAGGCATATATCGCTTTCGATACTCCGCAGGAGCTGGAAGCCAAGCGTGCGGAGATTGCCAATTTCCAGTACGACGCTTCTACGCGTATGCAGATGCGTAATTCGCTGACGATGCCCAAAGAGGAAGTGGACGCGCTGATTGCCGAAGGCAGGCAGTATGTGGTCCGTTTCAAGATAGAGCCGGACGAAGATGTGCATGTGAACGACTTGATACGTGGCGAGGTCGTGATAAACTCGTCTATCCTTGACGATAAGGTGCTTTACAAATCGGCGGACGAACTGCCTACCTATCACCTGGCAAATATTGTGGATGACCATTTGATGGAAGTTTCCCACGTTATCCGCGGTGAAGAGTGGCTGCCTTCCGCTCCGTTGCATGTGCTGCTGTACCGTGCTTTCGGTTGGGAAGATACGATGCCGGCGTTCGCACACCTGCCGCTGTTGCTGAAGCCCGAAGGTAACGGTAAGCTCAGCAAGCGCGACGGCGACCGTCTGGGCTTCCCGGTATTTCCGCTGGAATGGCACGACCCCAAGTCGGGCGAAGTGTCTTCGGGCTATCGCGAATCGGGCTATCTGCCGGAAGCTGTCATCAATTTCCTTGCTTTGCTGGGCTGGAACCCGGGTAACGACCAGGAACTGATGTCGATGGATGAACTTGTAAAACTGTTCAATCTGAGCCATTGCAGCAAATCGGGTGCTAAGTTCGACTATAAGAAAGGTATCTGGTTTAACCATGAATATATTCTTCAGAAATCGGACGAGGAGCTTGCGGAACTTTTCAAGCCGGTACTGAAAGAGCACGGTGTAGACCTTGGTGCATACAGCGATGCGTTCCTTACTACGGTAGTCTCCCTGGTAAAGGGCCGCGTCAACTTCGTGAAGGAACTGTGGGAGCAGGCACGTTTCTTCTTTGTTGCTCCTGAACAGTATGCCGAGAAGGATGTGAAGAAACGTTGGTCGGAAGATATTCCGCGCATCATGACGGAATTGATGGAAGTGCTTCGGGGCATTGGAGATTTCTCCTCTAAACCGTCGGAAGATGTAGTTATCGGCTGGATTACGGAGAAAGGATATCACATGGGTAATGTGATGAATGCTTTCCGGCTGGCAGTGGTAGGAGAGTGTAAAGGACCGCACATGTTCGATATTACCGCATTGTTGGGCAAAGAAGAGACGCTTGCCCGCATACAGCGTGCCATCGACGTTCTGAAATAAGTTGAAGCGGAGAAAAGTATGTTTTATAATTTAGCAATAATACTCTATGATATTGCGGTGCACCTGGTGGCTCCTTTCAGCCGTAAACCGCGGAAGATGATGAAGGGGCACTGGGTCGTGTACGAACTTCTTCGGCAGCAGTTGGAGAAGGATGCGCGTTATATCTGGTTTCACGCTGCCTCTTTGGGAGAGTTTGAACAGGGACGCCCGCTGATTGAGAAGATACGTGCCAAATATCCGGATTATCGTATTTTGCTGACATTCTTTTCGCCGTCGGGCTATGAAGTGCGCAAGAACTACCGGGGGGCGGATATCGTGTGTTATCTGCCTTTCGACAAACCGCGCAATGTGAGGAAGTTTCTTGACCTGGTGAATCCCTGCATGGCGTTTTTTATCAAGTATGAGTTTTGGAAGAACTACCTGGATGAGTTGCATAAGCGCCGCATCCCCGTTTATAGCGTGTCTTCCATCTTTCGCCGCGGGCAGATTTTCTTTAAATGGTACGGCGGTACGTATAGGAACGTGCTGCGCAACTTCGACCACATCTTCGTGCAGAACGAGCGCTCCAAGCGCTATCTGGCGAAGATTGGCATCAACCGGGTGACTGTGGTGGGGGATACCCGTTTTGACCGCGTGCTTCAAATTCGGGAAGAGGCTAAAGACTTGCCTTTGGTTGAGTTGTTCAAGAATAATACGATGACTTTTGTTGCTGGAAGTTCCTGGCAGCCCGACGAGGATTTGTTTATCGAATACTTTAATCAGCATCCGGAAGTAAAGCTGATTATCGCTCCGCATGTAATCGACGAAAATCATTTGGTAGAGATAATCCGTAAGCTGAAGCGTCCGTATGTGCGTTATACCCGTGCCGACGAAAAGAATGTCCGTAAGGCGGATTGCCTGATAATAGACTGCTTCGGCCTGCTTTCCTCCATCTATCGCTATGGAGAGATTGCCTATATCGGTGGTGGGTTCGGAGTGGGTATCCATAATACGTTGGAAGCTGCCGTATATGGCATTCCGGTAATTTTTGGGCCGAAGTACCAGAAATTCCAGGAAGCCGTTCAGCTCCTGGAGGCAAAAGGCGGGTTCTCTGTCAAGAGTTATGAAGAACTGAAAGCGTTGCTCGACCGTATGCTGGAAGATGAAAGCTTCTTGCGCGAGACCGGTACGAATGCGGGGACTTATGTAACCAGTAATGCCGGAGCAACGGACAAAGTTTTGGGTATGATAAACTTTTAGACTGTTGAAGAGGTTGCCAAAGACCTCTTTCCATAAAAAATATGAGGGGTTGTCAAAACTAAAACGAGACTCTGAAAAGTTACAGACTGTAATTATAACCTCTAAAAGGGTCGTATCAAACTCCGTTTTGAGAGTAATGATACGACCCTTTTCTTTAGTCTTTTAGGATGTTCTAATTTCAAGTTAAAAGTTTGTCTTCTCAAAGAATGAGTTGTAACGCCTTCATTTTTCCTATATGTAGGCAGTCTCCTTTTTAGAGGCAGCCGATACCTTTACTCCTTGTACCAGCTTGAGTACATCAGGTAGTTGTGTGCAATCTTCTGGTTTAGTTCTTTTGCCTGTTCGGGATCTACCTTTTTAATGAATTTGGCAGGTACGCCACCCCAGATGCTTCCCGGTTCTATTACGGTGTTGCTAAGTACCAATGAGCCGGCGGCTACAATGGCGCCTTCGCCTACTACGACATGGTCCAGAATGGTAGACCCCATGCCTATAAGTGCATAATCCCTGATTGCAGCTCCGTGGATGGTTACATTGTGGCCTACGGATACATGGTCGCCTATTTCAATGGTGGATTTCTCGTATAAGGTGTGCAGTACGCTTCCGTCTTGGATGTTTACACCGTTTCCGATGCGGATGGAGTTAACATCTCCGCGCAGTACGGTACTGAACCAGATGCTGCAATCCCGTCCCATTTTTACATCTCCGATGATAGTAGCGTTATCTGCTAAAAAACAATTCTCTCCGATTTCCGGAGTGAAACCTCTTACTGATTTTATTAGTGCCATTTTCTTTCTGTTGGTTATCGGTTAATAATTAATGGTTTACATGCTTCTTTCAGCCACTCTTTTTCATCATTTTCTAAGTCGGGAGATAGCTTTTCGTATACAACTCGATGGTATTCGTTCAGCCATTCGATTTCTTCGGCAGTCAGCAATTCCTTGATGATTCCTTTCCGGCAGATAGGACAGAGCGTGACGGTCTCGAACTTCAGATAATTGCCGAACATGCCTTCGCCGGCAGGAACTGTCAGTAACAGGTTTTCGGTGCGGATGCCGTGGCTTCTGGCCTTGTACACACCTGGTTCGTTGGAAGTAACCATACCCGGTTGCAAGGGAATGGGATTTTCGTTCATTCGGATGCTCTGCGGCCCTTCGTGTACATTGAGGAAATGTCCCACTCCGTGGCCGGTTCCATGCAGATAATTCATGTGCTGCTTCCATATCGGAAGGCGTGCCAATACGTCCAGTTGCGCTCCGCGAGTGCCTTCAGGGAATACCGCCGTTGCCAGTGCGATATGGCCTTTCAATATTAAGGTGTAATCGGTTTTCTCTTCCTCCGTCAAATTGCCAAGTGCGATGGTACGGGTTATATCTGTCGTTCCGTCCAGATATTGGGCTCCGGAGTCCAGTAAAAGAAAGCCTTCCGCTTTCAGTGTTACATCCGTTTCGGGAGTGGCTTCATAGTGGACTATGGCTCCATGTTCTTTATAGCCGGCAATCGTATCAAAGCTTTCGCCCATGTAAAGTGGTTGTGCAGCTCGAAAAGCATGCAGTTTCCTGTCTATACTGATTTCTGTTTCCCGACCTGTAGGGACGGCATCTTCCAGCCACTTCAGAAATTTGACCAATGCCACTCCGTCTCTTTGCATAGCCGTATGGATGCCGGCTATCTCCTGTTTGTTGCGGATGGCTTTCAGTAGAGTTACGGGGGATGTGCCGTCGATTATCCGGCATTGCGGATTGATTGCCGAGTAGATGGCGTAATTTGTTTTGGCGGAATCTGCCAGTATGCTTCTTGCAGGGAGGTGGTTAAGGTAATCTTCTATTTCTTCATATGTATGTACGGAGATGCCATTAACGTTAAAATAGGCAGTTAGCTCTGCTGTGACTTTTTGCGGTTGGATGAAATAATGCACTGCGTTTTTCTCTATCAGCAGGTAGCTGACAACAACCGGGTTGCAGTGTACGTCATTCCCTCGAATGTTGAGCAGCCAGGCTATTTCATCCAGTGCCGACAGTAGCAAAGACTCGGCACCGTTTGCGTCCATTTCTTTTCGGACGGCTGCAAGTTTCTCCGTAAAGCTCCTGCCGGCATATTGTGTGTCGTGAATAAATGCGGGAGACAATGGCATTGTCGGGCGGTCTTTCCATAACAGTTGCAGGGGGTCGGCAACGCTTTTTACATGAATACCGCTCTTTCTCAATGCTTCTTGCAGATGCTCCACTTCTTTGGCCGAGAACATTTTTCCGTCTATTCCTACGGTGTCTCCCTCTTGCAGGCGTGAGTTCAAGAATGCCGGAATACTTGGCGTTTCAGGCAACATCTCTTTGTATAATGTGATTTCAGTTCCTTCTATCTGCCGGGCGGCTTGCAGGAAATAACGGGAGTCGGTCCATAAACCCGCCTCTTCTGCTGTTATAACTACCGTACCGGCTGAACCTGTAAATCCGGAAATCCATTCCCGCGACTGCCAGTGGGGAGCTACGTACTCGCTGAGGTGAGGGTCTGTGCTTGGAATGATGAATGCCTGTATGTTTTCTTGGGCAATGTGTGTCCGCAAGGCGGCAATACGTTCATTAATTATTAAATTCATACTGTATAAGGTGTTGATAAGCGTTTTCAAAGATACTCACTTTACTTGTATTACATGGAGTAAATTCTGTTATTTTATCTATTGTTGCTTCTGTAAGTGAAATCTTATCTGCGGGCAGTTTTGATAACTGTCAGTAAGAAAGGCAGGTATTTTATGTTAGGATTGTCGATTTTTTTGTCGAAAGTTTTGTGAATAAAGAAAGTATGTGTAATTTTGCCGCTCAATTTAATCGTGAGATTTTATAAACCATTTAAATTTTAAAAACAAAAAAATGATTGTAGTACCTGTAAAAGAAGGCGAAAACATTGAAAAAGCGCTGAAGAAATTTAAAAGAAAATTTGAAAAGACTGGTATCGTTAAAGAGTTGAGAAGCAGACAACAGTTTGATAAACCGTCTGTGACTAAAAGACTTAAGAAAGAGCGTGCAGTTTACGTTCAGCAACTTCAACAAGTAGAAGATTAATAATTCGTAATTTCCTTTGAATTATTGAATTCTTTTTCATACATTCGTTGCATGATTTAGATGTAACGATATGCTGTTGACAGATTCTTTTCTCGACTATCTTCTGTATGAACGGAATTATTCTGAAGGTACTGTAAGGTATTACCGGACGGATATTCTTGAGTTGCAGGAGTTTGGTGAGAAACTGTTGGGAGATTTAGCCCCATCGGATGTAGGTGCGGATCTTGTTCGTGAATGGATTGTTTCCCTGATGGATAAAGGTTATGCGCCTAATACGGTGAATCGAAAGTTGAGTTCTGTCCGGACATATTACAAGTATCTTTTAAAGAAAGGATTGGTGGCGGCAGATCCGTTACGGAGAGTAACAGGGCCGAAAAAAAAGAAACCGCTTCCTGTCTTTCTGAGAGAAGGTGAAGTGGATAGGTTGTTGGATGATGTCGACTTTGGAGAAAGGTTTGAAGGGTATCGCGACCGTTTGATTATCGAAATGTTTTATACGACAGGTATGAGGCTTTCGGAATTGATAGGACTGGATGATAAGGATGTTGATTTTTCTGCTTCTCTTATCAAAGTGACCGGAAAACGGAATAAGCAACGTCTGATACCTTTTGATAAGGAATTGGGGCGTTCCATGCAGGAATATGTCAATGTGCGGAATCAAGCATTGTCGGTTCGTTCGGATGCTTTTTTTGTCCGAAAGAATGGAGAAAGGCTTGGCCGCGGTATCGTAGCATATATTGTGAGACGAAACCTGTCAAAGGTAGTAACTGTAAAAAAAAGAAGTCCGCATGTGCTGAGGCATACCTTTGCAACGGCTATGCTGAACAATGGTGCTGATTTGAGCTCGATAAAAGAGCTGTTGGGGCATGAAAGTTTGGCGACTACGGAAGTTTATACGCATACTACTTTTGAAGAGCTTAAAAAAGTGTATAATCAGGCTCATCCTCGAGCCTAAAAAAAAGGAGGTAAGTATGATAGTTAGAATTCAATCGATTCACTTTGATGCGTCAGAGCAGTTGCAGGCTTTTATTCAGAAGAAAGCTGCTAAATTGGAGAAATTTTACGATGATATAGAGAAAGTAGAGGTGTCATTAAAGGTAGTTAAGCCGGAAACAGCCGAAAATAAAGAAGCCGGGGTGAAAGTATTGGTACCCAATGGTGAACTTTATGCGAATAAGGTTTGTGATACGTTTGAAGAAGCAGTGGATCTTTGTCTGGAAGCTTTGGAAAAACAGCTGGTTAAATACAAGGAAAAACAACGAAGTAAATAAAAATCCGCTTAAAATTTTGCGGGTAAAAAATAAATGTCTAAATTTGCAGCCGTTTCGCTCGCGGTAGAACGTTGCGGTTGCATTTTTAAAAAGATTGCCTCTTTAGCTCAGTTGGCCAGAGCACGTGATTTGTAATCTCGGGGTCGTTGGTTCGAATCCGACAAGAGGCTCGAAATGAATTATCATTAAAGGGTGGAAACGCCCGAGAGAATTCAGAAAAAGAAAAAGAGTTCTATGATTGGGCAAATACCAGAGTGGCCAAATGGGGCAGACTGTAAATCTGCTGGCTTACGCCTTCGGTGGTTCGAATCCATCTTTGCCCACAACTCCGGTTTTCTTGCTGTTATAGCTCAGCGGTAGAGCACTTCCTTGGTAAGGAAGAGGTCCCGGGTTCAAGTCCCGGTAACAGCTCATAAAATGTAAAAGCTGATTATTAATCAAATAAATAACAAGTAAAGCTATGGCTAAAGAGAAATTCGAACGTACCAAACCGCACGTAAACATTGGTACAATTGGTCACGTAGACCACGGTAAAACCACGTTGACTGCTGCTATTACTACAGTATTAGGCAAGAAAGGTTTTTCTGAAGTAAAATCATTCGATCAGATTGACAACGCTCCTGAAGAAAAGGAAAGAGGTATTACTATCAATACTTCACACGTTGAGTATGAAACAGCTAATCGTCACTATGCTCACGTAGACTGTCCGGGTCACGCCGACTACGTTAAGAACATGGTAACAGGTGCTGCTCAGATGGATGGTGCTATCATCGTGGTTGCTGCAACCGATGGTCCGATGCCTCAAACTCGTGAACACATTCTGTTGGCTCGTCAGGTAAACGTTCCCAGATTGGTTGTGTTTATGAACAAGTGCGATATGGTAGATGACCCTGAAATGCTGGAACTTGTTGAAATGGAAATGCGTGAACTGCTTTCAGCTTACGAATTCGATGGCGACAACACTCCTTTCATCCAGGGTTCTGCTCTTGGCGCATTGAACGGTGTTGAAAAGTGGGAAGAAAAAGTAATGGAATTGATGGATGCTTGCGACAATTGGATTCCATTGCCTCCGCGTGATATTGATAAACCGTTCCTGATGCCGGTTGAAGACGTATTCTCAATTACTGGTCGTGGTACTGTAGCTACAGGTCGTATCGAAGCTGGTGTTATCCATGTAGGTGACGAAGTTGAAATCCTCGGTT
>ERZ860076.1686-NODE-1686-length-10395-cov-2.502998_pt1 | contig 10395 bp, 7 predicted proteins | sample MGYA00509982_ERZ860076 | MGnify/ENA primary metagenome ERZ860076 (study PRJEB30046, sample SAMN00715193) | human gut metagenome | study: EMG produced TPA metagenomics assembly of the A metagenome-wide association study of gut microbiota in type 2... | reverse complement strand
ATGTGCAGATCGAATCAGGAAACGACAGCGCCGCTGGTCAGCGTGCTGGTGACAGCGTCCATCAGGGCCACCATGGTGCAGTAGTTCTGGCCGTAGGTGTCCTTATAATCGGAGTAGGCGTCCAGCTGCTCCTGCGTGGGGGTGATGTCCAGCGACTCAGCCACGGCCTGATAGAGCAGAGCTTCCTTGGAGTAGTCTTCCAGACTGCTCTCGAGATGGGCCAGCATATCGTCGGTGCTCTCGTAGCCCAGCAGATTCTGGACGAGGCCGTCGAGGTCATAGCCGTAGTAGCCCGCCAGCGTGCTGTAGTAGTTCAGGCACTGGTTGACCTGATAATCCATCACCTGCTGGGGGATGGACTTGAAGGTGGAGTTTTCCAGCAGGTCGTCCATGACGGCGGTGTTGAGGTTGGAGGTGTAGAGCTGGTCCTGATAGTAGGCGCGCAGGGCCTCCACGGTGTAGATGTTGTTGGGGGTGCCGAAGGTGCTGGCCACCCAGCTGTCGGTGAGCTCGGGCAGGACGCTCTCACTGATGTAGTTGAGGGTCACGGTAAAGACGGCTTTCTGGCCGCTGAGCTTCACAGCATTGCCGCTGGCATCGGTGGAATCGCTGTAGCCGTCGGGGAAGGTGACGTTGACGTCGAAGGTCTCGCCGGGCTTGTGGCCGATGATCTGGTCTTCAAAGCCGTCGATGAAAGTGCCGCTGCCCAGCGTCAGATCGTAGTTCTCGGCGCTGCCGCCGGTGAACTCCACGTTGTTCACAGAGCCGACGTAGTTGATGTTCACGGTGTCGCCGTTGGCGGCAGCGCGGTCGGTGATGTGCTCGGTAGAGGAATACTGGCTCAGCAGATTTTTCAACGGCGCTGCCGTCTCCAGTTTCCCCACCGGACGTTCCCCTGCTTCCGGTGTCTCTGTGCTCTGACCTCTCTTTAATTTGAGAATCTCAATTGGAGTTCTCTTGTTTACATAATTCAAAAGCATTGCAACACAATGCTTGCACATTCCCTCATAATTATAAAAAGCCTCACATCCACAATTGCAGTTCGTCACATCCCCGAACTCCTCGTCGATAGTGGCTGTCACTTCATAATACTCCTGATTGATTCCACGAACTTTTGCCCTGACATCTGCCACTGGCAGCTCATCCACTAAATACAACTCATAGGAAAAATCAAAAACCCCCGCCGTCTCATACTCCGGTACGCCGCCGGATACACTGTCTCTTTAATGTCTGATACGGAAAACATATTACTACTTACTCTGTCCTTTCATTTTCATTCGTACTGTCGTTATGACTGTCTTTCTATAATAACACAAAAATGGAAAAGACAGCTAGAGTTTTTTCTTTGAATTTTAATTTTGTTCTGCCAGATATCTTTTTAACAAAAAAGTACAGAAATATGGAAACGTATGAACTCCCTGTTCTATTCCAATATTACTGTCAGCCAGTTTTATTCCCCACTTAATATCCGTATAATTGCTGTTATCAATAAGCTGTCTCAAAGATTTTGAGCGGTTATTATTTGCCTTGACTTCTACCGGGACGAGTTCATCTGCTGTTCTGACAAAAAAATCCTCCTCAAGCGTTCCATTTTCCTTTTTATAGTAATACAGGCCTAACCCCTGTTTTAAAAACGCTTCTGCAACAAAATTCTCATATAGTGCACCTTTATAAACGCCAAGATTTTTATTCGCACGTAAATCCATCTGTGCTTCTTCATCTAAAGAAGCTATCAAAAGTCCCGTGTCCGGATAATAAAGTTTGAATTTGGAATCATCAAAATTTCCCTTTAATGGCAGTTCCGGATACTCAAGACAATAACAGACAGAAACTACCCCTGCATCCTTTAACCAGTCAATGCATCCCATATATTCACGACTTCGCGCCTTTTTGTCAATTTTACTTAACTGAAACTTCTTATTCTCTTTGGCAAGCTGTGCCGGAACACTCCGATAAACACTTGCTATTTTCGCCTGATCCAGCCCTTCCGCATATTTTCTGATATCTTCCTCATAGTCAAGCTGGATCTGTCTCTGGATTTCCAACGTTTCAGAGAATGTATTCGTTTCGATAAATTGCTTTACAACCGCCGGCATTCCTCCAAGAACACAGTATTCCAGAAACAGTTTCTTATAAACCATTAGCTCTGTCTCTGAAAATGGTTTTCCGGAAGTCATATGCTCTAACATTTCATTTATATGGCTTTCTGAATATCCCTTTGCCCATAAAAATTCTTCGAAATCCATAGAAAACATCTCGTAATCTGTTTTATAACCGACACTGTTACTGTGAATTTTCTTATAATTAATTCCAAGTAAAGAACCACTGCAGATCACATCAAATCGTCCATCCAGTTTAAATGCTTTTAATGATGTTGCAATATCCGGAAGTTCCTGTAATTCGTCAAAAATAATCAGGGTCCGGTTCGCAATAAATTTTTTAGAAGGATCAATCAGGGAAATATTTTTTATAATATTTTCTACGTCATACCCATCGCTTAATATATTCTTATATTGTTTTTCTAACGCAAAATTAATTGAAACGACACTCTCATAATTTTGGTCTGCAAAATACTTCACAGATTCTGTTTTCCCTATCTGCCTTGCGCCTTTTATGATCAGCGGGTATCTATTTTCATTATTTTTCCATTGTGTGAGATAATCATCTACTTTTCTTCTGAGATACATATGTAATCTTCTCCTGTTTTTTGCTATTCACGTTTTTACATGATTATTATACACACTTTTCACGTTTTTATAACTATTTTTATTTATTATTTCACGTTTTTTATTAAAATCATCTGTTTTTATCACGTTTTTATTTTTCCATCTTTCTTTCCAGCGTTTTCGTTTTCTTCTGGATCTCTTTATTGACGGCACAATTGATGAGATTGCTATTACCGCGATAATTACAACCAAAATTAAAAGTATCACACTGATCCAGACACGCATACACTCTGGCAAATGAAATAATTTCACCAGCGCATCCGCTGCTCCGTATCCATCTGCAATCGACGAAACTAATGCAAGAATAGAAATCAATCCCAAACCAATATTTAATCTGTCATCCGATAATTCCTGTTCCTCATTTTCCAGACTTTCAATTCTCTGTATCCGCTCTCTTTCTCTTGCTTCCTGAAGCTTTTCCAGCGATTCCAGTCCTATTGTCAATCCTTCAATATTTTCTCTGATTCGCAGTCTCCTTAACAAATATTCATAAAAATCATTCTGATGGCTGATATGACTCACAGACGAATAGACACTTTTTACAAGGAAAATATTAATCTCTGCGCTCAGGTTTTTCAACACACTCAAAATATCTTCCGATTCCAACTGGTATTTTTCACGCTCCGCAGATAATTCACCTTCCATGTTCTTTGTAAACTTTAAAATAGAATAATATTGGTATAATGCCAATATTTCTAATAAGAAATAATCCACCATTACTTTTTTCCGGAAAGTCCGCATGTAAAAATTGTGGTTCTGCTCATTCAGTATTGCATAATATCCGCATCCCTGTGAAGTTGCATAGCAATATGCGTGTTCAAAAGGTTCCAATATATCATTGGAAAAATCCGATTTCCGCATATACTTTTTATTATAACCATTGGTAATCCGGTAAATGTAATCCCACCACTGTTCTTTATCTTCGCCCGCCATAACAACATAATTAAATAAAATCGCCTTATCCGGTATGCATTTTCCCTTCTCCAGACAATCTCCCCGCTCTGCATAATAAGTAACCGTAAATGGGAACTGCGCTAATAACTGATTAATCCAATGTCCCATTAAAATAGCTGTATTTCGATTCTCATTCTGTTCAAACGTGTAGCGGTCATTTTCTCTCCGTTTAGAGACAAATCTTTCATAAGACAGTTCCTTGAATTCATTTTGAAAAAGCATTATCTCATCCGCAGCTGCTCCCTGCGGAAGTGAAATCTCATACCACAGAAAACCAACGCCTGAACGAAATAAGTACAAGCCCAAATCCGTTATAGACACGACAAAGTCTTTCTTAAATTTTGTATAATTAATCTCCAAAATATTGTTTCCAGGCATACAATAGTGCAATGAACAGCCGATATTATTCTGTTTTTCGTCCATCTCAAAGCAGTCTGCTATCATCTGATACAAATCCTGCTCCGCTTCCTGCTCATGCATCTTCTGGATTTTCCACAAAGGATTTTTTGCAATCTCCTCTACCAGCTTATCGTAAGATGTCTCACTGCAAAACATAAATGGAACAATATACCGTATTCTCTCACATAAAATATTCACCATAAGCCTTCTCCTATGTCTTCTACTTTTTTCCATTGTTTCAACTATTATTATAAGCATCTTTTCAAAACTGCCAAGGATTTTCAGTATCATAAAAAGACATTTCCTGGTTTTTTGCAGGAAATGTCTTCGGACAATGTTTGTGCGATTTTGTCAATTCCTCCTAGGTAAGGTAAAACGCCTTTGGAGACTGGCTTGAAAAATTTTACCATTGCAAGTGTCAATTTCTCCTAGGTAAGGTAAAACTATATGACCAAAATGGAACAGCATATCTTGATGATAGAAGTAGAGCTTATCGTGTCAATTCCTCATAGGTAAGGTAAAACCCGATGACCTTGCCGGTTCTGTGATCAGTCAGTTTAAGTACAACGTTGAGTGTCAATTCCTCATAGGTAAGGTAAAACGTTGATGAAGCTCAGGATTCTAATGATAAGAACATGGAATTTATCAACCGGTGTCAATTCCTCATAGGTAAGGTAAAACTTAGTGACAAAGGAAGATTTACTGACTTTGTTGCAGGCGATCGCGTGTCAATTCCTCATAGGTAAGGTAAAACGTTTGCTACAAAACCTGATGTCTTCGTTCCAGATGAGAACGGTGGAGTGTCAATTCCTCATAGGTAAGGTAAAACCTGTTTCTATCGAACAGCTCAAAGATTATGGGCTTGCAGTAAAGTGTCAATTCCTCATAGGTAAGGTAAAACATGATATGTCTATCAAAGAAGCGACCGTAATTGCTGGTCTCGAAGGGTGTCAATTCCTCATAGGTAAGGTAAAACCTATCAAACTAACAAAACCGGTGTTGTTGAAAATTGTGTCAATTCCTCATAGGTAAGGTAAAACCAACTGTATTTTCAGTCGTTATAATTACAATACTCGCAATTTCTTCTCAAATCAAGCTATTTCTATTGAAAAAGTCCGTCGACCTATTTTGGTGGTTTTTCTTGAAACTCCTTATAAAATCAGTATTTCTGGCGTTTTTCAGAATTTCTTTGTTTCTCTTTCAGACATCGACGGACTTTTTTCCTTGATTTCTTCCCTTTACAGACCTTTTCAGCAGTTTTTCCTTTGTTTTATCCTCTGGAATCTGCATAAATACGGCATTTGAGGTCGACGGACTTTTTAGAAATTTTTTACAAAAGTTCAAACATTCCGAACCCCTGTGCATTTTTTGCACCAAGTCCTGTCTGATACAGAAAATCCAGATATTTTCGCTGACCGGAAAGATCATACTTTCCAAACCATGCTGTAATATAACTTCCCTGATATTTTGTAACAAATTTTCTGCAATTTTCATTTTCTACTTTTGAAATCCGAATCGGCGAACACGGGGCTATTCCAAAGTATGCCTGATATTTCCGGTAAAAATTACTATTTACAGCGTCAAAAAATGCTTCTTCCTGAGGATTATAATAGTATGTATTATTCGTAAATTCATCTGTTGAATAGACTGTTAACGGCGATTTCATCTGAACGACTATATGGTTCTCCTCAATCGTATAATCATATATCTCCATATAAATGTCTCTGTAAGTAGTCTTACCAAATGCAATTCCATTTCGGTAAAAACTGTCTACCAATAAATTTATAAGCAATGGCTCCGGACTTCGGATCTCCAAGGAAACCTCTGTATCAAATATGAATTTCCGATCTGCCATTTTATAATGTCCCTGCAATTGACCAAACTGAAACATTTTATATTGGCGTTTTCCGCTTGTGTAGCCGGATTGATGCAAAAATTCTGCATAATCCGGCATAACAGAAAGTGCCCTGTAAATAATTGACTGCACAATGTGATTATAATTCATGGGAAGCACAAGCGGTTCTTCTAATTGTATATTTAAAACCAGCTGCATTTATTTGTTCCCCTTAAATTTTCCACTATTCTTTTTGTATGGATCATGATTACCATTGTATTTATTATAATTTCCCTTTTTATTCGTGTTTTCCTGTTTCTGATAATAAGGTAATGAAAAATCTTCATCAAGAATCGACGGAAGCTGCTGCTTAATTCTCATTGCATTTCTTCTATTAACCATTCTGCCAACATCATGATTATTCACAAACCACTCATACCCATTTTCTATAGGTTTATTCTTCAGATTTGCCGTTTTCGGATAACTGATCTCAACATCTATCGGTACTGTCTCAAGACCTGCAATTTTGTAAAATTCTTTCTTTGCATCTTTGCTAAAGCCAACCTCTTCATATCTGACTGCGTCATATGTATTTTCTTTCACTTTATAGAGTAATTCATCATCCTGACAAGTCACGCAGCGCTCCTGCACCTTATCTACCTTACAGGCAACACTTCCATAGCCCAGTGGTTTTGCGCCGCCAAGTTTTAAACCAAGCTGCTCTGATCCACTATTTAAGATCCAAAGTAATTGCTGCAGCTGTCGTTCTGATATTGCTTCAAAAAAGAGCTTTCCACTGAATGTAATGCCTTCTTTTACCGGGCGGATTGTTTTATTCAGCTTGTCCGGTTCTATCTTTTTATTCAGATCTACCTTTCTATGATGCCAGTAATATTTTCTTCCCCGCAGATTTGCACTTCCAAGTTTTGTGTTCCCATTTACAATATAATAATCATACGTCCAGAAATCGGCTTTGTCCGGCTTATTAACATAAAAATCGACATTTCCAAGTTTTGGTTCTCCAAGTGCCTCTAACGTTACTTTATCGGCTGCATAATATTTCTGCGCATCCAGTTTGTCCTTTACATACAAATCCGAAAAACGGATTTTCGAACTCATCGCTGTTGTATTATCAGCTCCAATATAACCAAACAGATCACATGCAGGACAATACTCTTTCGCACACGGAGTAAATTTTCCTGCATAGGAAGATAATTTTTCATTTGACACTTCCTTTGTAAATACTGCCGGAGATAAATAAAAAACCTGTTTACTTGTATTGACCGGGCGTGAACAATTTACCGGGAAATAACCTTCTTCCTGTTTATTCAGAAACTTATTCAGATCATCCCAATATTCCACGTATGCCTTTTGATTTTTTTGATCTAATGCCGGCTGTGACAGATAAGATTCTATCACCGGGTCTATCTTACGTTTTATAATATCTTTTGTAAGTGAAATTGTTTCTTGTACTCTTTGATTTAGGTTATTCCTATTTTTATCCTTTTCATCCTCAAATGGATTACCAGGCTTATAGGCAAAAATATGGTAATGTGCTTTTTTTACACCCATTCCCCACTTGAGCAGATACCCTTTTTTCTCTCCATTCTGACTGTTGTCAAATGAATAGCTGTCGATAACTGCAAATCCTCTTTGTTTTCTATCCGGCATTTTGAAATACACTGTTGCCCCATTTGCCTTTTTCTCAAAGCCTTTTGGGAAATATTCCTTATTTTCTCTGCTTCCTATACGATAAGACTCTGCTGCACACAGTTCCATTGTTCCATCTTTTTTTCTGTGTATCAGCGCCGGTCTGAATTGTTCTGCGGTTCGCTTTACCGGATATTTTTCACCATTCAACACGCCCATACAAGAATCCGTAAGTGTCTCATACACATTTCTAACAACACCACGTATCTCACTTCCCGGAATAACCGGTTCATGATAAATTCCTTCGTAATGCTTTGTAGGATCAAGTTCCTCATAGGAAAAGAAATCATATGACTTGTGATCCGCCTTCTGATCGGATTCCCGAAATGCATGGTCAGAACTCGAATTTGGAATAAACAGTGGTGTTTTTGTCGTAACAGAATATTCGATCACGCCTGTATGTTTATCCGTGTCCGTATAAGCTTTTGCCTTATTTTGAGGAAATTTTATAAAATTATAAGGATTTACAAAACCTTTCATCATCCCACCGCCTCTCTCAATCGATAATTGTTTATGATAAGCTGATCGTCTTCGTTGTATGTTAAATAATTAACAATTTCTACATAACCAGTCGACTCTCTTTTCGTACGCACTTTCTCTACATAAACATCGTCATAACTGGCAGTCTCATCGCTTATTATATTTTCAACCATACCTTTTCTTGTCCGAACCACTCTGTATTCCATATCCTGATCAAACAGATGAAGTTCCAAAAGCTTCTCCTCGGATAAAGCCTCTGTCAGTTCATCTCTGCAATACGGTTCAAAAATCATTTTATCGATATATGTTGCATACATTAAACCCTTTTCCGGTGCTTTTGTCAGATTCATGCCTTTTTCCCTCCGCTTACTCTCATGTTCTTCAAGCTATCCTGAATCATCTGGTCTTCCAGTCCTTCCTGTCCGTCGATCAGAATTGCACCATTGTCCTCAAACAAACCACGCCCTATCGCTGTCTGGCCTCCTACTGCCAGGAATCCATTCTGAAGATCTTTTAATGCCAAAAGCAGTATTCCAAGAATCCATTTTTCATCCTCTGGCATAATGCCTTTACGAACTGCAAGCCGAAGTACCAGTTCACCATCCACGTATGTTTTTTCTTTGTACAAAGCACCATCTTTTACCGCCGATTCAAAACGGCTTACTCCGGTACGCATCATGGTCAGTGGTCTTGCACCCTTAATCTCCGCTTCACTGATGATAATATTGGAGGCACAGGCTTTTACACCATCCACGTAACCAAATGAAATGTCTATGATTTTTTGAACATTATATGGAAGCTCTGTTCCGTTCTCTGCTAATTGTTCCAGAATTTCCTTGATACGGTGTCTGATTGCTCCGGCAAAACTGCTTCCCGGAATAACCGGTTTGCCATGATCCGTAAGCTGCACAAAATCCGGTTCATTTTTCTTTGCAGCATATTGACGGATACTGATACCACCTTTCATTTTGAGCGGTACTTCAATATGAACCATCTTTGCTTTCTCTGACACTTTTGCAAGCCATACATCCAGTTCATTATCTGTATTTTTGTCGGTTTCTCTGTCATACGCCTGACAATATTCCAGATAATTCTCACTTGTGTAAATCTTACAATTCACAAATGTCAGTCTGCACTCTCCAAAACCTCGTGTTTTCTTACATCCAAGCCGTATCTCACCTTTCTGGATACCCCGAAAAATGGACGCTATTTCTGAATCCATTTTTTGTTCATCGTCCTGTTCCCTCACAGTGAGTTCCATAAAGAATTGTCCCTTTGCACCTGCCTCTATGATCTCTATCTCGTATTTACTTCCTGTAATAGCTGTTTTTCCATCATTTAATGCAACTCCATCTCTTACACTTGTAAACTCATACTTTCTAAAATTCAGATCTGAAACAAAAAGGGAACTCATTTTTCCGTCACCATGTGCACCGGTATATCCCATCAAGCATGATTCATGTTTCTCTTTTTGCAGATAGGCTCTCATTGCACCAGCCAGGGAACTTCCTGCAACAAATGGTCTTCCCGTACCATCTCTCAAGACATCGGAATCTGTCCATTCATCTTCTCCTGATGATACACTAAGTGGAGAAATCAGCTTAAGCTGTATATGGAATACTTTTCGCTTTATCATTCGATTTGTCATCACTGCTCCCCCTTTCCCATTTTGGTCAGATACTTTAATTCTGTGATACAGTTGCGGTAAGCCATTCTGTAACATTCATTTTCATTCCACCGAAGTTCGAATCCGACATCATATTTTTCTTCCAACTGCCTGCATATCTGCTCCGTCAATGTTTTCGGATTAACAGTCTTCACAATGCTCCTGCACAGCTCTCTTTTTTTCGTATCTTCAATACCCTCTATCTCTGCGATGAGATTCTCGTAATTTTTCTCTGCCTTAACCATGACTCTTAACTTGGACACTGCTGCATTTAAAACATCTGCATTTTTTGTTAGTGTTTTTCCTGATTCTGTGAGTTTAGTACGGATCCTGTCATTCATCTGACGTTCAAATTCCGCGTTTAATAACTGATTGATAATATCCGAAATCAATTCTTTCTGCTGATGCTCTCCACTGTGAAGTTCTGGTTTGTACACCACTACCTGCTTTTCTTCCGGTTTATCTACCTCGATTTCTCCGTAACCTTCTGCAACACGCTCTCCTATAAATGTATGCTCCAATTGTCCTGCGTCAAATCCTGTTTCTGAATAAAGAAGAACGACGCTTCCTTTTTCGATTCCCTGAATTATTGGCTTTCGCTGCTTCCATGTTACATTGTAACCGCC
>ERZ860076.1675-NODE-1675-length-10457-cov-3.860700_pt1 | contig 10457 bp, 7 predicted proteins | sample MGYA00509982_ERZ860076 | MGnify/ENA primary metagenome ERZ860076 (study PRJEB30046, sample SAMN00715193) | human gut metagenome | study: EMG produced TPA metagenomics assembly of the A metagenome-wide association study of gut microbiota in type 2... | reverse complement strand
CGGTGCTTTACCGGGACCACGAGTGCGCCCTTCCTTTGATTGATTTGCTGGAGCGGAAGGAAATTCCTTACCGTATGCGGAACGCGGAAATCTCCTTTTTTACCCACCGCACGGTGCTGGATGTGCTGAATATCATGAAGCTTGCCATGCATCCGAAGGACGCCGAAACCTTTTTGCAGGTCTATTACAAAATCAATACCTACATCCGGAAAGAGGACGCCCTGCAGATAGCCAGAATCAGCGAAACGCAGGACATTTCCGTGTGGAATGCGGCAGTGCGCTACCATGGGCTGAGCGATTATACCATGAGCAGTGTGCAGAATACGCGTATGCATATGCAGCAGCTTCTGACGGAACGGGGCGACAAAGCCGTGAAGCGCATTCTGTATTATATGGGGTATCAGGAATATTTAGAACGATGCGGGCTGAAAGCCGATAAGATAGAAATTCTGCAGATTCTGGGAAGCCGGGAGGACTCCATGGCAGGGCTTCTGCAAAGACTGCGGGAGCTGCAGGATATTCTTACCCGGAAAGAAACGGACTATAGCTGCAATTTTATTTTGTCCACCATACATGCCAGCAAGGGACTCGAGTATGATACGGTGTATCTGATGGATGTGACGGACGGCATTCTGCCGGCACAGATGCTCAAAAATCCGGAGAAGGCATCCCGGGAGGAACGGGAAAACTACGAAGAGGAACGGCGTTTGTTTTATGTGGGGGCGACCCGGGCAAAATCCGAGTTGTATGTTTTCACGACGGGTAAACCTCATAGCTTCTGTAAAGAACTGCTTTCCCATCCTGTTACATGCAGAGTAAAAAGAAAAGGAATTCCGTCTACACCTTGACAACCGACCATAAAAAGTGATACACACATATATGGAAGTGTTTATTATAATATCACTCAAATATAAGGAGAAAAAACATGCAGGAATTAAAGCCAATCAAAGAAGGTAAAGTACGCGAGATTTATGACAATGGGGACAGTCTGATTATGGTAGCAACCGACCGTATCAGCTGTTTCGACGTAATTCTGGACAATATCATTTCTAAAAAGGGAACCGTGCTGACACAGATGTCCAAGTTCTGGTTTGATATGACCGAGGACATTATTCCCAATCATATGATTTCTGTGGATGTAAAGGATATGCCGGAATTTTTCCAGCAGGAGAAATTTGACGGAAACAGCATGATGTGCAGAAAACTGCAGATGCTTCCCATTGAATGCATCGTCCGCGGCTACATCACCGGCAGCGGCTGGGCAAGCTACAAGGAGAACGGAACCGTTTGCGGCATCAAGCTTCCCGAGGGCTTAAAGGAGTCCGACAAGCTGCCTGAACCCATTTACACCCCTTCTACCAAAGCCGAGATTGGCGACCATGATGAAAATATATCCTACGAGCAGAGCATTGCCCATCTGGAAAAGTACTTCCCCGGCAAGGGTGAGGAATACGCAACCAAGCTTAAGGACTATACCATTGCCCTTTACAAGAAGTGTGCGGAATATGCCCTGACAAGAGGCATCATTATCGCAGACACCAAGTTTGAATTCGGTCTGGATGAAAACGGCAATGTGGTACTGGGCGATGAAATGCTGACCCCCGACAGCTCCCGTTTCTGGCCTGCCGATGTTTACGAACCCGGCCACGGACAGCCTTCCTTCGACAAGCAGTTCGCCCGCGACTGGCTGAAAGCCAATCCCGAAAAGGGCTGGAAGCTTCCCGAAGATGTGGCGCAGAAGACCATCGATATCTACCTCGAAGGCTACGAAAAACTGACCGGAAAACCGCTCGGAAAGTAAAATTTTATACTGGTAATGCGAACGCAGGGCTTTGCAAGAAAGCTCTGCGTTTTTTGCTATGTACCGCCTATCGGCATGTAATTTGGCTTATAGGCGGTATTTTATTTCAGCCTCCATTTTTGACAGAGAAAATTAAACTATGCGTTCAATGACAAATCGGGTATTCTCACTTAAAATGATAGCAGAATGATAGTAGAATACCAGCGAACCAAAAGCCGAAAGAGCATTTGCTGAATTGTGCAAAAAATGAAAATGCACAAGAAATATATCGGTATAAAGAGAGCCGGCTTTTGCAGACCACATCCAGAAAAGGAGGAGATACCCTATGGAGAGACCTCATTTTGACATTGTAGCAAGCGGAGAACGGATGAAAGAAATCCGCAGGCAACGGAAGATTTCCGTGAAACAGGTCGTGGAATACATGGGCTTTGAATCAACTCAGGCCGTGTATAAATGGGAAAACGGAAAATGTTTTCCCCAGGCCGATAATTTGGTAGCGCTGGCAATGCTGTATCAGGTAAACCCGTCAGAACTTTTAGTGGAAGAAACTCCGGTGTCTTCATCCTGCCAGTTCGGAAAAAACATTGCAGCTTAGTGAACCACCGGTTGCTCGACATTCCGCATTTTACAGGGTATCATAAGGACATAAACAACAGACAGACGCATACAGCAATCAAAACATATTGGACAAATACGCATGAAGAAAAAATTTTCCCCATGGGAAAATTCATTTATCTGCGTCTGGTAAAAAAATACGGACAACATGAGGAGGTAACTATGAAAAGAGCATTTTGGTACGATGAAACACATATGGATCAGCAGATTGCAGAAGTGGATACCACAGAAGCTCATGTTGTCCGTTTCGCTAAAAATTACGGAAATACATCCGTAACCGAAAACGGTGCGGTGGGCTACCGAACCACGACAAAAGCACTGTTAGATTTGAATTTCAGGGTTTCTTCTTTGAGAAACCGGAGCGAGAGCGAAATCATAGAAGGGTACATAAAAGCATTTCATGAATCTCCAAAGTATGCCGTAAAGTGGCTGTTCTTTTTAAGGGATATCTTGGAAGGAATGGGAGAAAGAAGAACTTTCCGCATCGGATTGAAATATCTTGCCATATCCCAGCCAAAGATTGCGCAGGCAATTCTACCCTTTATTCCGCAATACGGACGCTTTGATGATGCACTCGTAATGCTGGATACGCCCCTTGCCGCCGACGTGGCAGCTTTTTATAAGGAGCAACTGGATAGAGATTTGGAAGCCATGAAATGCGGCGAGCCTATTTCTTTACTTGCAAAGTGGCTGCCCAGCATCAACACTTCTTCTGCAAAAACAAGGGAATATGCGGGAAAACTCTGCCACTATTTTAAAATGTCGCAGAAGGAATACCGCAGGACACTGTCCCGGTTAAGAGCCTACGGAAACGTAGTGGAAACGAAAATGTCCGCTTCCGACTGGGAGGGGATTGCTTATGAACAGGTGCCCGCCAAGGCAAATCTAAACTATGACAGGGCGTTTGCAAGGCATGACTTAGAAAGAAGGACAGCATACCTTGAAAGTGTTCTTTCAGGCGAAGGAAAACTGAATGCAGGCGGTCTGATGCCCTATGAAATCGTACATCGATTTATGAAAAACGCTCCCTGCGGAGCAGGGCTGAAGGATGACCTTCTGGCAGAATTGATGTGGAAGAAAATCCTGGCCGACGGCTTTGCCAACGACTGGGGCCTGGAGGATGCCATTGTGGTGGCGGACGGCTCCGGCAGCATGTTTTCCTTTGCTTCCGGCAGCAGCTCTGTCAGTGCCATTGAGGTCTGCAACTCCCTTGCTATTTACTTTGCAGAGCAGTTAAAAGGGGTATTTCACAACAAGGCAATTACCTTCAGTGAACATCCGCAGTTCATCGACCTGAAAGACAACACCAGCCTGAAGGACAAAATGGAAATCATGTTTGCCCATGACGAGGTGGCAAACACCAACATTGAAGCTGTGTTTAACCTGATCCTTGAAATGGCAAAAAGTAAGGATGTACCCCGGGAAGAACTGCCTAAACAGGTGCTCATCATTTCCGACATGGAATTTGACTGGGCTGTCGGAAACTGCGACTGGTATTCCGGAAGACGGAATACCGTAAATGACACTCTGTTTGACAGGATTGCCGCAGAATACGAAGAAAACGGCTACCGGATGCCGCGTCTCATCTTCTGGAATGTGTGCGGCAGAACGGACACCATTCCCAAGGTGGACAATGAAGAAGGTCTGTGTCTCTTATCCGGTTTCTCTCAGAATGCCATGAAAGTGGCAGCGGACAGGACACAAAAAGATCCCTACGAGTCTTTGCTGTCGGTACTCAATTCGCCCCGGTACCAGGCTGTTGGGGAGGCCATAAAAGAATATGTTGCGTAAGCAGATGAAATCAACCTATTGTTCGGAACAATAGGTTGATTTTGTTCGGAACAATAGGTATAATATAGACAAACGATTATTCCGAACAAATAAGGAGCATCCTATATGGAAAAGTTTATGACAACGAGAGAAGCATCTGAGAAATGGAATATTACCGAACGAAGAATCAATGTGCTTTGTAAAGAGGGCAGAATTCCGGGTGCCTATAAAGATAATAAGCGGTGGCTGATTCCGAATAAAACAGAAAAACCGGCAGATAAGCGCCTGAAAGGAAGAAACAGAGTTTCCGGTACAGAAGAAAAAATAACAGGTAAAAAGCTGCCACTGCCTATCGGAATCTCCGATTATCGCAAAGCTTCCGGTGAATATTATTATGTGGATAAGACATTACTGATTCGGGATTTTATTGATGAACGTCCGCAGGTTTCTTTGTTTACCCGTCCACGTCGATTTGGCAAAACATTAAACATGGATATGCTGCGCGTCTTTTTTGAACGTTCCAAGGAGGATACTTCCGTATATTTTAAGGACAAAAGAATCTGGAGGTGTGGCAAAGAATATCAGGATTATCAGGGAAAATATCCGGTTATTTATGTGACCTTTAAGGATGTCAAATGTGACGACTGGGAAAATGCCTATGACCTTATTTATAAAATAATCAGAAATGAGATTGAACGACACAGCGAACTGCTTAATAGTGATAAAATAAGCGCCTATGAAAAAAAATACCTTACAAGCATGTTGAACGGAGAAGCGAATGAAAATGATGTGGCATTTGCTTTTTTAAATTTATCCAGAATGCTTCATACACATTACGGAGTGGCACCGATTATTATTGTTGACGAATACGATACACCGATTCAGCAAGGACATGTCCGCGGGTACTATGACCGGGTCATTGACTTTATGAGAGCTTTGTTTTCCGGGGGCCTGAAGGACAATCCCCATTTGTCGTATGGCTTTCTGACAGGCATCCTGCGTGTGGCAAAAGAAAGTATTTTCAGCGGACTCAATAACCTGAAGATAAATTCTATTCTGGACAATCGTTACAGTGAATATTTTGGTTTTACACCGGAAGAAGTACGGGAAATGGCGCAGTATTACGACGTACCGGAAAAGTATGATGAAATTTGTGAGTGGTATGACGGTTACCGTTTCGGAAAGACCGAGATCTTTAATCCATGGTCCGTTATTGGGTATTTTAATAATGAATGTGTTCCACGGGCTTTCTGGCAATCGACCGGAAGCAATGACATTATCAGCGAAGTATTGAATAATGCCACAATGGAAACCTATGAGAAACTGGAATCTCTGTTGCAGGGAAAATCCATTGTCACCAATATTGATACAGGGGTAATTTATCCGCAGATTCAGAATAATCCGGCATCGGTTTACAGTTTTCTGCTGGTAACCGGTTATTTGAAGACCATAACGAACGATCAGACTTTCGGCGGTGATTATATATGTGAAGTAGCACTTCCCAACAAAGAAATTTCCTATGTATACAGTAAAGAAATTCTTTCCCAATTTGAAAATATGATTCCGCAGTCAACGGCAAGTGCCATCCAGACAGCAATTTATACTATGGATATTTCCAAGCTGAAAGAACTGCTTGAAAAGTTTTTACTCCAGACGGTCAGTTTTCATGATGCAGCAAATGAAACTTTTTATCATGGACTGATTCTGGGGCTTTGTGCAATGCTCAATAATCAGTATCGTCTTACATCCAATCGAGAGGCAGGAAACGGTCGTTTTGATATCCAAATGCTGCCGCTTAACAAGCTGCTGCCGGGTATTCTGATAGAACTGAAGGCAGGAAAAGACTGTACGGAAGAACAATTAAGCAAGCTTGCGGATGCAGCGTTGAAGCAGATCAACGACAAGCAGTATGATGCGGATATGGTAGCACAGGGAGTGACGGAAATCTTGCAATACGGCATTGCTTTTTCGGGAAAAAAGGCATGCGTGAGAGCGGAGGAGGTAACACGCAAAAGTCGAAATTGTCGAAAAGAAACGATTGAAATAGTATAATGTTAGGCAGATAATGTTATTGAAAGAATAGAAAGAATAGGTAAGGTACACTTAGGAATTAGAGGGGAGAAAATAATGACGTCAAGTGAAGTGATTAATGCAGTAGTTAATTATGTGAAGGATAAAAATGCTCAATATGCTATTTTGATTGATGGGGCATGGGGGAGCGGAAAAACGTATTTATATGAGAACTATTTAGTCCGTGCGATTGATTCAATAGAGAGAGGAAAGAATGAACGTAAACGGAATGTGTATATTTCACTTTACGGAATTTCAACATTAAATTCATTAGCTAAACAATTAGTTACTGATTATTTGTTATGTGCTAAAGCTAAAGTAAGAAAGAATCTCCCCAAAAGTTTCAAATCACTTATGGGAATCATTGGAGTAGTAGGTAATGCATTTTCGTTTTCAATGGGACCTTTTTCGATTAATTTTTCTCATACCATAGATAAAATTGTAAATAATATAGATATAAGGGATATAGTAATATGTTTTGATGATTGGGAAAGGTGTACTATTCCAATTAATGAATTTTTAGGATTTGTAAATAATTTAGTGGAACATTGTAATTGTAAAGTGATTATTTTAGCTGATGAGAAAAATATAGGTAAAATATATGCGAATACAAATGTTGAAGAAAAATATCTTACCGTGTTAATGGGGAATCGTAGGGTTGTGGAATTTATAGAGGATGATGAAAAGAAAAGGGGAAGGCAAAAAGGATTAGGTAATAATTTAAACGAAGAGATTACAGTTGAAGAACTGAAAAAACTTAATGAAAGATTATACTCAGAGAATTATATATATAAGGACATAAAAGAAAAGGTCATTGGCAAAACAATATTTTATGCGCCTAAGCTTCAGAATGCTATTGAGGAATTAATAAATGGAAACGAAATAGATAAGGGTATAATTCAAGATGGAAAGTATAGGGAATTTCTGATAAACCATACTGACAAAATTGTAGGAGCATTTTATGAGACCGAAAATTGTAATATGAGAATTATTAAAATGTGGCTTTTATCTTTTAAAAAAATATATGATATTGCAGCAAAATTTTATGCGGATAATAAATACTTTGAAGATATTTTAGATGAATTTTTGCATTATAGCATCTGGGTATTAGGGGCACTAAAGAAAAATAAGAAGATTGTGTCTGTTTCTGAGCATGGAAGTCATGATTATGTATATTTTGAGGGACATGAATATATACATATTTTGAGATATAGCTTTATAGATGCGTGGATATGTAGGGAAGTATGGAATGATGGGGATTTATTGCAAGCTTGCCAATCAGTTATAAAACGTAAAGAAAGAGAAGACATTGCAAATCCGAAAAGAATACATTCGACAGGGGTAGAATTAAGTATTTTAAAAGAGTGGGAGTTAATGGAAGATGAAGAAGTTAAGGCCTCTTTGGCTCGACTGGAAGAGGAAATAAAAGCAAATAAGTATGCATATTATGATTATTCTAATATTCTTGCACGTTTATTGCTTCTGCAAAAAGTGGGATTGTATGATGGGGACATAGAGTATATTAAAGATTTAATGGTTGAATCGATAAAAAAAGATAAAGATGTACAAGAAGACGATTTCCCGAAAGATTTTCAAGATAAAAAATTAAAAGAAGAATATGATAAATTATATATACCTATTGCAGAGGTACGAAAAAAAAGAAATTGTGAAATAGATAAAGAACATTACGAAGAAGCAGATATATACAGAAGTGCGGATGCTTTTTATGAGCATTGCCACGAGAGAGAAGATTATTACTGTACTCATAAGTCGTTTGTAACATATTTAGATCTTGAAAAATTAAATGAATTGATTAACACAAGCGATAATGAGGGGATATATACTATTAGGCGCGCATTTAACAAGGTATACTTTATGAGTAATCTTATAGACTTTTATGAAGCAGATATTGAAGGACTAAAGAAAATCAGAAATAATATACATGATGAAAAAATTGTGAGGCAGGGAGGTATTACCAGAAAACTAGCTTTGAATAGTTTTTCAGAAGCTATTAAGAAATACTTATTACTTTTAGGTGTTGATGTAGAAGAAGCGAAATAAATTTTAAAATCATCAATAGGATACAAATGAGTAAGGAGTGGAGTAGTGGATAATGAAAGATTTTTTACTAAAAATTTTTAATAATGATATAATGTATAACATTATTGTTCCTATAGTGTTGATTCTATTAGGCTGGATAAAAAATAAGCATGATCTTAAAGAAAAGAATAAAGAACTGGGTTACTGGATAATGAAATGGAAACGATTTCCGACTTATGTGGATGTCTTATATAATATTTATATTAGAATGGCAATCAGCTTAGTTATAATGTTAGTAGTTATGCTAGCAATTTATTATGCGAAAGGCACGACGGCTTTATATGTTGTTTTGGGAAGCTTTTATTTCAGTATAAATGCTTTGATAACATTTTGTTTTTACCGAGGCATTAAAAGCAAAGTGGAATTTTGGAAGAATGGGAAACAAAAAAGACTATTAACAATTACTCTTTATATAATATTTGAAATGCCATTCTTTATACAATTAAATAATAAATATAATTTTATTTTAGAGGTTATTTTTTCTATATTATTATTTATTTGGGCATTATGTTTACATAAATACTGTGATGTAGCCTATATTTTGGATAACAGATACGCAGATATTTACATAAGAGGAAATGAAAAAACTCAATCTGCAGAGGCTGGAAGTATAAAAAAGTATGGTGAATGGATAATTGTACATAGATATGTAAATGGGTACGATGAAGAAATACGAATTAGGGAAAGTGACATAGTAAGGATTGATTACTATGGCGGACCGATGATTGTGCTTGAAAAGCAGAAATTGTTTCAAAAATGGTATAAGTATTAAGGCAATGTACGCAAATAGCACATGAAGTTCTGTGAATTCACTATAGAGAAGAGACAAGTTCATATTTGTGTAAATTCCTTAAAGATATATTTGCATTCTATTAGGCAACTAATGACAGCTATTGCTGCTGAGTTATCAGTACCAGTTCATCATGCAATGCTACCAAATCTCTGATTATTGGCTGATAGAATAATAGTCTCTTCTGGCTCTTTCCATAAAAATCATTATGTCATTCAGTTAGCCGGAATTGAAATGTATTTTACCAGTATTCGTATCTAAGGATATATTATAGCCCAAACGCATGTGGATGTCATCATTAAGTTGACGCCCGTATTACTGGGAGCAAGTCATATATAATCATTTTGTAAACTGGTGATAATTAGTAAATAAGTTGAGGGGGTATAAGTCTATACGATTGATGAATATTAGCGCTAAATGCATTGTAAAAAAGGAGGGGTACGAGATAATCTGTTACAGAGCAGTGTACTTTGATAAAATATTATCAATATACATGCTATCCGTTGCATAGACAATACCATGTAAACTATTGATGGAGGTGACAAACGTTATACATCATTAGGAAGGTTGAAAGCCTCGGGGAAAAGCGTAGTATACTGATTGTGCACTTATACAGAGATTAAATGATAAGGAGGGCACAGATATTGATGATGGTAAAACAAGGGCGCTTGTTGAAATTTTAACAGGCAAATAAAACATAAAGAGATGTCATTTCCAAAAGGTCGGAGTAAGGTTGCGGCAAGCAGCATTGCTTCGTCTTTTTTAGTATTTTAATGTTTAAGTTTTGCTGTTATTGACTGGTAAATGCTCCATAGCGAGTACGAGTCTCTTTTGTCTACCTCCGCCGCTTCATTGATACGATTCTTTTTGTTTTCTGTAGAAAGAAGAATGCTGTTTACCGGCAAAAATGTACTCCCATCTGACCATCCAGGAGTAAGCATTCTAAATCCGAAGCGATATTTATGTTTTGCGTGGTCATAGACCTTTGCAAGAAGCTCTACCTTTTTAGAACGGTTACGTTCAAACATGGAATCGTCTATAATAAGAATATTGGCACGGTCTTCCGAATCCAGTGGAAGAATAGCGTTGTTTATGATTCTGGATGCAAGGATTGTAGTAAAACGCATCTTTTCCTGTAAGCAGACTCATATACATACTTCTGTTGGAGAAAATCAGCAGAAACATGTATTGAAAAATCTCCGTTACCGGAGTGCCTTTCCTTTTATAGGCATTGACAGCTTTCAAGGCTGAAGAAATATGAAACTTTGTAAAAAATCGTTTGATAGATTTAGAAATCTGCTTATCATTTTG
>ERZ860076.1668-NODE-1668-length-10489-cov-2.478915_pt1 | contig 10489 bp, 7 predicted proteins | sample MGYA00509982_ERZ860076 | MGnify/ENA primary metagenome ERZ860076 (study PRJEB30046, sample SAMN00715193) | human gut metagenome | study: EMG produced TPA metagenomics assembly of the A metagenome-wide association study of gut microbiota in type 2... | reverse complement strand
CTTCCACTGTGCATAACGTCCCGGTGCCATGCTGCCGTTGTCATTGTCCACCGGCGCTCTCCAGAAGTTCGGCATCGGAATTTTTCCGATCATCTCTTTTCCCGCATAGCGGTAGGAAACCAGACCGCCGTTCAACAGGGAAAACAGGCAGTCAAAATCATCACCTTTCACACCAATATTGACTTTTCCGCGGACTACCTTTAATGGTTTTTCCGGTACGGCAGACTTCACTTCTTTTTTGTAAACCTTCTGGCCAAAAGCCACCTCATGTCCGGCTTCTGCCCAGAGTGTGTCTTCTCTCAGTACAAATGAAACCGTCACTGCGTACTCTGCATCATCCGGAATCACAAACGGGATCTCATAAGTGCCGGATGAAAGCGGCGCAACATTTGTATCCATTTTCTGTTTTTTCACGACTGTTCCATTTTTCTGTAAAATTACGACACATTGATATTCACTTGTGTCTGCAAACAGATTTTTATTCACAACTGTAAAGGTGTGTCCCTCAAATGCAACGCTGATATTCTGATAGTTGAATTTCACCTCCTGCATTTTCGGGGAAGCCTCACGTTCACCGCCATAACAGATGCCGTTTCCACTGAAATTATAATCGGTCGGACGCTCGCCGCAGTCTCCACCGTATGCCTGAAATTCCTGTCCATAGCGGTCTTTTTTCAAAATAGACTGATCGATATAATCCCAGATAAAACCACCCTGATATCTTGGTTCGGTATCGGTAAGGTCTGTGTATTTGTGCATTGCCCCGCAGGAATTTCCCATCGCATGGGTGTACTCACAGCAGATAAAAGGTTTTTCCTTATGCTCTGCCATAAACTTCTTAATATTTTCCACGCTGGTGTACATCTGGCTTTCCATGTCGCTCGTGCCTTCATATCTGCGGTCATTGAAAATTCCCTCATAATGTACAAGACGGTGCGGATCTACTGCACGGAATTTTTCGGACATGTCAAAAATGACTTTTCCGCCGTAGGATTCATTTCCCACTGACCAGATCAGGATTGCCGGATGGTTTTTATCCCTCTGATAGCAGGAGTTCACGCGGTCTAACATCATTGGCTCCCAGTCCATATTATCGCCCGGAACGATGGTATCCTTCGGCACAAGTCCGTGACTTGCCGCATCCCACGAACCGTGGGATTCCAGATTGTTCTCCGCGATCATGTAAAGTCCATACCGGTCGCACAGCTCATAGATGCCGGAGGCATCCGGGTAATGACAGGTGCGGATCGCATTGATATTGTTCTGCTTCATCGTGATAATATCCTGCAAAACTTCTTCTTTAGAAACGGCACGTCCTGTTTTTGAGCTGAATTCATGGCGGTTCACGCCCTTAAAGACAATACGTTTTCCGTTTAAAGTCATGATGCCATCTTTCATCTCAAAACGGCGGAATCCGATGTTCTGTGAAATAAATTCAACGCTGTTTCCACTCTCATCAAAAAGCTCGACCGTAAGCGTATAGAGTTCCGGATGTTCCGCACTCCAAAGATTTGGATGGCTCACTTGCTGTTCAAAGTGAACTGTCGCTGCACCTGTATCTGTGAAACGGATCGTATCTGAAGTATTATTGGGCTGAAAGCTGATTGTCTCGGAAAAAATTGTGTTTTCTGAAACACTTCCGGCAGCTCCCTCTTTTGAATCATCCCTGCTTCCTGTGAGCGTGATTTTGGCAGATACATTCTGCATTTTGGCATCATCTGCGGATTTTTCAACAGTTTCTACTTTTCCACAAATCTCCATATCAAGCACTAGCTTCGCATTCTCCAACGATTCCTCAACAAGCGGCTGCACTTTCAGGTCATACACATGCACCTTCGGCATGGTATATAAATAAACCGAGCGGAAAATACCGGAGAATCGATAGAAATCCTGATCCTCACACCAGCTTGATGAGGTCCATTTGAACACCTTCACCGCCAGTTTGTTCTCGCCCTCTTTCACATATGGTGTCAGATCAAACTCCGACGGTGTAAAGCTGTCCTCACTGTAACCGACATAACTTCCATTAAGCCACAATGCAAAACCGCTCTCTACACCCTGAAATGAGATGTAAAGTCCATTTTTTATAAATCCTTCCGGCAATGTGAAATATTTCACATAACTTGCCACCGGGTTAAAGTCTGTCGGTACCGCGTCACGCCACACATCCTCTCTTCCATCCCACGGATACTGGATATTGGCATACTGTGGAATATCGTACCCCTCCATCTGGATATGCGCCGGCACACGGATGTCATCCCACGGTCTGCAATTGTAGTTCTCCGCCTCAAAACCCGGAATCGTCTGTGCATCATTTTTTGCATAATGAAACTTCCAGATTCCATCTAAGGAAAGTCTGAAACTACTGTTTTGTTCCATTGCCTCCGCTTCATTTTTATATGTAACATGGTCGGAATGTGCCGCCATGCAGTTTTCTTTGAAAAACTTTGGATCATGAATTTTTTTCACATCAAATTCCATAGAAATGTCTCCCTTATGCCTTACCAGCCTTTCAACGCAGAAATATTATAATTCAACAGCTTTCTCTCGTAATTTTCCGGGCTGATCTTCCACTGATACGGCGATGTATTTAAATATTTTTTGAAATTCCGATTGAATGTAGAAGTCGTGGTAAATCCAACCTTCTGTGCAACAACATCCATGGAATCATTTGTCTTTTTCATAATATCACAGGCTTTCTGTACCCGCATCAGATTGATGTAATCCATCGGAGACATATTCATGTAAGACTCAAATACTCTGCGGAAATGTGTCTCACTCATATGGCTTGCCTTCGCCAGCTCCTCCACCCGGATATTGTTTGCATATTCATTTCTGACATATTCCAATGCCGGTGTGATCTGTGACACGCCTGTCTTTTTCCTGACTTCTTCCTCTGCAATGTCATTTTCACACATCCGCAAAAGCTCTGTAAATAATGCGATCATAAGTCCGCGCACACATTCGTGAAAACGTTTTTTCTTCTGCCGCATCTCATCCATGATCATTTTGACCAGCACGGAAACGCCAGGATTTTCCCACTCATGAAAAAATAGTGCCTTCTGGTTGACCATCTGCAGAATCTTTTTCTGTACGACCGGATTATCCGGATACAATTCCTGGATCATGACCATCGGATCAAAAAACAGATACTCCCAGAAGCTTGGCCCGCTGTCCGAATCACTGATGGTCACATGTGGGTAATTCTGTGGGATAATGCTGACCATCGCCGGTTCGTAAGGCTTTGACTCCTCGTTTAAGATCAATTCCCCTGTGCCATGTCTGCAATAACCGATCTCCATGAGATTATGAAAATGAAGATTACTCTCATCATGACCGTAATCACGGATCCAGCTATCTCCTAAAAGTGCAAGAACATATTCATTTTGCGGTACTTCGTAAAACCGAAGCTCCATCGTGTCTTTTTTCTTTTTCCCCATGGCTGTTACCTCTTTTTGAAAAAGGCTGCCTCAAAAATTCAAGACAGCCTCCTTCGGTTTAATCAAAATCAAATTTTGTAATTCTATCGTGCATTGCTTTATAACGGAAACGGATCATCTCGTTTTTCTCCAAAACGTCCTCCTCTGTTCCTCTGTACTGACAGCGGATGCAGCTGTAAATTCCTGTTTCTTTATTATAAAACATATCAATGTCCAGATCTCTTAAAAAGCAGGATGGGCATCTATAATTTAATTTGCCTTTGCCAAGTTGAGCCATGTTGCAAATACCTCCTTATCTGAGATTGTTTTTCTGTATCCCAATGTAAACATTGGTGAGAATGCATATCCTTCTTTTACATATCCTTCTGCTGTTTCATCAGAAGCTGTCATGGATACACGTGTCTCGATTTCAGGAATGACTGCGGAAACTTCTTTTGCTCCGACAACACCTTCCTCGCGGCATTTGTATGCATAGTGGATTTCTTTTTCTTCCGATCCGTCAATCTTTAAGGTGATGTTTGACATATCCTCGGAATACTCTGTTGTACCATAGCATGCAACCATGTACTCATTTAATGTCACTTCTGCAGTTGGATCACTCATCTCTAAGATATTTCTCTCAATCTTAATGTTGGAAGATCCCTCTTCGAAGTACTCTTTTGTCTGAAGTTTTACAGTTAAATCCCTAAACTCGATCGTCACAGGATCTAAGGTAAGGATCCTTGTCTTTCCTTCCTGTGAGAAGTGTGCGTGCGTCGGGCAGAGGCAGAGGTCTACTTCCTCTCCCTTGTAAGAAAGTTTTGCACTTCTTACCGTTCCCTCTCCGGCGTAATGTGTGAAGTATCCTGCACGGTATTTCTCCTGGATCAGGAATGGGTAAGATGCATCCTGCACATGTTTTGTACCGATACCAACCGGCCACTCTAATTTTGCTGCGTAAGGACGAAGATCTACGATTGCACCGCCCTGATCCATGTTCACACATGCCCTCATATATGGATCGCAATACCAGAATAACTGTTTGTCAGAACCATATAAGATATCTCTCCAGAGTGCACATTCCGGTTCGTTGTAATTGTTATCGTTGACACCTTTTTTCTCACGATAGTAGTCTGCAAACTCAGACATCGTCATATCGATAAGCTGTCCTTCTTTTTTCAGCTTGCCATAGTAAGCACATCCATCGCTGTAAGATTTGTAAAGAAGTTCATATGGCTGCTCCCAGCGTCCCATCTTGTTCATCCAGCCCGGTCCAACGAACATCATGTTGTAGGAATATCCGTTGTTGTATTTTTCCAGAGAACGATACTGGTCAATTAAGTTATACAAATATGGATACTCCCATGTCTTTGTATCATAGATCATTCCACGGAGTACGTTCTGTGGATGTGTTCCGAAGTTGGAACCATTTCCGTCGTAACATGCGATCAGGTCGCGGGAAAGATGTGGGATTGCTACGATTCCGCTATCCTCTTCTTTGTTTGCTGCCGGTGCATGTGTATTCTGTTTGGAAGGAATCCATGGTGCCCATGGACCGCCATCGAATAATGTATACCAGGAGTTGTTGCAGGTATGATATGCTTTTGGTCCTTCCTCCCAGCAGGTTGCAACTGCACATTTTACAGTTGGATAAGCTGCTTTGATATAGTTTGTCAGATCAGCATCCATATAGTAGGAACCTGTTGATTCCGGATAGAAACCGAATCTGTCATGGAATTTTTCAAAAACATCGTTTACGATCGCTTTTTTATCATCCATAGAGAACATCCAGATACAGAAATCTTTTGTCTTGTATTTCTCACGGAATTCCTCACATGGTAAACCAAGCAGTGATAATGCGATCTCATCACCATATACTTCATGGTCATGTTTTGCGATCTCAACTGCCTCGTCATTAAAAAGGGAAGCATATGTCATCTGAATGGTTACTTTTAATCCATTCTCATGTGCCAGTCTCTGCTGTGTCTTGAAAATATCCAGAGACTCTGTCAGCAGTGCTTTATCTCCGATATCCTCCTCTTTGCCCTGTCCTGTCACGGTTGCAGAATACTCTGGAACCATCTCCGGACGATGAATAAGATTCAATACAAATTTATCCATTTTTTTCATTTTCTCCTCAAAATTTTATATGATTAGACGATTGCGAAACTTCCATAAGATTCTTTGAATTGCAGATAATTTTGAAACTCCAATTTATATTCTGAATGTTGTGAGTTTCAGAATTATCTGTTCTTTCAATTTAGTTTTTACGAGTTTCGCAATTGTCTTATGATTTAGCCCTTAACTGCTCCACCTGTCACACCTTCAACGTAGAACTTCTGCATTACTACGAAAAGAATCGAAATAGGAATTGCGATCATCACACCACCCGCACAGAAGATTGCGAAGTAATCCCCGATCAACGTCTTCTGTAAGAGGTTGTAAAGTCCGATCGCTACCGTCCAGTCTGCAGATTCCTTGGACTTGATCATGATACGTGCCATCACGAAATCCATCCATGGACTTAAGAAAGCGTTAATGATGGTATACACGATCATTGGTTTTGACAATGGGATAATAATTTTCGTAAAAATAGTTGCCTCGGATGCACCCTCGAGACGCGCTGCCTCCCTTAAGGAAACCGGAATTGTATCAAAGAATCCTTTTAACACAAGGAATCCGAGTCCGGAACCAGCGGAGTAAACGATGATCAAACCAGCCAGAGAATCGGTGAGTCCGATCATTTTCAACACAAAGTAAACTGCGATCATGGAAAGTACACCAGGGAACATTCCAAGGATGATGGAAAAGCTCATCAACTGTTTTCTTCCTTTAAATCTCATACAACTGAATGCATAAGAAACCATCAGTACAAAGCAGGAAGAGATAATGCAGGTAAATAGTGCCACGATAAAGGTATTTTTAAACCATGCCGGAAAGTTTGCAGCAGTATCTGTCTCAAAGAACAGCTGGTGAAAATTTGCCAGCGTCCAGCGTGTCGGAAAGAAATGCTGATAACTTACGCCCTTTGTTGCGGATAACGATGTCGCAACCAGCCAGACGATCGGGATGAGCCAGATGAATGCGAGCAGTGCAAGTACCACATGTCTGATTATGATATTCCATGTTTTCTTTTTCATTATTGGTACACCTCCTCTTTGTCACCACTGATCATTCTGGTGTAGCTAAGCAGTGTCAGAAGTGCGCAGATTACAAACGAAATAATTCCGATCACCGATGCCATCTTGTAGTTTGAGTTATCATTGGTCAAAGTAAACAGCCATGTGATAAGAAGGTCTGTCTCCTTGGCATTGGAGTTTGCAAACGCCATATTTGCCGTAGTTGTAGAACTTGTCAGCAGGTAAATAACGTTGAAGTTGTTGATATTGGCGATCACACTCTGTATCAAAGACGGTCCGCAGATAAACAATACATATGGCATTGTGATCTTCCAGAAAATCTGCCATTTATTGGCTCCATCAATTCGTGCACTCTCCAGCTGATCCGTCGGAATATTCATCAGGATACCAGTTGCGGAAAGCATCTGATATGGAACACCGACCCAGATGTTGATAAGGATGATCATCACGTGGGACCAGCCCGGTTTTGAGAGGAACGGAATAAAGTTTCCTGAAACAAGACCGATATCCTTCAAAAATCCGGTCAGACCAATGTTGGAACACCATGTGTTCACAATACCGTGATCTGCAAACATTTTGCTGACTAACAGCAAGGTTACGAACTGTGGAATTGCGATGGTCACTACAAAAAGTGAACGCCACATTTTTTTGAAATATGTATTCTCATGATTGATCAGTTTTGCAAGAAGAATACCACCGATAAAGGTTGTAAAAGTTGCCATTACCGCCCAGATCATCGTCCATGCAAGAATCCTCACGAACGCATAGGAGAATGTGATGGTCGTTCCGCCTGTAAACATATTTTTAAAGTTCCTGAGTCCCACCCATGTAAACAGATAGTTTGGCGGCATATGATCCATATCATAATTGGTAAATGCCACACAGGACATGAAAATGATCGGTATGATATTCATCATGATAACGCCGATACTTGGCAGGGTAAGCAATGTGATATAAAACTTACCATTGAAAAGAGATTTGACATCCTCACCAAATGTATTGATGTGCTCTCCCTCTTCCTTCATAAGCTGAAGGCGGTAAACAGCCTTCATGTTGCTTATATATAAAAGTATGAATGCTAAGATCACGAGGATTCCCACGATTCCATAAAGAAGGATGAGCAATGAGTTGTCGTAATCATTAACAGTATTTTTCATAGTCAGCGGATCAAACACTGCCTCATACTGTACTGTACCAAGCGTATTCAGATCCTTAATATAATTGATAGAAAAAAGACCGGTAAACAGGAAAAAAATCACTTCGAGAGTTGTCATTAAAATACCCTTTATAATCTGTTTCCGTCCAAAATATCCGGCTCCCAGAATGATCAGCGAGAGTTTACACCAGATATCCCCCTTTGCCACAGCTCTTCCAAAGTCGGCAAAGTACTTTTTGACTGCATTTAAAAATGTTTTCATAGATTCACTCCCTTGCGTGAATGAGTACTTTTGTCACAGGACAAAAATGTTTCTCTTTTTAAAAATTCCACATACCCTGCCCAATGCAGAGCATGTGGAATTCAGATTCATGATAGATAGAAGGTACGCCCAGCGGACATTCTATGCTATACGTATGACCGAATGTGGATTATTCAGCTACCGGCTGTGTAATACCGGCTACTGCATCGTCAAGTACTTTCTGAAGATCAGCAGCTCCGTCAACAAGGTTCTGTCCAAGTGCTTTTGCCGGATCCCAGTAGTTGTTACCTACAAGCTGCTGATCAGCGTATGCTGACTGAGCTGCAAGTGCTGCAAGTGCCGGGGAGTCAATCTGGGAAGCTGCTGCCAGGTTAGCAGGACCTTCTGCTGTTGCAAGTCCGATCTCTAACTGACTCTCTTCGTTTGTTAAGTACTCAGCAAGAAGCATTGACCAGCCAACATTTTTTGCATGAGAGTTAACACCTACGAATTTGTATCCTGCATAAGATCCCATCTGTGTAGCTGTTCCATTCACATCAAAGGTAGGAAGTTTGCTGGCAGCATATCCATCACCATACTGATCCTGGAAAGAAGTTGCATTCCATGTACCGGAAACGTATGCTCCAAGTGTTCCATCTGTCAGCATTGTGATTGCTTCCTGATCTGCTACGTTTACAAATGCTGGGGAAGAAGCAATATTCTCAATGCTCTCTGCTACTGCAAGACCTGTCTCATTGTTCCAGTCACACTCATTGGAGTTGTCTTCATTCATGGAAAGGGTACATCCTGCTCCTGCGAAGAATCCATATACATACCAGCCGTCTGCGATGTTCATACCAACTTTTGTTCCGGCTTCTTCAGCTTTTGCTTCAAGAGCTTCCCAGGAAGCTACATCTTCCTCTGAGAAAATGTTTGAATCATAGTACAGGAAGTATCCGTTGGAAGCTGTTAATGGATAAGCATAAAGTTTTCCGTCTTTTGTAGCTGCTGCTACAGTTGCCTCAGAGTTTGTCTCTGCCGGATCATATGTATAAGTAGCTGCTATTTCCTGAAGTGCTCCTGCATTTACAAGATCATTTACCTGATCATCTGCAAATACGAATACATCTGCTGCTGCATCGATATCTTCGAGGATCTTATCTTTTGCATCTGCCTCAGATACAGCACCGATCGTAATGTTGAAATCTACACCTGAGTACTGCTCCTGGAATTTATCTGTCAGTTCTTTCATAACTGTCTGGTAAGCCTCAAGCTCTGAGCACCAGAGCTGAATGTCTACAGTTCCTTCTGTTGCAGCGATCAGGTTTGCAATTGCATCATCTGCTGATGTTGTATCAGCTGCTTCTGCTGTCTCTGTAGCAGCTGCTGTGCTGCCGCCTGCTGCATTGTCTGTTGTCTCTTCTTTGCTTCCGCATGCTGCTAAGGAAACAACCATGCTTGTTGCAAGTAATACGCTTAATACTTTTTTCTTCATTGAAAATTTCCTCCCTTTTTTCTTCCCGCATTTTTGCGTTTCCGAACCATTTTACCGACTTTTGTGCATTTGCGCAATACTTCTTTTGTTTCGCATTTTGTATTGCAATCTGTTTTGTGTTTTGTTGCGTTCCGCTTTTGTGTTTTGTCGCGTTCCGCTTTTTGCGCAATCGGTTGTTCGATGGTTTAAGTATAGTACGCAGTTGTTTTTGTGTCAATGTGCATGATTTATAATAAATATGTTTGTTTTTTGTCTATTTTCACCAAATCATTTTGTTATTTTCTTGTCTTATTCTTTTCATTTTCAATTATTGTGCAACCGATAAACCTTGAAATTTCAAGCATTTATGAACATTTTTGAGCAATTTTCCTATGTGCTGAAAGGCATCAGGCACAGAGTTTAATCTTTGATTGACACAATTTACGGTATACTTTATACTGAGATCACATCAAAGCCGCAGACAAATGCAATGTGATTATGGAATTTTTCATGATTGCAATCAGTCTTATATCGTTTCTGTCTGCAAGATTCTGACCAATTACAGTTGGAAAGGATATAATCTCATCTTTCACAGCCGATTCGGCACGAGATTCCATTTTGATGAAGAACTTGCAATGCATAAAAAAATTGATGATATTACGTTGCTGTTCACTCATAGCTCGTTCCAGTAACGATATTGTTATTTTTTATTCGTAAAAACCAGTTGTATGCATTGAAAAACACCAAACATTCCATTATCATAAAGGAGGAATATGATTGAACACAAATGATGGTAAAATCCAATGGCATCCTGCATTCTCCGTATTGATCGCTGCAAGCTGTGTCTCATCCCATGTGACCGGGACTTCGGTATTGGCAGATCGGTCGTTATATACGATCTCTGCTTTTTCCGGTAAAACCACTTCATCCCCGACATTGCATGTAACTGATATTTCCGGAATAAAATCAACTGCCAGAGGCACAGAATTTCCGTCTTTTAAATATCTGAAAACATTCAGGGAAGGCCATTTCATTGCCGACCTTAATGCTCTTAACATC
>ERZ860076.1665-NODE-1665-length-10497-cov-4.035721_pt1 | contig 10497 bp, 7 predicted proteins | sample MGYA00509982_ERZ860076 | MGnify/ENA primary metagenome ERZ860076 (study PRJEB30046, sample SAMN00715193) | human gut metagenome | study: EMG produced TPA metagenomics assembly of the A metagenome-wide association study of gut microbiota in type 2... | reverse complement strand
GGCAGCCGCTTCCCGATAGTCCGGTGCAGCGGAGTATTTTTCGGAAAGTCTGTGGGAATAGTATTTGAAATCCGGCAGATAAATGTCAACAAGACCGCTTAAGGAACGCAGGACTTCGGGCTTTTCATAGGTGCCGGTATTGTAGACAATGGGGATGGAAAGGCCCTGTTTTTTTGCACTCTTTAAGGCGGTAATAATCTGCGGGATGTACTGTGTCGGGGTAATGAGGTTAATGTTGCAGGCATCCTGGGACTGCAGGGACAAAAAAATTTCCGTAAGCCTTTCTGCGGTGATGCATTTCGGTGAGGCGGCCTCCCCGGCATGTCCGCAGGAAATAGAGGCATTCTGGCAGTAAACACAATGCAGCGGGCAGCCGCAGAAGAACACGGCGCCGGAGCCGGCTTTGCCGCAGATGCAGGGTTCCTCCCACAAATGCAGGGCAGCGCGCGCTACCCATATACCGTCGCTTTCCCCGCAATAGCCGCATTCCCCATGTGCTCTGTCCGCATTACATTCTCTTTTGCATAATTTACAACCCATCGAAATCACCATTCCTTAAAACAGCAAGCCTTATGCCACCCGGGCATTAAATGAAAAACATGCATCAGATTGTCCCGCCGGGCATAGAAAAACCGCGCATACACATTTGGGTAGACACTTCTATGCGGTACCCCTGAAAACGACTCCGCCAGGCACCCTTACGGCACATGAACGGTTCCTCTTAGTGCTGCTGTGTTCCCACCCTGACACGGTTCGTGGATGTCCATTGCGTAAGACCCAAACTTCAACATCGCTTCAGAAAGCCAGCCATAGAAATGCCCGCCTAAAGGCATATGCACGGCTTATTAAGTATATCGGTTTTTAAGGAAAGTGTCAAGAGTTCTCTTTCTCCTGCCTTAGCCGCAGGCGCAGCTCTTTAAAAAATGTTTTCAGCATATTGCTGCATTCCTCTTCCAGTATGCCCCGCGTAACAGCAACCTGATGGTTAAATTCGGGCATCTGCAGGATATTTAGGATAGAACCGGCACAGCCTGCCTTGGGGTTCATACAGCCCATGTAAACCTCGGGAATACGTGCCTGTACGATGGCTCCGGCGCACATCTGACAGGGCTCTAAGGTTACATAGAGCTGACAGCCCTCCAGACGCCAGTCGCCAATGACCCTGCTTGCCTTTCTGATGGCAATGATTTCCGCATGGGAGAGAGTGTTCTTGTCCGTTTTGCGTCGGTTGTAGCCTCGTCCGATGATTTTGCCCTCATATACAATCACGCAGCCGATGGGAACCTCTCCTAATTTATATGCTTTTTTCGCCTGTTTTATGGCTTCCTTCATATATTTTTCATGCTGCATAAGGGCATTGTCTTTCTGCTTATCCTGACTGTTGTTTTCCATTTTCATTTCCTTACTTTATATCATTGCTCCGACATAGAGTCTGTTGTGACTTCTGCCGGTTTTACCAATGTTCCGCACGGAGCCGCACTTGCGTTTGTCTCTTTTTATTGGTATGATAGAAATTATCCGGTGGACGGATTCTTGTATTTTTATTATAACTGCAGGAAGGAAAAGAGGCAACCGAAATGCAGATACATGGATTAAATAAAACAACCTTATTGGATTATCCCGAACACGTAGCAGCCACTGTTTTTACAGGGGGCTGTAATTTTTGCTGCCCATTCTGCCACAACGGCGATCTGGTGCTGCATCCGGGTGAGTTTCCGGTGATTTCGGAAGAAGAGGTGATTGCGTTCTTAAAAAAGAGAAAAAATATACTTTCCGGCGTATGTATTACGGGCGGAGAGCCCACCCTGCAGCCGGATCTGGCGGATTTTATCCGTAAAATAAAAGAACTGGGTCTTCTGGTGAAGCTGGACACCAACGGCTACAGACCGGGAGTGCTGCAGGGTCTTTTAAAAGAAAAGCTCCTGGACTATGTGGCAATGGATTTGAAAAACAGTCGGGAAAAATATGCGCTGACGGTTGGAAAGCCGGATTTGGAGATAGAAAAGTTAGAGGAGAGTGTGGACATGCTCTTGCATTCAGGGATAGCCTATGAATTTCGGACCACTGTGGTAAAAGGACTTCATGAAGAAGAGGACTTTGCCAAAATGGGACAGTGGATTGAGGGTGCAGAGGCATATTATCTGCAATCGTACCGGGACAATGAGAATGTAATCAAAAAAGGCTATTCCGCCTTTGAAAAGGAAGAATTAGAGAGCTTTCTGCAGCTTGTGAAGCCCTATGTGAAAAAAGCGGAGCTGCGCGGCGTGGAATAATGAGCCGTAAAGGAAACTGAAAGCATACGGGAAACGCAGTAAGAAAGGAAAAGAGGCGGCAGAAAGAGTAAATCTGCCGCAGAATAAAAAGGGAGAGAAACATGGAAAATTTTAAGAAAAAGTATCTGGGCGATAAGGCATTTTATCTTATGGTCCTTGGAGTTGTGCTGCCCATTATGATTCAGAACGGCATTACGAACTTCGTAAGTCTGTTGGACAACATCATGGTGGGAAGAGTGGGCACCGAGCAGATGTCGGGCGTGGCGATAGTCAACCAGCTTATGTTTGTGTTTAATCTGGGCGCTTTCGGTGTCATATCCGGCGCCGGCATTTTCGGTGCACAGTTTTACGGCTGCGGCAAGCACGACGGGGTGCGTCATACCTTTCGTTTTAAGCTGATAGCGGTTTTTATTGTGACACTGTGCGCCTGCCTGTTATTTTATTTTGCCGGAGAAAACCTCATCAGTCTGTATCTGCATGAAGAGGAAACCACGGACCCGGCGGCGTTGCGGGCAGCTCTTCATTACGGCAGACAGTATCTTTTGGTGATGTTAATCGGCATACCGCCCTTTGCAGTCAGTCAGTGTTATACCAGTACCCTGCGAGAATGCGGGGAAACCATTCTGCCCATGAAAGCCAGTATGGCGGCGGTGGGCGTCAATATGTGCTTCAATGCAGTGCTGATTTTCGGCCTTTTAGGTTTTCCCAGACTGGGTGTAGTTGGCGCCGCCATTGCAACGGTGCTGGCACGCTACGTGGAAATGGTCATTGTTGTTCTCTATACCCATAAGCATGCCGACCTCTATCCGTTTATCAAGGGCGCTTATGAAAGCCTGCATATTCCGGGCAGTCTGGTATCCAAGATACTGATAAAGGGCACGCCTCTGATGGCAAACGAACTGCTGTGGGCAATGGGCATGGCGGCTATGACCCAGTGTTACTCCATGAGGGGACTGGATGTAGTAGCAGGATTGAATATTTCTTCCACAATTTCCAATCTGTTCAGCGTAGTTTACATTTCCATGGGCAATGCGGTGGCAATTATCATCGGCCAGCTTTTAGGAGCCGGAAAAATGGAAGAAGCGAAGGAAACAGACACCAGGCTTATTGTCTTTTCTGTTTTGACCTGTATGGCGGTGGGGCTTGCGCTCTTTGTCCTTGCGCCCTTTTTCCCCATGATTTACAATACCACGGACAAGGTACGGGGGCTTGCTGCCGGCTTTATCCGTATTGTGGCGATTTATATTCCTGTCAATGCTTTCCTGAACACCTGTTATTTCACCATCAGAGCGGGAGGCAGGACGGTCATCACGTTTTTGTTTGACAGTGTATTTATATGGGTGGTCAGCATCCCCTGTGCGTATTTCTTAAGCCGTTACACGGATATGCCCATTGTGCCGCTGTATCTGTGCTGCCAGCTGCTCGACCTGATTAAGTGCGTCATCGGCTTTATTATGGTAAAAAAAGGTATGTGGATAAGCAATTTAGTAGAAAAATAATTAAAATTTACAAAACCTATTGACAACGTAGGTTTAGTAGGTGTATAACAGTTTTAACATAAAAAACGACCTAACGAGGAGGATACTATTATGGCAAAGGTTTATACATCAGCAGATCAGTTAATCGGAAAGACACCCTTATTGGAGCTCACCCATATTGAGCAGGAATACGGACTGAAAGCAAAAGTCTTAGCAAAATTAGAGTATTTTAACCCTGCAGGTTCCGTAAAGGACCGTGTTGCAAAGGCCATTCTGGATGACGCAGAAGCAACCGGAAAACTTACCAAAGACTCCGTTATTATTGAACCTACTTCCGGCAACACCGGTATCGGTCTGGCAGCCGTTGCAGCAGCCAGAGGTTACCGCATTATCATCGTAATGCCCGAAACCATGTCTGTAGAAAGAAGACAGCTCATGAAAGCCTACGGCGCAGAATTAGTACTTTCCGAAGGAGCTAAGGGTATGAAGGGTGCGATTGCCAAGGCGGAAGAATTAGCAAAAGAAATTTCCGGTGCATTCATTGCTGGACAGTTTGTAAATCCTGCTAACCCGAAGGCACATTTTGAAACCACCGGCCCGGAAATTTTTGAAGATACCGACGGCGAAGTAGATGTATTTGTAGCAGGTGTAGGTACCGGCGGTACCGTAACCGGTGTCGGCAAATACTTAAAGTCCAGGAAAGCAGATGTGAAGGTAGTGGCTGTTGAACCTGCTTCTTCCCCTGTATTATCCAAAGGAACACCCGGTGCACACAAAATTCAGGGTATCGGCGCAGGCTTCGTTCCCGAAGTACTGGATACCAAGGTATATGATGAAATCATTCCGGTAGCAGATGAAGATGCATTCGCTATGGGCAGAAAAATCGGACATAAGGAAGGCGTATTAGTCGGCATTTCTTCCGGTGCAGCCGTACATGCAGCAGTAGAACTGGCAAAGCGTCCCGAAAATGAGGGCAAGACCATCGTGGTTCTGCTCCCCGATACCGGTGACAGATACCTGTCCACAGCTCTGTTTGCAGAATAAAGCGGCGCACACATAAGAAAGAGAAGGTAACTAACTCAGGGAACTCCTTAAATAAAATGAAACGGAAAAGAAGCGGTTGGAAAATCCAATCGCTTCTTTTTATGAGAGAATGTATTATGAAAACTAAAGTCAGTACGCGTTATTCAGTGCCTTTTAAGGCTTCTACCATATCTATCTTTTTATTCTTACGTGACACCATGATGCTCACAAGCAAGGAGACACCAAAGGTCAGTACAATGCTGATAAGGTAGCTGGCGGGGTAAATTGCCATGTTCATTTCATATTCTCCGGCAAGCTTTTTTAAGAGATACTGCAGGGCTGCCCTGCCGGCAGGGATACCGATGAGAATACCCAAAAGGGTAACCCAGAGATTCTGGTCAATGAGAAGTGCCCCGATTTTTTTATCCCTAAAGCCCAGTACCTTTAAGGTAGCCATTTCCCGGTAGCGTTCCGTATAGCTCATGACGCCCAGGTTGTAAAGAACCACAATACCTAAAATCATGGCAACAATCACCATCAGGGAAATCATTAAGTTCATTATTTCCGTAAATACATCAAAGGAGTCCATAATCATCTGCTTGGACTGGATGCTTTTAATCGCGTCGTCCGCCGCAATATCCTGCTTTTCCACCGCAGTATACAGAGAAGAAAATGTGTAGGGAATTTTCAGTGTATCTGCATAGGAAGCGGTCACAACGACGTTTTCCGACATGGAATGCAGGATGCCGGCTACCCGGAGTGTATAGGTATCGTCCGAGCCGTAAGGGTTGACGGTGAAGGTGTCCCCCACCTTTAGGTTTCTGTCCTCGGCAATACGGGAACAGATGTAAGCACCGTCATTTTGTAAGGCAACGGTGTTTGACTGCCGGTCGATAAAACGGACTGTGTCGTGGGTAATGTCATAAATATCCAGGGAAACCGCTTTGTCTCCTGATTGAATGCTTACGGAAGCGCTGCGGTCTGCGTTGTATTCGTTAAGCAGGCGGTCTGCGTCCGCCTCCGTGGCATCTTCCGTTAAAAAGATGCGGGAAGCATAATTGGTGGCGGTCCCAAAGGAGATGTCTAAAAACTCATCCATGGTATCGCGCATACCCAGACACCCTACCATAATGGTCATACAGCCGATAATGCCAATCAGGCTCATGGCGGTGCGGGATTTGTGCCGTATGGTATCACGCAGGTTCCAGCGGGTGCCGAAAGGCAGCATATGGAAAAGCCGCGTGCGCTCGATGAACAGGTTTTTCATTTTCTTCGGCGTATAAGGCCGCAGGGCATCGGCAGCCGTTCCCTTCAGCATTTCTTTCACGGATAAAAAGCCGATAAGGGTAAGCAGGATAAGAATGCCGATTAAAATATAAATGCAGAATCCGGGCAGATACAGATCCCAGGTGGGCATATCTAAGTAAGTACCCATGGAACCGGAAGGGTTCATAATATACCAGGCAAGAAAATACCCGAAGCCGATACCGAGGGCGGAACCAATCAGACCGATGGTAAAGGCATAGGATGTATAATGCCGCAGGATACGTCTGTCTTTGAAGCCAAGCGCCTTTAAGGTGCCAATCTGCGTTTTTTCCTTGGAGGTAATGCGGTGCATAGTGGTAACCATGGTTAAAATGGCAATTACAAGGAAAAGAACCGGAAGCACGGAGCCCATGGTCCTGCCTTCTTCTTTTTCTCCGTCCGCCTGGGCATAGGAGACGGTTTCATCCTTTGTCAGAATGAGAGCAGTGGACTGCAGGGCATCATCCACGTTTTCTGTGAAAATCTCTTTGGATAAAGTAGAAATCACATTGAGCTGCGGATAAAAGGCAAAACCCATGGCGTTCTCGTACATTGCGGGAGAGATGTAGGCAAAGCCGAAGTTTGTGTAATCCGGCATAAGCTGGCTTTCATCCCGGACATTTATCAGGTATTCCCCGGATTTTATAAGACCCTCTACATGCCCCTGTATTTCCTTATTTGCATACAGAAAGGTAAGGGTATCACCAACGGAAATATTGTTTGCAGCGGCATATTTGTCGGAAAGCCAGATGCCGTCCTTGCTGTCTTTTTCATAAGCATTGCCTTCCATTAACAGAAAACCGGAAACCTCCGCGTTTTCCGTTACCGTCAGGGCAACGCTTTCATCCTGTTTTTCCTTTACATCCACCTGAATGGAGAGATAACGGGATACCGCATCCACACCGTCAAGGGCTGCAATTTTATCGGCATCCTCCGAAGAAAAACCGTTTTCGGAGACAATCCGGTAGTCGGCAAAGCCGGTGGCATCAAACAGGTAAGCGGTGTTTTTATCAATACTGTACCATTCCATGTTCATGCCCACAAAGACTCCGATGCCGAGGGCTATCATAATAATCATGGAAAGAAACTGCGCCCGGTAAAGACCCATGGTGCGAAAGAGCTTTCTTATTAACATGGGGTACCTCCTTACCAGTCGATTTCATCGGCAGGTGTAGGATTTGACTGTTCCTCGCTGGAGACTATTTTACCGTTTTTTACACGGATAACTACATCCGCCATTTTGGCTATATTCTGGTTATGTGTAACGATGACTATGGTTTTTCCATATTCCCGTGCCATTTTCAAAAGTAATTTCAGAACCAGCACACCGGTTTCGGAATCAAGAGCGCCGGTAGGTTCATCACAAAGTAAGATTTTCGGATTTTTGGCAAGTGCCCTGGCGATGGAGACACGCTGCTGTTCGCCGCCGGAAAGCTCGGACGGGAAATTCTTCAGATGGTCTTCCAGTCCCACTTCCCTTAACATTTCCGTAGCGGAAAGGGCATTGGGAGCGATTTCTTTTACCAGGGTAACATTTTCATGCACCGTTAATGTCGGTATCAGGTTGTAAAACTGAAATACAAAGCCGACCGTGGAAGCACGGTAATCGGCAAGTTCATTTCCGGACAGGCCGGAAATGTCTTTTCCGTTTACTGTTATTTTGCCTTCGGTGGGGCTGTCCAGGCCGCCTAAAAGGTTTAACAGAGTACTTTTCCCGGCACCGCTGGGGCCTAAGATAACAACAAATTTACCTTCTTCCAAAGACATATTTACATGGTCAAGAGCTTTTTGCTTGTGATCGCCGTTTTCATAGATACGGCTCACGTTATCAAAAGTAATCAGAGACATAATATACTCCTTTCGAGGTTAGCAAAAGCTAACCAATGGTAAAAAGAAGAGGAAGACGCATTTCGGTGCGCCTTCCTGTTTCATTCAATGCTTGTGACAGGTGCCGCCCATGGCACAATGGCTACAGCTTCCGCCGCAGGAGGACTTGCCTGCTTTCTTATCCTTAATCATGCTTTTAATAATAGCTATTACAACGAGAACAAGAATCAGGGTAATGATGATGGTTGCGATGTTTTCCGTAATCCATGTCAGCATATGAAAGACTCCTTTCTAATAGCGTTTTTCTTATTTAAGCTTGGTTGTAAGCTTGGTAGCTTCCTTGTAAGGTCTTACAAGCTGATAAATCATGGCAGCCAGAAGAACGATAGCTACGATTAAACCAAGTACATTTAAGCTGCCTGTGAAGGCATTACCAAACTGTTCTACTAACAGAGCAATTACATAAGCAAATCCACACTGATATCCGATAGCGAACCAGGTCCACTTTGCGTTGTTCATCTCTCTCTTGATAGCACCGATAGCTGCGAAGCAGGGAGCACACAGCAGGTTGAATACTAAGAAGGAGTAGCCGCTTACCTGAGTAAATGCAGCAGCTAAGTTAGCATATACATTGCCGTCTCCGCCACCGTAGAGGATACCGAGGGTACCAACGATGTTTTCCTTTGCAACAAGACCGGTGATAGATGCAACAGCTGCCTGCCAGTTGCCCCAGCCAAGAGGAATGAAGATCCAGGCAATTACATTACCGATAGCTGCCAGGATGGAGCTGTCGATTTCGTCTTCGGCAAGCATGCGGAAGGTTCCGTCAACAAATCCGAAGTAAGTGGTGAACCATACAAGGATGGTGGAAAGGGTAATAATGGTACCGGCTTTCTTAATGAAGGACCAGCCGCGCTCCCACATGGAACGAAGTACGTTGCCAAGGGTAGGCATATGGTATGCAGGAAGCTCCATAACGAAGGGAGCGGGGTCGCCTGCGAACATCTTGGTCTTCTTTAACATAATACCGGAAATAATGATTGCTGCCATACCTACAAAGTATGAAGATGTTGCAACCCATGCGGAACCACCGAAGATTGCACCGGCAATCATGCCAATGAAAGGAACTTTCGCACCGCAGGGGATAAAGGTTGTTGTCATAATGGTCATACGACGGTCACGTTCATTTTCAATGGTTCTGGATGCCATGATACCCGGCACACCACAACCGGTACCTACCAACATAGGAATGAAGGACTTACCGGAAAGACCAAACTTACGGAAGATACGGTCAAGCACGAATGCGATACGGGACATATAACCGCAGGCTTCCAGGAATGCCAGTAAGAAGAACAGTACCAGCATCTGGGGAACGAAACCAAGTACTGCACCGACACCGGCGATAATACCGTCAAGGATAAGACCCTTTAACCAGTCGGCTGCACCGGCAGCATCCAGCAGGTTTTCAAATAAAACAGGGATACCGGGAACCCAGGTTCCGTAGGTTGAAGTATCGGGAGCACCGTATGCTTCCTTATATTCAGTATTCAGATATTCATCTACAGCAGTCTGTAAATCTGCTTTACCAACTTCGGGAGTATCGGTAATTTCCAATGTTTCTTCATCAACTACTTCATAGGTTGCAGCTGCATCATCGGGAGTTAAAGAAACCAATTCTTCCAGAGCTGCCTTAGCGCCTTCCTCTGTGTATTCCTCAGACTCTGCATCCAGAGCATCGGCAATTTCATCGGTTCCGTATTCGGAAACAAAAGCATCGATAATGGAGTCGGAGTCACCATACTGCTCAGCAGCTTCTTCATAAGTGGAAGTACCGATGCCGAACAGGTGCCAGCCATCTCCGAAGAGACCGTCATTTGCCCAGTCGGTAGCGGCAGCGCCAAAGGTCTGCATGGCTATGTAGTAAACCAGGAACATAATAACGGCAAAGATAGGAAGTCCCAGCCAGCGGTTAGTAACAATCTTATCGATTTTATCAGAGGTGGAAAGCTTTCCGACACTCTTTTTCTTGTAGCATGCCTTGATGATGGAAGAGATATATACATATCTTTCATTGGTAATGATACTTTCGGCATCATCATCCAGCTCCTTCTCGGCAGCCTTGATGTCGGTTTCAATGTGGTCTAAGGTTGCTTTTTCAATGTTCAGCTTTGCAAGAACCTTATCGTCACGTTCAAAAATCTTGATGGCATACCAGCGCTGCTGTTCTTCCGGTAAATCATGAAGGGCAGCTTCCTCAATATGGGCAATGGCATGTTCAACCACGCCTGAGAAAGTATGCATGGGAACGGTCTTGGTATTCTTTGCTGCGTCGATGGCTGCATCGGCAGCTTCCATAATACCGGTTCCCTTCAGAGCGGAGATTTCCACTACCTTACAGCCTAACTGACGGGAAAGCTCATCCAGATGAATGATGTCTCCGTTTTTCTTAACCAGGTCAATCATGTTGATAGCAACAACAACAGGAATTCCAAGTTCAACAAGCTGTGTTGTAAGATAAAGGTTTCTTTCAAGGTTTGATGCATCTACAAGGTTTAATATTACATCAGGCTTTTCCTTGATTATGTAATCTC
>ERZ860076.1655-NODE-1655-length-10572-cov-2.825140_pt1 | contig 10572 bp, 9 predicted proteins | sample MGYA00509982_ERZ860076 | MGnify/ENA primary metagenome ERZ860076 (study PRJEB30046, sample SAMN00715193) | human gut metagenome | study: EMG produced TPA metagenomics assembly of the A metagenome-wide association study of gut microbiota in type 2... | reverse complement strand
TGGATAACATCAAGGCGCAAATCATTAAGCACTATCAGCGCATATCCGACCGTGAGGTGTCTGTTCCATCAAATAGGACGAAAGCGGAAAATTTGATTTCAAGATAGACGAAGTTTCATACGTTAGCTGGTTCAGAAAGAAGATGGGTAAGTTCAGAGAAGCCATCAGAATATCGAAGCCGAGATAGGATAGAGGAATAAAACTATGAACAATAATGGCGACCATTCATTTTGAAGTCATGGTCGCCATACAATGTTATTCAACTATATCGTAAAAACAAATTCCGTCAGGGAACTTTATATTGGGTATCCAAATTGGGATTCCTTCCCAACCTTTATCTATAGAGCCATTAACTCGATAAATTGTTAAAGTTATATCGTCGTTAAACTTATCGCCCAACTTTCTATCCGTTGGAGAAAGCAACGTTCCTGTACCTTTACTGATATCACGATTAACTCTAACAATTAAACGGCATTTAATCGTTGGTCGCTTTTCTTGAAGGGCTTTTATACATGCAATATATTTCCTACTATTAAAGTCGGATTGAGTATAACTACCTGTTTTCTCTAAAATATTGATTAATAGTTCTGCTGACACATCTACGTATTCAAAGTTTGTATATGTATCCACAAGATTATCAATGTCCTGTGTATGGTTTGAGATAGGATTAGTGGCAAACATATTTACTCCACCTACTATCATATTTAGGCATTTGTTATCAAGAACATTCTTTCTTGTAGGCTTGATTCCTTTTGGATAGATAATTTGTACTTTATCTATGCCGTTTTCTATCTGTTTGATTAAAATCTCATTAGCTTCATTCAACAAAACAAATAAAGAATGTAATGTATGCGGTATATAGATTCTTATCAATTCCTTTTCTCTATCATATCCAAAGATTCGTGAATGTTGCCAAAATGTATCTGCTTGAGGAGTTTTAGATGAACGGCAGTAATATACGGTTTGCAAATGCGGGAATGTAATACCACGTCCCAATGTATTGCCTCCTACCACAATGTTAAACCCTTTTGATAAATCTAAAGCATCAGGATTATTAGAATCTCGACAGATAAAACTTTTCGAGTTAAGGGGTATGACACATATTAAAGTATTATCTAAAATTTCGACAACTTGCTCATATATATCATCATAATGAATTAAGTCCGGTTTCGTTTGTTGCAAATCAGACCATGCGTCCTTTAATTGTTCAATAAACCCTACGTCGGAAGTAGATTGCTGTAGTAAATTCAAATACTCTTGTACGCACTCTGTGAATTTATTGTGTATGGCAATTCTAATGCTTGGATGAATCATAAAGTTGCAATTTGTCTCACCTTTGATTCTTTTGTATGCGCATACGACCAAAAAAGACATAATGCTTTTCCTCAAACCTTCAGGGCATAATATATCTCCCTCTTCACTAATTTCTTCCAATTCATTTTCAGATGTAAATCTGATACAATATGAAGTCGGATTAGAATAAAAGAAATTACCGCCCAAATAGGCATCACCAGGCTTGAAATAGTTTATAAATGCAGGTTTCCAACCCGATACGATTGATTGTAATATAATTGACTGAGGTGTTGCTGTAACTTCAAAATAAAGTGATGAAGATGCAGTTTCTTTTATCTTCTGGAGATGCTTATTTATAGTACTTGTTCTATTCTTATTCACTAAAGTATTAAGACTCGCGGCATCTGCCTCGTCATCAAAAATACACAGGCATAAGCCTGTATTCAGTTGTGAAGATGCTAATAAATTACCCCATTTTCGCAATACACTTGTGTTTTTCTTTAGTACAATTACTATTGGTTTTAGCAGATTTTGGGGATTAAAGGAAACGACATCACTCTCTGATAAAACAGTGAATGTTGTCAAAGCATCTTTAACTCTGTTATATGTTTGTCTTTGTAGGTCGACATTATCAGTTGTTAATAAAATGAATACGCGAAATCCCTTATCTGCTAAATCAGAGATAACTCCTAACATCTGTCCTGTTTTACCGCTTTGAACATTGCCTAATAGTAAACCTATTAATTGACCAGAAAAGTCAAATTGGCTTTCCACATTGTCAGCAACTTCCTTTGCTGTCTTTTTTATGGAAGCAGCAAGAGACGGATTATTTAATGAATTAGTGTATGTTTCAAGATAGCCCATACTATTCAAGAGTTAAAATCCAAAAATCTTTATCTATTGACTGAGTTAGCACCATAGTGTTTTTCCCGAATTTTCTTAAGGTCTCCTCGGTAACTTTTTCACCTAATTTAAGAGCCCCAGAATTTTCCATTTGACCTTTTATCCAACGGCCTAAAATTTTTAAGTCGTGGGCAGAACGAAAGTTTTTACTATTAGTGCCTTGGCAAGCACATTCAAACATATAGCCATCTCCTGTTACAACAGTAAAGTTTCCATCATCCGATACAGGAAATATTGAACGGTTTGGAAGTTTTGTGCTAATTATAATTTCTACTTCATAGTAATCTCTCCTACTAAATCGGCCTTTTACTTTTCCAGCCCCGAAGTAAGCGTTTAGATTTGATTTTTCCTCAGTTTTTAATGGTATTCTAACAATATTTTGTGATGCTTTCAAAAGACATTTTGCCTTTTCGTCACTACTCAGTTTCTTGACATATTCAAAACCATCTAAAAGAGCCGTTGTTGGCTCCTTAAAAATCTCTATTGGCTTTGCTTGTGATATAGGCTCTCCTAAAATGTTTGTGATTTCAATGATTTTATTGTGAATTTGCATTCCACAATCCACTTCAAAGAAAACATCGGATTCTATTAGATTTTGAGAAGTCCCGATAAAACTACCCAAATTTGATGAACCTACAAATGCTCCTAAACATTGGTCTCCTTTCAAAAAAGAATACATCTTTCCATGGAACAATGCTTTTGGGGAAACATAAACATTACCTATCCCGTTTGCCAATAAATTTGCACCAAGTTCTTTTACTGCATCATATTGTAGCTTAGTAAATCCATCAATATAATTCATACCGATAAAAAGCGAAAGATTCAACGAACGTTCTCTATATTCAATCAATCGCTTTAATTCTGCAATGGACTCATTAGAAATGAATCCTGTTGCAATATTCAATTGAGTTGCTGTCTCAAAGTATTTTGAGGTATAATCATTAATACTCTTTGCATGAAGTGAATTAATGATAGGATTCTTGGTTAGCAGTAAGTCCATCATTATTTTATTAATATTAGTTTATATCTTTCACTAAATGGCATATTTCTTAAAGCTTCTAACTCTGAGACTAAATCAACTCTTTCATAATCATTTAAGAAAAGTGGTTTTAGAGCCTTTGCGACTGCGTGTACACCAACTGGAGGTACAGCATTACCAATTTGTCTGCGGACTTCAGTTGTATTTCCATAGAAGATGAAGTCGTCAGGGAAAGACTGTATTCTTGCTCGTTCTCTATTCGTTAATGGTCTATTTTCAGGGTAATGATATCCCCAAGTTCCACCACCACCCGCAGCAATAATGGTTTTTGATGGTTCGTTCAAATGTACGCGTCTATATACGTGGCTAATCATACCTTTTACATAATATGGACTATCCAGTGGAATATCCGTAAAATTGCCACCTTCAGAGATTAAACTAATTATTTTCTTAGTCCGTTCAGTACAGCGTATAAGCTCATTGTTCGCTTTAACTTTCTCTACTCCCTTAAATGCTTCCCCTACGGTTACTAATGGTTGAAGTCCATCACCTACACCATGAGTGGGCTTTGGATGTTCAAAGTTGAAACCCGTATCAACTCTAATGCCTACAATTAGAACACGCTCTCTGTATTCAGGTACGCCATATTCAGCAAAATTATAAAGACGAGGCTTTACTATATAGCCTGGTGCTATGTCTTGAAAATCTTTAATGATTTGCTCAATTGCCTTTTTCTTATTTGCAGTCAAAATACCTTTAACATTCTCAGCAACAAACGCTTTTGGTTTCTTTGCATCAACAAAGCGTAAAAAACTCTTATATAAATTGCCTCGTTCTCCATCTAATCCAGGCTGCTTCCAAATGATGCTAAAGTCTTGGCACGGGAAACCGCCCAATATTAAATCACAGTCTGGTATATCTGGATTGTTGTAAGGGTCTATCCTTTCAATATCTCCTTCCACAATAATATCTCCGAAATGATTTCTAAATGTAACGCACGCCTCGTGTTTGAAATCATTTGCCCATACTGTAGTATAATCCCCAACTTGCTCGAAGCCTAAATCTAATCCACCGCAACCTGAGAATAGAGATATTATATTTGCCATTTTATTATTGTTTATATATTGTAAAAACGCCATATACGAATTACATTGCAAATGTACAAAAGATTATTGGGTATTTCGAGGGAAAAGAGTACTTTTGTATTTGGAACGAGTTACTTGAACGCAATTCAAAGCAGAACGCAGTATATAGCACTGTTGTCAAATCATTACCTCAAAAACGAGTAATTCTTCCAAACTCCTTTGTATAAGGCACTAACAAAAGTTTTCCAGAGTTACAGGAATATATTGTTCAGCAGATGATTTCTGCAAAGAATTTGCATTGCAACAAGAGAAATATATGATTGAAGCCTCCGTTCATAAGCATCGCAATAAACCTAATCGTATAAATGATGCTGAAATCATGGTCATTCTCATCCTGTTCCATTCGGGAGGTTTCCGTTGTTTCAAGCATTACTACCTGCATTATGTTTGTAAGCATCTAACTCGCTTGTTTCCTATGCGTGTCTCTTATATTCGGTTTGTGGAGTTGGAGAAAAAAATCTTCTTCCCTTAACCATTTTCATAAAACAAGTTCTGCTTGGGGAGTGTACGGGAATCAATTTTGTTGATTCTACTCCTTTATGTGTTTGTCGGAATCAGCGGATACTCATACATAAGACTTTTGAAGGTCTGGCTACACGTGGAAAATGCTCTATGGGATGGTCTTTTGGGTTCAAACTGCATCTGATTATCAATGATAAAGGAGAAATCTTGAATTTCATGTTTACTCCTGGAAATGTAGACGATAAGGAACCGTTGAGACAAGGACATTTAGGCGATTCCAGGAAATTCGAAGAAAATCCCTCTTCCGTTCGTCCTTTTTCAAGAGGAAAGAGCCGTGGTTCAGACGACGGCATTTCAGACGGTATTCGTCCTCGCACCGATAAAGGATATGCAATCTGCTACGAGAATGGTCAAGAAATATATGGCAACTCTGCTCTGACACGCAAGAACCCGTGTGCCGGATGACCTCGCCACAAAGACCGTCAATACCTTTATGGAAATTACAACCATTGGGATAAAGGTAATAAGACCAGAAAGGACTGCTGCGGAAAAGACTGGAAAGAAACACGCACGAGGCCGAATGCTTACTTTTTACAATTCCATTTTTAGTTCTTCATACAAATCCACAGGACCCAAATACCAATATTTAGTGCTCTCTGTTGAAAGTTTCTTATAGAGTTTTGAATAAACACTCTTGTAGCGTAAAACCGTAATCATCGTGCAGATATTCTACCAGCCAACTTATTTTTCCGGGCAAAAGCAGATGAAGATTGCTTTGATTTATCTGAAACATATTATTATTCTATTTTAGTTGCTTCAATAAAATGTAAGGCTGTCAGTGCTTTTTCTGTATGAAAAAGATACTGGTCAATTAATTTGTAGGTTTTGAGCTCACGGATAAGTGTATCAATGCTGATGGCGCCGGACTCATATAGACCGAACTGAAGGTACACTCTATCGTTGGCTACCGGACCATGCACGATGTCATAGTCGTGGGTAAAGCCTTTTTGGGTTCTGTTTGCCATGACAAACTCTGCCCACGTGTATATCTTCATGCTTCTGTATTTTTTCTAATTTCAATAAATTCATCTATTTCATCTATCAACCACTTCCGACCTTGGGTATGAAGTGGTTCAAAACACTTACTAAGGTAATCAGTTACACCATACTGCGAAAACAAGTCAAGAACCTGCTCCCCTGTCATTCCTTTGGCTGCTCCGTATTCTTCAATGCAGAATGCAACGAAGAGGGCTATCTTTATCTTTCTTGCTCATTGTAATACACCTTTCTGCGACTCTATCACACTGTACCAGCCCAATAAAGTAGACACTAAAAATAATCTTTAGTTAATACTATTTTTAAAAGTAGTCAATACTCCGCTTTTTATTAATATCTCTTTTGCTAAAGTAGACATTCCCATTCATTTTCACAAGTTTTTCTTTTTAAAAGTAGCCACATTATTCAATCTCTTTATCCCAGATAGAGAAAAGGAGATACAGGAATCTCGTTCGTTGACAAACATCAATGATTCTTTTAAGAAAATTATTGTTGTCAAAGACCATATTATGCCTTGCTGAAATGAGAAAGGAATACTCACTATTGGACTATTTGATTTCCTGCTCGATGAGGATAGTTTGGATATATGAAGAATTAGAACAGTTTTTGCAGTATAAATACTGATAGCCATGCATCTCGATAATGTTTTCAATATCCGACAAAAAGAACAATCCCATTCGTTCCCTACCTTCCCCCTACCTGCTCCTTACCTTCTCCCTACCTTCTCCTTGTATGTTCCCTCTCTATAGACACGGAGAAAACAAGGCGAAGGTAGAGAGAAAAAGAAATATGGGACAAAACAGCCTTTGAAAAAAAAAGCTTCACCTGATATTTGTTTTATCTCGAGAAAATTGCATATTTTACGTTACGTAAAATGTGTTACGTAAAATAGGAAATCCGTTCAGCACAATATAGTCCTCTTCCCGAAGAAGAATCTGGAAACGTGCATCTTGTCCATAGCCCACGCCATACCCATGCAGCCGCTAAGAGTGAAGGCGGTGGCAGTGACAAGGAACAGCATCCCCGTAGGGTCGAAGGCGAACACGGGCAGAAACGCCTTGGACAGAATGGTGAAAATGGGTGAGAAAAGGAGTATGACCAGCGTATTGCGCCCTATAAAGAAGGAAAGCCGTTTGGCTTGTACCGGCAGATAGCCGTAGGCTGCCAACAGCAGGCTGATGGAAAGCCAGGTGATGGCGACTCCTGCCAGAGTACCCCTATCCAGATTGGCGGGAAAACAGCATAGTATTACGAATGGAACAATGGCGAAGGTTGTGGCGCGAAAGACTTGTGTAAAACGAAGCCCGCTTTGGCTCACTGTCATGCCGATAAGGAAATAGAGGGCATTGGAGAAGTTCATCAATCCTCCCCAATGGGAAAGGGCAAACAGGCAGACACCGGTCACAACCAGCCGGGAGACAACCGACAGCCGTACATAGCGGAATGTGATATAATAGATGAGGCTGCACAGAATCAGCGTATGCAGATACCAGTAAGGACCCATCGGATGGAGGAATATCTTGTCGAGCAATACGGTAGGAGTAATGGCATCTACACTTTCGCGTACGGGCAGGAAATGCGACATCACCGTATAGGCCGCCTCCATGCAGGCATACGGAATGAAAATCCATAGAAACTTGCGGAGAAAGCTTCGGGCATCCTTCCGGTTATTGGCCAGATAGCCCGAAATAATCAGGAAAGCGGACATGTGGAACGTATAGACGATTTGTTTCGCATACGGATACTTGTCGCCTATATATACAAGGTGGAAGATAATCATCAGGGTGATGAAGATACATTTCAGATAATCTATCTCTTTGACACGGCTTTCCATATAGGGTAGTTTTCTGCGTATTGTTATTGATGGCACAAATATATATACTTCCGTAAACTTATTTATATTTTGCAAAGGGATTAAGCTTATTTTCTCTTTTACCGATTGCTTTTATGTATGGAAAATGTATATTTGTGCATGAATCATTAACTTAATGTAAAACAGACTATGATAACAAGCCAATTACTTCACCCGGCCAGTATTGTGGTAGTGGGGGCATCCAACAATGTACACAAACCCGGAGGGGCTATCCTGAAAAATCTGCTTAGCGGCGGATATACCGGTGAGCTTCGTGCCGTGAATCCGAAAGAGACTGAAGTGCAGGGTGTTGCTGCCTTTGCGGATGTGAAGGACATTCCCGATACGGACCTTGCCATCCTTGCCATACCTGCCGCGCTTTGTCCCGATGCGGTGGAGATGCTTGCTGCGGAGAAGCAGGTGAAGGCGTTCATTATCCTTTCTGCCGGTTTTGGTGAGGAGACCCATGAGGGTGCTGTGCTGGAAGATCGCATACTGGAAACGGTGAACCGGTATGGAGCCTCTCTGATAGGCCCCAACTGTATCGGTTTTATGAACTCGTGGCATCACAGTGTATTCAGCCAGCCCATCCCGCAACTGCATCCGCAAGGGGTAGACCTGATTTCCAGCTCCGGTGCCACAGCGGTGTTCATATTGGAGAGCGCCGTGACCAAGGGATTGCAGTTCAACTCTGTATGGTCTGTGGGCAATGCCAAGCAAATCGGCGTGGAGGATGTGTTGCAATACATGGACGAACACTTCAATCCGGAAGCGGATTCCAGAATAAAACTTCTTTATATAGAGAGTATCGGTGACCCCGACCGTCTGCTGTTTCATGCATCCTCGCTCATCAAGAAGGGCTGCAAGATTGCGGCCATCAAGGCGGGCAGTAGCGAAAGCGGCAGCCGGGCGGCGAGTTCGCATACGGGGGCCATTGCCAGTAGCGATTCGGCGGTAGAGGCTTTGTTCCGTAAGGCGGGTATTGTGCGTTGCTATTCGCGCGAGGAGTTGACGACCGTAGGTTGTATCTTCACACTGCCGGAACTGAAAGGGAAAAACTTCGCCATCATTACCCATGCCGGCGGTCCGGGAGTGATGCTGACCGATGCATTGAGTAAGGGTGGACTGAATGTTCCGAAACTGGAAGGACCGGTGGCGGAGGAACTTAAGGGTAAGCTTTTCCCCGGTGCGGCTGTGGGGAATCCCATTGATATTCTGGCTACGGGTACGCCGGAACATCTGCGCCTCTGTCTGGAGTATTGTGAGGAGAAGTTTGACAATATTGATGCTGTAATGGCTATTTTCGGCACTCCGGGGCTGGTGACCATGTTTGAAATGTATGATGTGCTGCACGAGAAGATGCTGCATTGCAAGAAGCCGATTTTTCCGATTCTTCCTTCCATCAATACGGCAGGAGCCGAGGTTGCTGCTTTTCTGGCAAAAGGCCATGTGAACTTTGCCGATGAAGTGACTTTGGGTACGGCACTTTCGCGGATAATGAATGCCCCGCGGCCTGCCAATAATGAAATCGAGCTCTTTGGAGTGGATGTTCCCCGTATCCGCCGGATTATAGATTCCATTCCTGCGGACGGTTATATCGCCCCGCACTATGTGCAGGCATTGCTCCGCTCTGCAGGTATTCCTATTGTGGAGGAGTTTGTTTCGGACAACAAGGAAGAAGTGCTTGCCTTTGCGCGTCGCACGGGGTTCCCGGTGGTGGCAAAGGTGGTGGGGCCGGTGCATAAGTCGGATGTGGGCGGTGTTGTGCTCAATATCAAGAGTGAACAGCATTTGGCATTGGAATTCGACCGTATGATGCAGATTCCCGAAGCTAGTGCTATCATGGTGCAGCCGATGTTGAAAGGGACGGAATTGTTTATCGGTGCCAAATATGAAGAGAAGTTCGGACATGTGGTACTCTGCGGTCTGGGCGGTATTTTTGTGGAGGTGCTGAAGGATATATCTTCCGGTCTTGCACCGTTGTCCTACGAGGAGGCTTACTCCATGATTCACTCGTTGCGTGCCTATAAGATTATCAAAGGTACGCGTGGGCAGAAGGGAGTGAATGAAGATAAATTTGCCGAAATTATTGTACGGCTTTCCACCTTGCTGCGCTTTGCAACGGAAATCAAGGAGATGGATATCAATCCATTGTTGGCGACTGAAAAGCAGGTGATAGCGGTGGATGCGCGCATTCGGATAGAAAAATAAGGGTTAGAGATTAGGGATTAGGGATTAAAGGGGCTGACTGTTAATCGCTCACCGCTAATCCCTTTTTCATCCTGCCCAGCCCTCCCTATCCAGATTTCTATATCCGATAGCTTCCGCCAAGTGTGCCGGCTGTATCAATTCGCAGCCTTCCAGGTCGGCGATGGTGCGTGATACTTTCAATATACGGTCGTAGGCGCGGGCCGAAAGGTTCAGTCGGTTCATGGCAGTTTTGAGCATGGCAAGTCCTTTGTCATCCGGACGGGCGTGGCGAGCAAGCAGTTTACTGTTCATCTGGGCATTACAATATATGCCGGGAATGTCTGCATACCTTGCTTCTTGAATTTGTCGGGCACGTATCACACGCTCGCGTATGGTGGCGCTCGATTCGCCGGGGCGAGAATCTGCCATCTCTTCAAAGGGGAGTGGGGTGACTTCAATTTGCAGGTCGATACGGTCGAGCAAAGGTCCGGATATGCGGTTCAGGTACTTTTGTACTTGTCCAGGACTGCATACACAAGCCTTGGTGGGATGCGTGTAATACCCGCATGGGCACGGATTCATAGAGGCTACCAGCATAAAACTTGCCGGGTACTCTACATTGCATCGGATGCGTGACACGGTAATCTTCCTATCTTCCAGCGGTTGGCGAAGAACCTCCAATACGTTACGGC
>ERZ860076.1649-NODE-1649-length-10612-cov-5.168609_pt1 | contig 10612 bp, 8 predicted proteins | sample MGYA00509982_ERZ860076 | MGnify/ENA primary metagenome ERZ860076 (study PRJEB30046, sample SAMN00715193) | human gut metagenome | study: EMG produced TPA metagenomics assembly of the A metagenome-wide association study of gut microbiota in type 2... | reverse complement strand
AGCATATCGGCATTTTCTTTACTGCCGTCTAAAAAGGAAATATCATCGGCAAGGAAAAAAAGAATTGCTAACAGCTTCTTGATATATTTTGGTGAAAATAATAAAGAACTACCAAAACTACATTGTAATTATGGCAGTTCTTTATTCAGAACGAAATACAATAATATCCTGAACTGAGCAGTGAAGTATTTTACAAAGAGCATCAAGAGTGTTTGTGGATACTGATTCACCAGCTTTTAATCTTCGGATGGTAGAGCTGCTGATTCCTCCTTTGACTTGAAGTGTATATGTTGATGCACCGATTTTTTTCATCGTGTTCCATAATGGATCATAGGAAATCAATGAATATACGCCTCCCTTTTAATATTGACATATATTCATTATTGCCTATAATTGAATGTAAGTGTGATAGGCAATATTGCCTATATAATATATAAAAAAATAAATCCTTACGGAAATATTTTCGTAGAGTATCACACTTCACGAAAAAAATACCATCCAATAGATAAAATCATTATTGGACGGTATCTTGACAATTTATTTGACGGCTAATAATCCGGATAATTTTTGCATATTTTCCTTTTTCATCTCATAAGTGGGATGAACATAACGATTCATTGTTATATTAACGGTAGCATGCCCCAGAATTTCACTAAGACTTTTTACATCAAAGCCCAGTTCGACACATCTTGTAGCAAAAGTATGTCGCAAAGCATGAAAATTAGCATTTTCTATACCTGCGGCTTTTAGAATTTTTTTAAATTTGTTTTGCATCGTTCTCGGCTCTATAAATTTATAATCATCATTAGTTAGCACATAACCTGATGATGCCTTTTTATTTGAAACAAGAATTTTCAATATTTCATCAGGCAATGGAATTTTCCTTATAGAACAAGTACTTTTAGGCGTAGTTACAACAACTTCTGTCTTTGCTCCATGTCCTTGGTGCGTTTGAATTCTTTGTAATGTATGATGAATATATATTGACTGGTCTGAAAATGAAATGTCCTCCCAACGCAATGCACAAATTTCTCCAATACGTAGTCCTGTAAACATACATACAAGAATTCCTATGTTGCACGCTTCAGGTTTTTTTAATATATACTCACATAATTGACTCTGTTCAGCTTTGTTTAAAACACGCATAGGTTTAATATCTTGCCTAATCTGAACAGCATTAGCATCACATGCAACATAAATTCCTTTTCTGATTGCGAATTTGGAAATATTTCGAATTATCGCCAACACATCACTTACCGTTTTTGGCGATAAACCATTACCTTTTTTTCCGCCTGCTTCCAATAGAAATTTACAATGTGATTCTATAAAATCATAGGTTATTGTATCAAATGCTTGATTACCATATTCTGGAAGTATATAATTTGTGAGCATATTATGATATTTATTCTGTGTAGATGTCTTGGTATGTAATTTGATACTTTCAAACCATTCTGATGCAAGCCAAGAAAATGTATGCTCATTTTTATTAGTTGTTTGAGAATTACATGATACCATTTTAGCTTTTTGTTTTTCTTTTGTTTCACGGTAGTTTCTTGCATACACATACCCATATATTATTTTTCCAGATTCCGTCCGGGATTTTATATATCGACCTTCCCACCTGCCGTCTTTTCTTTTATATATATTTTCTCCTTTTTTTGGCATAAAATGTTACCTCCTTTACATTGACTACCATTTTGACGGCTTATGGCAAATTACCAGCAAATAAATTGCCCGAAAAATTAGTTTTTTGCCATTTTAGCCTGTTTTATAGCGATTCTTGAATTGACGAATATGACTTAAAGAGGTAGAATAATTGTATATTGTCGTAAAATAGTATTTATAATAATTCATAGAGTGTGATACTCTACGAAAATTTTACTAGGAATCAATAAAATGGTAAATAAAAACAAAAATGAAAGGGGTAAATATTTTTAGCTGTAATTGCTTTTGCAATATGTACATGGAAAGGAAATGAGAGTTATGGAAAGTAAAGTTCAAGAATATCAAGCGTTGTATTCTAAATTCGAAGATGCAGTTGACTGTGCAGAGAAGTCTAAGGAACCAGTAGAACAGTTGAAGGCAGAAATTGAGAAACTGCGTCAGTATCAGCAGCAATACGATTATACAGATGCCAATATTGTAATTCAATATATGGAATCGCGTGTCGATAGTGCAATTAAAGAAAAGAAGCAGAACTTGCAAAAAGAAGTTAAAGATCAAATGCAAGAAATCACAAGCACAAATGATAAGGTTAAGAAGAATTTTGCAAAGGTTACAAAATGGCTTACCCCAAAAGAAGTAGATAAAATCGTATCACAAAACGAGATGGATTGCAGTCAAGAGATTGATATGAAGAAAGCGGAAAAAAATACAGAATTTGATATTTTCTCTTCAGCTAACAAGATTTTAGGATTTGTTTTTCGATTTAATTTTCTGGCTTGTTTCCCAAAAGTGTTGAGAGTGCTTGTAGCAATAGTCATATGGGGGATTATTTTAGTTCCTAAAATTGTTAATAATGTATATAACAATTTATCGCTAAAAAATGGATTTTACACGGTACTTACAGTCGAAGAATATGAAGATATGTTAAGAACCAGCATAACAAGGGTGGTTCTTGTAGTAGGAATAATCATTATTCTTAACTTAGCAATTTATTATGCAACAAAATATTATGCTAAAAACTATATGTTGAAAAATCGAATGATTTATATGGCAGCTACAGAACCGCAAAAACTTGAGAAGACATTATATGATTATAAGCTTTCAGCATTCATCAATGGAACAGTTAGTAATTGGAGAAACGAAATAGAATATATCAAGAAGAATGGTCTTCAGATAGAACATCTAGAGACAGAAAAGATGAAATATATAAGTCCAGGTATTGTCGAAGCACTTAAAAAGAATTATGACAATTTAGATGCAGATATTTCCAAAAAAGAAGTGGAAATAGAGAACTGCACTAGCAAAGCAGATATGGCAATGAAGGATACAGAAGATTTGATCGCTGAATTGAATGCTAAAGAAAAAGAAGTAATCGGACTAATTGGCGATAGCAACCATAATAATGGTGTCCTTTCTCCTTATGTTGCACTTGGCTTTGCGAATGATGAAAATTATGGTGTTAAAGAACTGATAGCATTTCAACATAATTATAAGCCAATGCTTATTTGCTACGATGAAGAAAGTGCACAAAACAGTGAAAAACTAAGAACGAACATTGCAATTTTAATCGAAAAATTTATGATTGGATTTTTTGGAGAGAGTTCAATGGATATTATTGATATGTGGCTTGTGGATTTTGAAGGACTTCATTTTCCAGAAAGTAGAACTCGTGGAATGATGAAAGTTATAAGAACTCAGCGGGAATTGCAAAATTTATATATGAATTTAAAAAATACTAGAGATCTTGTGAATTCATTAGCGGATGGAAAAATTGCAACAATCAATCCTGATAAGTTAAGAAAAAGAGAAAATCCAATTAAGTATAACATTATATTTTTTGCTGGGACAGACTTCGCTTCAATGGATAGGGAGATAGTTCAGTTATTTATTGAGGGTGAAAACTTTGGCTTTATACCTATTTTATTTATGAGACAAAATATAGCACGTGACTTATTGTCAGAAGATAATAGCTCACGAGCATTTTCTAAGGTCATAAAAAAGATTAAAGAATCAGATCAGATTTATGGATATGAAGGTATTGTTAGTGAATTAGAGTATGAGTTAATAATATCCAATCAAAAGAAAAAACTAGAAGAAAAACTGTGTGTGAAAAAAATTATTTCGTTTAAAGAATTTGAAGATATTTTGAATTCAGATGAAACAATTTCAGTCAAGAATTCTTTATATGTTGATACTAATGATATTACGGAAGACTTGTATGAATATTTTACACAATATGATTTTGTCGAATTCTTTACGGTAAATGGTTTAATACCAGATTTTGTTACAGCAGATGTAAAGAAATTATAATTTTAAGGAGAAGATACGATGGGATTTAATTTTGCAGAAGAAGAAATTACTGAGATGTACAACATGTATAGTGCATGTTTGGATGAGATTCATGAAGAAACCAAAGGAATTTGTGACAAATTGGTTAATTATGCAAGAGAACTTAGATATGAGCCAGTTATTAAAGTGTCTCATGAAGCGATTAGTTTTTATAATGAAGAATTAAAACAGAGTGAACTAAAAGCCATGGAAGATTGGAAAAGTAGTGAGTTGAGCTTTACTCAAGTGATGGAACAAATGAGAGCCGGAGAAAGTGCAAAAAATAGAAGTAAACAGTTAGAAAACCAAATTGAACAACAAATACAAGCATGGAAACAAATTGATGATAATTTGGATGGAATAGATACCACAAACTGGAAATGCGATACGGAAGACTTTGAAAATATTAAACAAGACATTGATTGTTATATCGAAAGCATGGAAACGAAACAAAATCAGTATGAGAATAATATAGAAAATCAGAAATCAGAAAATGAAATTTATATTTCGATTGAGCCGGTAGTATTGCAGTCAATATCGATTATCGTTGAAGGATTTAAAACAGGAATAAACGAGAGTTTCCTCGATTTATCAAGAAGATTTGAAGATAGATCCAATACGGTAAGAGGATTGGGGGCTAATGCAGCACAAGCAGCAACGACAAAATCACAATCTTTTGTAAGTAGTGGGGCTTCGGCACTAAAAGCAAAAGTAAAACAAATTTTAGATTGATTTTGGAGATGATTATGTCAGAAGAAATGTTAACTTTAGATGACCTTGCAAAATTAAAAAAGCAAAGAGAAGAAGAAAAGAGTAAGCTTCCATATAAGGCTTATTTGGATAATTTAAAGACATTAGTTGATGAAAAAAATCCTAAAATCTATCCTTCGATTAAAGAACCAAAATTAAATAATAATCAATATGTATGTATTAAGGAACCATTAGAATTTATAGAAATTTTTAATGGTTGCAACGGACAGGACGAATGTAAGGATTTATTTCGAAAATTATTAGATGAAAAAAATCCCAGAGTAATTGCTCAGGTTATAGATGAATGTGAAGATATGCAAGGATTATGGTTCAACACGACTCAAAATGGCATCAATTTACGACCAGGATTAAGAGATGAAGAATGGTCTAGTCCGACAACCATAACATTGGGGGATGATGCAGTTCATTCGCTGGTTGCTGGACGAACAGGATCTGGTAAGTCAGTGTTTTTGAATAGTGTAATTTTTTCATTACTTGCTGAGTACTCTCCTTGGGAGTTGGATTTATATTTGGCTGATTTTAAAAAGGTTGAATTTAGTAGATATTTATCAAAATGTAATGTTCCACATATTAAAGCTGTAGCAGCAACAAGTGAGATAAGGTATGTTCTTAGTTTACTGAATTATTTAGCAGCTTGCATGATTGCAAGACAGAATTTTTTTGCATTGATCGGACAGCAAAAGCTGAGTGAAGTACGAGAAAAGTATCAAATAGTTCTCCCTAGAGTGTTGTTAATTGTTGATGAATTTCAACAATTATTTTTGGAAGCGACTGGTAAGGAGGAAATACAGATTACAGATGTTCTTACATCAATTACTAAACTTGGTAGAGCAACTGGATTTCATCTAATGTTTGCCAGTCAGGAAATGTCTGGAACAATGAGTCAGAGTGTTTTCTCAAACTTTAAGGCAAGATTTGCTTTGGCTTGTGATGCAGAGATATCAAGTAGAGTATTGGGAAATGCAGGAGCTGCTAATTTGGATAAAAAAGGATTAGTCTTGGCTAATGTCGGTGCCGGAAAAGAAGATACAAATCAATTATTTAAAGTTCCATTTGTTTCTGAAGAGTATTTTTATGAATATTTGCAAGATATTACAGACTTGGGATCAAAAGTCCATTATAATTCAGTACATAAATTTTATCAGGAAGATAGTATAAAAGGAATAGATGAGCTAGGCAATATACTTGATGCAATCAAGAATGTACGAGCTGAGTATTTGAATAAAAATAGCAGTTTATTTGATATAGTTACATTGGGAGAAGCTGTAGTATTTAATTACAAGAAATATGATTATGAAACTGTATTTTTGGAAAGAGGTGTTAGAAAAAATATAGGTGTGTTTAGTCCTATAGTTGATGATACCGTATATGTATGCAAATTGCTGGCAGAAAATTTTAAAAGTTCGCCAAGGGCAGATAGTTACAAACATTTTATTCTTGCAAGAAATGATTTATTTATGAAAAAAATGGATCTTGGACGAGAATTAAATGTTTCTAGTAGCAGAGTATATAATTCAACAGGATTTCTTGATGAAATTATTGAGTTATTTAAAAGGCGTAGTAGAGAAGCAGCATTGATTAGTAGTTATCAGCAGTATCCATCATTAAAAGAATTTGCCTATGATGCATTTTGTTTAAGAGCTGAGCATATGATTTTGAAATTGTCTGAAGAAGAAAAATCTGTGCTTCAAGAACTGAGTATGTATTATGAACATAAATCTATTGCTGACATTCCAGACATTCAAAAGGCGATTTTGGAAGATTATGATTTTGATGAATCATATTTTAGAGTAATTAACCTGCTTTATGAAAAAGAAATAAATGGGAAATCTATGATAGACCTTTTTGCTCCGAATATCTTTTGGATTATTGGAGCGGAAATGATTGGAAAATTCCCAAAAGAAATGGAAATGGTACTTACTGATGCAATGAATTATAATATGCTTTTTGTGCTGGTTGCATCAAATAATGACTTTAATGATTTTTATATGTGTCATAAATCCTGTGACTATTTATTTGTCACAGGAAACAATGAGAGTTATTATAATAAGCTTAGACTTCCATTTACCCATAAATCAGAGAATTCGATTGCTGTTGATTTTGCTATTAGTAGTAGTGCAACACAAAGATCTTTCAAAAAATTCAAATATGAACTGCAAGAAGTTGTTGTCCCAGAAATTGATTTTGATTCAATTTTAAATTGATTGAAGGGAGTCAACTATGAATTTAAATGAAGATACATATACATATATTCATCGGGTTGTAGATCAAATAGAAGGATTAACATGTGCATTAATCGTATTTATAGAAAAAGCAGGAAGCTATCTGGAATCATATCATTATGAAGCATTTAATAAATTTTCAAATGAAATCAGAGATATGGAAATTTCTGTATCGGAAGAGATAAAAGATGAGTTTCTATGCGTTAAGGATGCAATAGAGGAATCAGCATTACAAATAGGAGCATCTGATAGTTCCATAAGTAATTTAAGAACACAATTGTCAGAAACGGAGGATGTGTTTTCTAGGTTAATAATTCATAGCCAGAATATACGAGAGATTAATTCAGACACATCGAATCCATATGTACCGAATGCATCGGATGAAGTGTATAAAGCATTTTCTGGATATAATACTTTGCTAAACCAATATCAAGTAAATGTACCGGAGGAGAATGATCATATATGTACTTTAATGTATTCGTTTTATTGTACGGTGTATTCATTGTTTGAAAAATTGTTTCACAAGTACGATACTTTACTTCAAGATTTTGGTGTTAATGTTGAAGAAAAGAAAAAAAGGCTAGCTATATTAACAACGATTAAAAAGCGTGAAGGAAAACAAGATATTGCAGAAGCATCTTTGGATTTGGCAAAAACTGCGGCTTTGGCAGCGTTAGGAATTAAGAAAAAAAGTGATGTTGTTGAGTCTGGAGTTAGTCTAATTGCTAAAATAAGTAAGAATTTAGATGAATTAGATAAATTGAAATTTGCAAAGCCAAAAAAATCGCTTGCAAGGAAAGTAATCAAAAAGATTGCGGTATATAATGATGCAATGGAGTTGGTTGGTGGAAACAATGAAATAGTAGAAAGTGTTGTGAGAATAAGAAAAAACCGGCATAAAAGCGAAGAAGCTGATTTTGAAATTCCCACATTTGAAAAATTAGTAGTAGCTGCTCTTGTTACACTGGAAGGATCGAAGGAGTTTGAAAAATGGAAAGAATCTGGAAAGCTTGATATTGTCATAGCAGGTGTTAAGGCAACGGGAAATTTATCAAAGATAGGTTCGGGGATAGTGACTGGTAAAGCACCTTATGAAATTATTAAGGAAATTCCAGATTTAGGAACAAATGCGTTGGATTTGGTTGAAAAAACAGCTAAATACATAGTTAAAAAAAATACGCATATTAAATCAAAAGCAGTGGATAAAGTCCTTCATAAATTGGGAGATGAACTAATTAAATATGAGAAAGAAGTGGAGCGATACAAAATAGATAAAGAGAAAAAATTGTTGGCGGCAAAAAAACCTAAAGCACCACCGTTCATCACAGCAAAAGGAGTATTTGAAAAATTAAAAAAAGCGGTTGATGATTATGAGGATATAAGTGCACTTGCTAGAAAATTCGGAGGAGGGTAAGGAGCCTGGTATCAAGTATAGGTGAGAAAGGAAGTGAGATTATTGAAAACCTTGAATGATTTTTATGATTATGTGACATCACAAGGGATAGAAAAAAATGCTATTTATGAAGAAAAGGGAGAAGGGTTTGTAGTCGTTTCTTTCCCAGAAAGAGGAGAAAAAGATTGCATATATAATATTGCGATTGTTTTTTATGAAAACGATAATGATGTAGAAATTTATGTCAGAAAACCGATAAAGGATTTTGATGAGTTGACATTATTAAGAAAATTGAACTCTCTTAATTGTGAGTATACAGATGTGACTTTTTTGGTAGATGAAAATATGCTTACTGTTAAATCACATTTGTTATCTCAAGGTAAGCTGGAAAATGTACTAATAAAGATGGTATCCGATGTACAGTTAGCACAAACTGAATTTGCAAAAATTTAAAATTAGAAACGAAAGGGAAAAAGTAATGTTTAATGGATTTATGAATAAGTTACGTTTAGGAGTAACGATTGTAGTAGCTATATTTATTATTGGAGGGATTGGCTCATTATTTGGTTTAGGTAATGATGGAACTAGGTTGAGTATTCTAGAAAAAATAGTAATGCTAATTTTTGTATTGATATTAGTTGGAGTTCTGTATTTAATCGTTTATTATTGGTATGGAAAGGACTATAAATGCCCTTCTTGCCATAAACCATTTTGTCTGAAAAAGACTGGCGAAGAAATTGTTAGCAAAGAGAATGTTTCTGTACTTGTAAATACCAATACAAGAAACCGAAAAGGTGAGGTCGTAGGCTCACAAGAACAGTATGTTCCAGGAGAACGTATTACATACCGTGTTAACAAGGTTTGTAAAAAATGTGGAAAGACTTGTTATAGTACTTACAGAAGGGATATACCTAAGGTATAAGGAAGTGGAAATATGACATTGGAAGAATATGGTAATTTGATTGAGAATGCTTTTAAAATTCAAAATTGGAATTATTCAAGAAATGATAATGGAGATAATTCAAATTTTACTATTAATTTTTTAGAAAATGGAGAATATCATACAAAATGTAAAGTAATTGTACATGATGGTGGAATATGCGATATGGAGGCTTATTTTCCTTTTAAGTGTTCAGAGGGAGAATTGGATGTTAAGGGAATGAAATTGAGTTGTTACATCGCAATGTGTAATTATGCACAGAGGTATGCTACTCTTAGATATGATTATGAATCAGGAAATATAGTTAATAGTTATAGTTTTGACATATATCCTGCTATGACGCCTGAGTTTATATTATCTAAATTTAATATGGTAAAAAATATTGATGAAGATGATTATAAATATATTAAGGAGTTATGCGAGCAACAGGACGATGAAGAGACACAAGAAACGGAAACACTTGTAGCTACAGACAAAAAGAACAAATATAAAATCGACCTATAATGAAGATTAAAATAAGTCCAGCTAATAAATGTCAATAGTTAAATGAAAAAATTGCTCTTATTTTCTGGCTAAAAAAGGGTAGACGTCCCCCTTGGTGAAAATATCGTTCTTTTGAAAGATATTGATTCGTTGGATGTACAGTATTTTATGCAGCCATGTCGCATTTGGAAGCATTGTATTGTTTGATATGCTCCTGTGGAGTGATGATTTCAAAAGACTTGTTGTCTCTGAGTATTGCAAATATCATATTGCATACCTTATGTGAAACAGCTCCCATTGCTACGAGCTTTGGTTTTGAGTCACATTTCTTGAGGTAGTACTCACGAAGAACTGGATTTTTAGCTTCTCCATTACGGGAGATACTGATGCTTTGTAAGGTTAACGTGTGAATAACACGTCTGGCTATGGCAGAACCACGCTTAGACATTTGAACTTTGGTACCTTCAAATTTTCCGGATTGTTTTACTGCCGGATCAAGACCGAAATAAGCGAAAAGTTGTTTTGGTTTTGAAAATGCTGAAAAGTCACCAATCTCACCCATGATGGATACAGCAGACAAGAAACCAGCACCTTTGAATGTTTCAATCAAATGAATCTGCTTGACAAAGTCGGCATCTTCATTAGCATCAACAAGCTCATGGAGCGATTCAAGAATGTTGTTGATTTCTTCATCATATTTACGTATGAAGCTGATATAAAGGCGAATACGCTTGATGTTGCTGTCTATGATGTAACCAAACTGATTTGCATCAGTTGCCGCCTGAATTATGGCATTATACTTATTTTGAG
>ERZ860076.1641-NODE-1641-length-10643-cov-4.632225_pt1 | contig 10643 bp, 12 predicted proteins | sample MGYA00509982_ERZ860076 | MGnify/ENA primary metagenome ERZ860076 (study PRJEB30046, sample SAMN00715193) | human gut metagenome | study: EMG produced TPA metagenomics assembly of the A metagenome-wide association study of gut microbiota in type 2... | reverse complement strand
AAAAACAAGGGAAAAGGATACATATATAGAATTTTCAATGGCAGAAAGCCTTGAAAATAGGGGAAAGTTAAGAATGTTAATAGATAAATTTCAGTTTGTGTGTATGGTAAATCTAAACTGTATTTTAGCAATATTTCCTTAGTGGGGGCAGAAAGTGCCCCCACTTTCACTATTTGGGGGCGAAAAGCGCCCCCAGAATTCAAAAATGGCTCCATTTTGCGCCCCCGTTTTTGAAATCTGGAATCTAAACAAGATTACAATGAAATCAGAACATAAAAAGTGGTGGCAAAAAGCGCCGTCAAAATCGTAAAGTGGTGGCAGAAAGCGCCACCAAAATGATAAAATGGGGGCAAAAAGCGCCACCACATATAATAAACAAAGGGTTCAAGGGAAAAATCCCTTGCTAGAACAGCATTTGGATGGAGACATCTCTAATGCGTATCTAGCCGTCAACCTAAGAAGTATCAAAGCAGCCAAGACAGCAGATTAATCATACAACATTTCTTATTGGTTAATTAATTTGAATAAAAATTAAACACTACTCAATTGTGCAATTTATATGAATCTGATATGCTGAGTATACAAAAGCTTTTGAATTTTTTAGGAGATGAAGCAAATGGATATAGGCGTTGTTATAAAAAAATATAGAAAAGAAGCTGGTATGACGCAGGAGGAGATGGCAAACAGATTAGGTGTGACGACACCGGCTGTAAACAAATGGGAGAATAGTAATTCCAAGCCGGATATTGAACTGCTGGCACCAATTGCGAGACTGCTTGATATTTCGCTTGATACATTACTTTCTTATCATGAATATCTTTTAGATACTGAAATCGAAGAAATTATCAGGAAGATGGACAGGATGTTTTCAGAAGAAGGCTATGAAAAGACTTATGAATGGGCATTGAGACTTATAAAGGAATATCCGAATTGTAACATGCTTATCTGGCAGGCTGCGGTAATGCTTGATGCAAGAAGAATAACGGATAAATGCACGAATCCGGAAAAATATGATAAGCAGATTAACGCATGGTATGAGCTGGCACTACATGATGAAAATGAAGAGATACAGCATCATGCAGCAGATTCCTTATTTGGATTTTATTTACGTAAGAAGGATTACACCAAGGCAGAAAAATATCTGGACTATTTTTCAGAACACGATCCTATGAAGAGTTATTATCAGGGAAGATTACTCCAAGAGCAGGGAAAAATCAAAGAAGCATATGAGAAATATGAAAATGTTATTTTTTCCGGCTTTAGTACACTTAATTTTGTGCTTTCCACAATGGCTGGACTGGCATTGCGGGAAAATGATATCGGTTATGCGAGATTTCTGTCAGGGAAAGTACAGGCAGTTGCCCATACATTGGAAATGGGAAAATATAATGAGTATTCGCCAATGCTGGATATTGTATGTGCAGGGAAAGATGTAGAGGGAACATATAAGGTGGTAAAACATCTTCTTGATAATGTGGGTACTATGTATGATTTTAGAAAGTCCGGTTTATATAAGCATATGAAATTCAGAGATATTGATGAAGCTATATTAGATGGTGTAAAAGAAAAACTTCTTGAACGATTCAGAAATGAGGAAGAATTCGGCTACATGGCAGGATATGAACCATGGGAAAAATTAATTTTTTACAGGTAAGCTTTTTTGAAAACTGCCGTTTGGTAAAATCTATTCCATTTTTAAAAGTCTTGAGATAAAATATGTTCTGTGAATCATTCACAGGATTATATTTTGAGGAGGCTTGGCAATGAACAAGGATTTTGAACGCTGCTGCAGCTTTCTTGCAGACATGATTATTAAATATGCACCACAGATAAGAGCTGAAGTAGAGATGTGTATGATGATCAAGGATTCAATCGATGACGAGAAAGTTAACAGACAGAAACAATTTGACAGATTCTGTTATTACTTAGGTGGCGTAAAACAGCTTCTGGACGAAAAGGCTGCGTAGGCAGCTGGCATCCTGTAGATAATATGCTGCGGGATGTATACATATATTATGGGACTTCATTCGTAGTGAGTGAAGTCTCTTTTATTTTGCACGGTATAATGGAAAAAGTTTTAGTTGAACAGAGGTTGGAATGATGATAAAATTTTGTTGGGACAATAGTGAACACATGCGTTCACATTTCATAACTACGAAGTAATGGATTGGAGATGTTCTTATAGAGAGCTGGAAAGTGAGGTAAGTTGATATGGCAAATGATATCGTTAACTATCAGAATGTGATTACCGACATAAAAGGAATTATTTCATCTGGACGTGAAGTGGCTTATAATGCAGCAAATAAAGCTATGGTGCTTACCTATTGGCATGTAGGTAAGCGTATTGTGGAACAGGAACAGGCAGGAAAAGAAAGAGCAAAATATGGTCAGGCTTTAATTGAGGCATTAGCGGATGAACTCACAAAAGAATATGGAAAAAGTTTTTCAAAAAGAAATTTGCAATATTTTCGTAAATTCTATCTTGCTTTTCCAGATGAGCAGATTGTGAACGCATGCGTTCACAATCTGAATTGGACACATTTTAGAGCGCTTTTACGTGTGCCGGATGAAAATGCCAGATTGTGGTATATGAATGAAGCTACACAGGAAGGTTGGAGTTCAAGAACTTTAGATAGAAATATTAGCACACAATATTATTACAGATTAATGCAGTCACCAAAGAAAGGTGCTGTCATGAATGAAATGCTGCAGAAAACAGCGGAAAATCAAAGGAATAAATTTGAACTCCTAAAAAGTCCGATTGTTGCAGAGTTTCTTGGCTTCAAAAATGAAGATTCTTATATTGAAAGTGATTTGGAATCAGCTATTTTAACACATATCAGGGACTTCCTTATGGAGATGGGAAAGGGATTTGCTTTTGTTGCCAGACAGCAGCATATTGTTACTGAGACAGAAGACTATTTTATTGATCTTGTTTTCTATAATATTGAGTTAAAATGTTATGTACTTATAGATTTAAAAATGGGAAAAATCACTCATCAGGATGTGGGACAGATTGATATGTATGTCCGGATGTATGATGAACTGAAATGTAAGGAGGGAGATAATCCTACACTTGGTATATTACTTTGTGCGGAAACAGATGAGGATATAGCAAGGTATTCCGTACTGCATGATAACGACAGACTTTTTATGTCAAAATATCTCACATATCTGCCAACAAAAGAGCAGCTGAAAGCAGAGATAGAAAGACAGAAAGAAATATTTTATATGCAGCATCCGGCATTGTCTGAAAACGATAAAGAAGGTATGAAAGAATAACAAAGCATATCATGTAATTCAGTTGTATGGAATTATGGATAATTGAAATAGACAGATTTTTAGACACAGGAGATGAAAAGCTATGAAAAAACAGCAGAAATGCTATATATACACAAGAGTTTCCACTTCCATGCAGGTAGAAGGCTACAGCCTTGATGCACAGAAGGACAAGCTTAGGAAATACGCAGAGTATCAGGAAATGTCTATCGTAGGGGAATATTCTGATGAGGGTAAATCTGGCAAAAGTGTAGAGGGCAGACCACAGTTTAAGCAGATGCTTGCGGATATAGAAAGTGGCAAAGACAATGTTGATTATGTGCTGGTATTTAAGCTGTCACGATTTGGAAGAAATGCTGCAGATGTTTTATCGTCATTGCAGAAAATGCAGGATTATGGGGTTAATCTTATCTGTGTAGAGGATGGGATTGACAGCTCCAAGGATGCCGGAAAGCTGATGATATCTGTTTTATCTGCGGTTGCAGAGATAGAACGTGAGAATATCCTTGTTCAGACAATGGAAGGCCGCAGACAGAAGGCGAGAGAAGGCAAATGGAATGGAGGCTTTGCTCCATATGGTTATCAGCTGGTAAATGGTGAGCTTATCATTGCAGAGGATGAGGCAGAGATTATCCGTATTATATATGATAAATTCGTCAATACAACGATGGGAATGGCTGCGATAGCTGCATTTTTAAATAACAGTGGTTATAAGAAAAAGCTTCGCCAGAATAACACAATTGAAGGCTTTTCTACATCATTCGTCAAAGGTGTGCTGGACAATCCGATATATTGCGGTAAGCTTGCATTTGGAAGAAGAAAAAATGAGAAGATTCCGGGTACAAGAAATGAATATCATATTGTAAAACAAAAGGAATACATGTTAAATGATGGAATCCATGAGGCAATCATATCAGAAGAAATGTGGAATCAGGCACATAGAAAGCGTCAGGAGACAGGCGTTTTACAGGTAAAAACACATAGTCTTGAGCACGAACATATTTTATCAGGGATTATCAAATGTCCTGTCTGTGGAAGCGGTATGTATGGCAATGTAAATCGCAAGAAGCATCCGGATGGAGGCTATTATAAGGATTATTTCTATTATGCCTGCAAACACAGGAAGCTTGTGGACGGACACCGCTGTACTTATAAAAGACAGTGGAATGAGGACAGGATTAATGCGGCAGGTGAGGAAATTATCCGCAAATTTGTGAAGAATCCAAAGTTTGAGCAGGAAATCCGTAAGCAGATAGGAAGCAGCATTGATACTTCGGAGCTTGACAAGGAATATGATGGATTAAAAGACAGACTGAGCCAGACAACCGGGGCGAAAAACAGGCTTGCTGACCAGATGGATCATCTATCCGTATCCGATAAGAATTATGACAAAAAATATAATGACATGCAGGAACGGCTAGATAAATTATATGATGAAATCACAGATATTGAGAATGCCATGGAAGAAGTCGAAACAAGACTATATAATATCAGGCAGGACAAAATCTCAGAAGATAATGTTTACCAGTTCCTTTTATTCTTTGATAAGCTGTATGATAAATTTACAGATCTGGAAAAGAAGACATTTTTGAAGAGCTTCCTGTCTGATGTATTTATCTATGAGGAAGAGCAAAAGGATGGCAGAATATTAAAAGGTCTCCGGTTTAAATTTCCGATATATATGAATGGCAGAAATGTATTGGGTGTGGATTGGGACAACAAGAGTACAGATGAGACGGTCTGCTTGCTGTCGAAGAAACCTTGAGTTTATGCGGGTTAGCGGGCTTTTTTAGAAAATATGGGTGCTATTGATATGGGGCTTGCTGAGGAAGAATTGCAGCCGATGATCTAATGATATTGGCTCTGATTGCTGCACATATCGCTTTCTAAGCAAAAACTGTTCCTCATTGTTGATGGCGATATACCCGTTATACTTAGGATTTCCACGCACACTGGTAAGCACAAAAGTACGAAGAATTTCTGTGATCCAGGCACGATCTGTAAACGAATCGGCTATAAAATTCTGATCCACAATCGCAATGTTTCCAATGCTTTGTGTAATACCAGGTCGCTTGCTTGTTGGAAATGATATGCTCATCTTATCCTTAAAGGCATCAGCTACAAATGGTACGTCTGCAGCTTGGTAGTGTCACCACCAATCTCTACTGTAATACCTTGAATACGACTCGCCACGCTTCTCACCTCCTAAAAAATGGCAACAAAAAAGGAGCCTCTCCGCTCCCAAGAAAAAAGCACCAGCCGCTAAGCTGATGCGATAATCTAAAATATAATATCAGTATTATCTATTAACACAATGATATTCTTTGGATCCATATAATAATCTATATGCTCCGGCTTTGTAATAGAAACGTCTTTTAATAATTCACTTATGTATTTAGTTTTTCTCTTTTCCAGTTCATCTCCGATTTCCATGTCCATTTCTGCTGAAGGCAAATTGCATGCTTCTGAAAAAGACTTCAATATTTCTATCCACACATATTGAGCCAATAAAATACCAAATGAGTCTTCAATCCAATAATCCATTTTTGTTTTTTTGAATTTTCTTCCTATTTCTTTTACTGAAAAATATGGAGCAATGTCAGCTATACCAATCCAAATATCAGCAAAACAATAATCATACTCCCCATCTTCGATATTTCTGAGATAATCTACAGCATTTGCTTTAATCACATTTATTTTTTCTTTATTCTCAAATTGTGGTAATATATATTGTTCGAAAAGATCTATAACATCTTGCTCAAGCTCGATAATTGTCACAGATTCAACATCCGATTTTCTTGAAGCCATATATGCAAAATAACCCATTCCACAGCCTAGTGTTAAAACTTTTCCATTTGCATTTTTTATAGATTTCTCCATCGTGTATACTTCATTTGGCGAAACCGACATCCAGGTTTCCTTTATACTTTTCTGAAAAATACAAGGATACTCGAATCGTTCTGTAAAACAACTTACTCTAGGAATATCAACACAAAGCTCCGTAATTCTTTTAGGGACATTATAGATATCCACCTCATATGGCATTGAATCATGATATCTTAGCTCATAATCGCCGCTTACCTGGTTATCAAATCTTATATTTTGAATATATGCGTTTTGGTTAAACTCTGTCTTGTCAAACACCTTGCTTTCAGCTGCAAGCCAGTTCATAAAAAAATCCATCAACTCCGGAGTATTCCCAAAATATGGATCTATCATACCTTCAACTAATAACAACAGCATAATATGATCAACAGTAAAATCTTGCATTTGTTCATGCATATATTCAGCTTCTTTTCTAAGCCTACCAACATCTGATGGTATGATGGAATTATTAGCAATGGTATTTGTAATAACCATATTTAACATCGAAGATGCCTGCTTAATTTCCATTAACTCTGCAATTTTATTACTTATTCTTCTCGAATTTAAAATCTTCAAAAAATCAACTCCTAATGTTTTTTTCAATTATACCATCAGGAGCTGATATTCTCCATCAGAACTTATCGAAATCCTCCTGAGTTGCAAGAGTATGTGCTTATGCAAGAGTATCAACGGACTGCTTAAAGCAAGGTGAGTCCTTTGAAAACCAGGTAAGCACCTATGAGCGCGTGATTAAAAGCAATCCGGAATATGAATTCGTTTCTGTTTATGCGGACCAGGGAATGACCGGTAGAAGCGAGAATCGACCAGAGTTTCAAAGAATGATTGCAGATTGCAAGGCTGGGAAAATAGACCTGATTATCACAAAGTCGATTTCCAGATTTGCCAGAAACACCACCACAGTTCTAAAGTACACGAGAGAACTTAAGGAGCTGGATGTTGGAGTACTCTTTGAAGAAAATAACATCAATACACTTTCGTCAGAAGGTGAGCTGATGATGACGGTGCTTGCGTCCTTCGCACAGGAGGAAAGCCGCAGCATAAGTGAGAACAATAAGTGGACTTTCCTCCTTTTCTACCTGGACAGGTTCAGATTGCTCAGGTTGCTTTGATGATTTCTTAGGTTCTTCTTGAAGGCCAAATACTGCATAACCATTGAAGGTATTGATTTGAATATTTGATTTATGTTCTTCCACAGGCAAACCAAACTGATTCTTCCATTCTTCAGGGAAGGTAGCAGTCCGAGAGGTTTTGACTTTCCCATCATCCTTGATTGCACGCTGGTAGATTTCAGCAGAATTTAAGTCAAAGACGAAGAGAAGCTCGCCGCCTGATTTGATTAACTTTCCTAAGAGCTTGTAGCGGTAGTTACTGTTCCAGTCCATAAATCTCTATCAAACGCCATCCAGGGTGCCTTGTTACTACGTCCTGGTAATGATTCTTTTGAAGTTCATATGAAGATGTTTGTCGCGGATCGTCTGTTGAGACTCTGGCATATACAGCAACTCGCTTCTCGCGCTTATCCTCATAGAAGGAATCCTGGGGCAGCGCTGGAATAACATCGAGCTGATCTGTATCGATACCCTTGTAACGCTCTCTGATTTTTTTTTTTTGGGACTGAGCACTTCCCAGTTTTTCCGTTTCTTTCATATTAGTATCATTCCTTTAATAAAATATCGTCCCTAACATTATAAAAGGAATGTGCGCAGCATAAAATCGACCACAGGTTAAGCTCTAAACCTACAGTCACAATTTGAAAAAATTTTTGTTGAATTTAAGTGGTAAACCTAAAGACACGCAGTCATTATAGAAGGCAGTTTGAGAAAAGAGAATAGACCACAGGTTTCGTCATCAACCTATGGTCTATCGTGAATTGATTTTATTTTTGGAACGAAGTCCGGCTTTCATTTCCTTCATCATTTTAATAAGGAACTGTACCTCATCAGCGGAACAGTCAGATAGTATTTCTGCGACCTCGCTATTTTGGATATTGGAAACAGATGGAATGTCGGTACGGAGTAACCAGTCGGCAGATACTTGTAATGCTTCGGTTAATCTCATAAAGATGTCTAGGCCGATGTTCTTTTTCCCATTTTCAATATCGCTCATGTGTGAAGTTGAAATTTGTAGACGCTCTGCCAGGTCAGCCTGGCTCAACTTCTGCACCTTTCTTGCTTCCCTGATTTGTGCGCCAACGTCTTTGAATTTATCGTTCATTGTGCACCTCATCGCTTATTGACTATGTTTTTATTATTCTATACACAATTAGCGATTATTAGAATAGCCTGAAATAGAAGTTATCAACTATCGGCTATACAATCCTAAAGAAAATATTTTTTTAGGAGGTGGCATGCTATGTCAGTCAATTTTAATTTTGTTGGAAAGCGTATCAAGGAGGAAAGAGAGAACCGGTCCTATACCCAGGCGGAGCTATCGGAAAAGGCAGAGATTTCTGCGCAGTATCTCAGTCAGGTTGAAACAGCAAAGAAGCAGGTAAGCCTGGTGGCCTTGGTGCGAATATCCAATGCCCTGGAGGTCAACATTGATTCATTGCTTCGCGGGAACCAGGTAGGGGATAAGCAGGAGTACCAGAGCGAGTTCTATGAGCTTATGAAGGATTGCAGCCCATTTGAAAAGCGTGTGCTCTATGAACAGGCAAAGGCAACCAGGCGCATTTTGCGTGAAAGCATTTCAATGTTGAAGCAGAGAGAGGACTGATTTTTCAACAAAAGCCGCAATTAAAACAGATGGAAATTTGGCGGCAAAAATGGTAAAATGTAAGGTGGTCGGATATTGATTTCTGGCCACCTATTTTACGATTGGAGGGATTGCTTTTATGATGAATGAGCAGAAGGTCCTTAAGAAATTAGATATAACAGATTTCAGACATCTGACCAAAGACAAAGTTATTAAGATGGCGTCTATGCTTGATAAGATGGATCCAGAGGTTGCAAAGAAGGCACTGGAGCAGTTCCCTGAATTTGCAAATACAACAAAAGAGATGTTATCGGAATATAAGGATTCCTTGGATAAAGGTCTGGAGTCAAATAATGAGAGTGTGAAAGCTGTCTATGATACATACAATTCAGTAATTGCTTCTTTACAGAAAGAGCTGGATAAGGATGACCTTTCATTTGAACAGAGAAAATATATTATTGAGCAGATGAAGGAAATTGCCGAAAAGGTGGATAAGAAAGATACAGAAAATAAGAGATTTATTGCTGGAATGGCTACTCTTGCAACAGTTGTGGTTGGCGGAGGAATAGCAATTTTAGCATCTGTATTGGGAGGTAACACACAAATCAAATCAGACGATGATAACGATAACATTGTGTAGAGTCAGGAATGAAGGTGATGTTTAGTGCTATTTTCACAGAGGTATAAGGATATTATTTGGACAGAAGATCATGGATATAATAAGGACTTTATTGATGATTTATGGATAGATAAAAAGGAAAGAATAGTAGAGGTTCTGGAGGAATTTGCACAACCCAGAAGAATAAAGAAGAGCCGCTATGACGATGAGACAGAAGAGACAACTGCATTAGAAATGGCTGTTAATGAGTATAATTCTATTAACAGGTATAATAGAGAAATCGATGATAGCTATTTTGGATTTGGACCACATCTTTTAACAAGTATTGCTACTGATATGCTGTGGGATTTAATAGAGCTTCAAAGTGGGTTCCTCTCATTTGATGAGCAAGTAGCGTTTCAAAATAAGTTAAATAAAGTTCTTGAAGAACAAGAAATTCAATGGAAATTGATTGATGGACGTATGGTCAAATTGGATTCAGAACAATTCACGTTTGATCTAAAAATGAAAACATTAAATGAAATAAAAAAATTAAGAGATGAAGATGCTAAGTTCCAGGGAGCTTTTAACGAGTTGCAAAATGCATTTTCGAGCCTAGATTCAGGAAAAAACTCTGAAGCTGTCAATTGGGCAGAGATGAGTTACGAAAGTATGTTGAAGGTGATAAATGGTACTGATAGAGGAAATGCAAATGCGCTTACAAAAGAGCTCTTGGAAAAAAGCGGATTGATATCATTACCGGAAACTATAAAAGCAGAAGGTTTTAAGGAAAATGTTTTAATGACGCTTCCTTATATTAGAAATAATATAACGGCACATGGTGCAGGCAGCAAACAAGTTAAAATTGATGCGGCATTAGCTAATCTAGCTGTCAATATGGCGTGTGCACTTGAAACGTACTTAGTGGAAGTGTATAAAAAACAATGAATATAAAAATTTGTTTAGTAGCGGTGTGACTAAAAGAGTGTTAAAAATACCAGATTTAGTATAATGGTGTTAAAATATATACTAGATATAGTGCCCGCGGATGTTAATGCGATACCAGATTTCACCGCATGTAGAGACAGTTGTTCTTTTGTCCCAACTAAAATAAAAGCCGGATGATTACACTAATGTCACGATTGAACTTGATGATGTGGATATAACATCTGCAGAGACTAAGGCA
>ERZ860076.1633-NODE-1633-length-10674-cov-2.355683_pt1 | contig 10674 bp, 6 predicted proteins | sample MGYA00509982_ERZ860076 | MGnify/ENA primary metagenome ERZ860076 (study PRJEB30046, sample SAMN00715193) | human gut metagenome | study: EMG produced TPA metagenomics assembly of the A metagenome-wide association study of gut microbiota in type 2... | reverse complement strand
ATAAAGAAAATATTATTACTATTGACAATATTGTATTAAATCATTATTCTGATAAATCTAAATCTAGAGGCAGTTACTTACCATTACTAGAATTATCTGTAAAGGAAGATCCTAATGATGATAGGAATATGCATTATTTAGGTAGAGAATATATGTATTATGGTAAATGGAATGAATGTATAGATACACTAATTAAACATTTAAATTTAAAATCTTCAACTTGGAAAGATGAAAGATGTGCCTCAATGAGATTTATTGCTAGATCATATAAGAACTTAGGAAGAGTAGAAGAATCTAAAATGTGGTATGATAAAGCAATAAATGAAGCACCATATTTAAGAGATTCTTATGTAGAAAGAGGTATTTTAGAGTATGAGTTAGATAATTATAAAGAAGCCTCTAAATATTTAAATGATGCTTTGAATATAAATAGTCATGAGAAGACTTATATTAATGAAATATTTAGTTGGGATAATACTATTTATGATATGCTTTCTATTTGTATGTTTTATTTGAATAGAATAGATGAATCGTTATTTTATATAGATAAAGCTATAGATATGGAACCAAATAATGAAAGACTTATTAATAATAAAAAGATAATAAAAAGGTATAAAGAAAATAATAATAGTATTTGATATTAGTTAAGTATTTAGTACTGGCTTATATATGATAGACTTTGTTTTAAGACTATTGCTTAAAACAACACAGCAAGACTTAATTTGTTAAGGCTAGGTGTGCTAATAATATAAAAAAACTAACCAAAAAAGGTTAGTTTAATTTTTTTATGGAGGACCCAGTCAGATTCGAACCAACGATCAGGGAGTTGCAGTCCCTTGCCTTAACCAGCTTGGCTATGGGTCCATAGAACATACTAATTATAGCAAAATAAATATATTTATTCAATATATTTTATGGAAAAAAATAAAAAAGTTGCAAAATAAATATATTTATGAGATAATGTATAAGTATTTTGTGAGAGAAATGTGGTGATAAAATGGAAAGATTACAAAAGAAAATAGCAGGTCTTGGTTATTGCTCAAGAAGAAAAGCCGAAGAACTTATTACTAAGGGTTTAGTTGAAGTAAATGGTGAAGTAGTTACTAAACTTGGTACTACGGTTAAACCAGGGGATATTATTGTAGTAGAAGGAAATATTTTAGATACTAATAAAAATTATGAATATTATTTACTTAATAAACCTAAAGGAGTTGTTACTACTACTAGTGATGAAAAAGGTAGAACAACAGTAGTAGATTTAATTGATACTACTACTAGAATATATCCAGTAGGTAGATTAGACTATGATACTACAGGTATACTTATACTTACAAATGATGGAGAACTTGCTAATTTACTTATGAGACCAGACTCTTTAGTAGATAAAACTTATATTGCTAAGGTAGAAGGAATAGTTACTATACCTAGTCTTCAGAAATTAAGAAATGGTGTTATTATTGATGGAGTTAAGACTAAGAAAGCAAGAGTAAGACTAAAAAGTTATGATAAAAAGAAAGATACTTCAGTAGTAGAAATAACTATTCATGAAGGTAAAAATCATCAGATTAAGAAAATGCTTGAGTCAGTTGGCAATAAAGTTATTAAACTAAGAAGAGAAAGATATGCTAATTTAAATTTAAAGGGTCTTATGCCTGGAGAGTATAGACCACTTACTATAAAAGAAGTAAAAATACTATATAGTTTGTGTAAAAAGTAGTAATACTTGACAAAGGCAAACAAATGTGCTAAAATATGTGTCATTCAAAGGGGGATTTGAATTATGAATATGGAAAAAATCAATGTAAATGCTATGGATTATAGAAAATTATCTAAGGAAGATAAATTAAAAGTAGTTAGATTTAAAATTAACAAGTTATTAAGTGATACTAGTTCAAGTAAAGCATATGAATACTATAATGGTAAAAAAGTAGGAGTACCAAAAGATAAGCTAGGTATATTTAAAGACTTATGCGAAAGAGAAAAAATCTTTCTAAATATGTAACTATTTCAGAAGAGCCAGTAATGGAGAGACCTACTATAAAGGCTGAAGTAGTTGATGAAAAGAAAAAAACTTCTAGTAAGAATATTAATGAAATGGATTTAGAAGAAATTAATAATAGGATTAAATATATTAAAAAGTATTTATATGAAATGACAAACTTATATAAGAAAAATGAATATAAGAATGCTAAGATAATTAAAATACAAGGATATGATAGTAATTCTGCTTATATACCTTATAGTAAATTAGGTGATTATAAGACATTATATAAATACTTAAAATTACTTGAAATGAAAAAAAGAGAACTTGAAAGTATTGAAGTAAAACTTACTGAAATATCTAATGATAAAAAAGAAGATTCTTATGAGTATTTAACTGAAGATGATAATCCATATGAAACTGGTTATATGCAGTTTACTACGAGTTATACCGCTAAAAAGGATACTCCTGTAGTGGAAAGTACTAGTGTTAAATCTAATGATATTACTAGTGTTAAATCTAATAATGAATGTAAAGAATTAATGGTTATTGATAATAAAGATAATAAAAAGGAAAAGACAGGCTTTGGTAAAAAGATTCTTGGTTTCCTTGCAGGTACTGCTATAATTGGTGGTATATGTAAAGGTGCTAAATGGGTTGGTAATAAATTTAAAAATGGTTTTAATAAAGTTAAAAATGAGACTAAAGAAGTTAGTGAGATACTTAGAAAGAATAAAGTTAAAACTGCTATCTGTGCCTGGATAGTTGCTGCCGCTGCTGTTGTATGTAGTTTCTTACCTAAGAGTCAAAGTAAAAAACATAAACCTGATGATATAGTAAAACCTACTTCTGTAGTAGAGACAATTGAACCTTCTACTAAAAAAGATGATATTATTATTGATGAACCAGTTATTGAAGAACCAACTGAAGTAGTTACTGAAAATAAAGAATATAATCTAGGAGAGAGTGTTAATATTAAAGATAATTCATATATTTATACTAACTCTTATGATGCTACAGATAGTACTAATAAATGTACACCATACTATAATGGATCTTATGATAGAGAAGTAATGGGAGTTACTTATGAATTAGATGGAAATCTTTATACTATCTATAGAGATGATATGAATGCTAGTGAAAAAGTAAATGAATTAATAAGTAAAGGTGCTAAACAAACAGCTGTTTTAGTAGTTCGTAGTGATCTAGTTAATACTGGTGATTATGAAGGTTACTATAATATTGATTCAATAAAAAGAGTAAGAACTAGATAATAATTATATAAGGAAATAGATGAAACTTAGCAGTTTCATCTATTTTATTTGACTTTTTATAGTTTTTCTGCTATTATAATGGCAGTTAATGGGGGATATGATGATTTTTAAACTATATGAAAGTAAGGAAAAATGTAGGGCTAAAAGATTTCATGATACTACGGAAATTTATTTAAGTAGATTTAGTGATTTGTTTGTTGAAGATGGAATAAAGAAAATAGTAATTGATAGTATGACTTTATTTTTGTTTAGTGATAATGATAGCTTATTAAATGATATGTATGAAGCAGTAGTTAATAATTATGATTATAATAAGATTATCGAAATATTAAATAAAAATGATGTTATATTCTTTTCTTTGGCAATGCAGGCTATTAATTATGGAAAAAGAACATATAATTTAATAAAAAATATTGATGACTGCAAAGAAATACATTTTAGTTGTAATAAAGATAATTTACTTGAAGTTTTATCATTGTGTGAGAAGATAAATGTTCCGGTTGTAATAGATGGTACATTAATTTCTCTTGAGGAATATCAAAAAATACTTGAAGGATATGATTTGAGTAAAATAGATAGTAAAAACATTTTTATTCATTATCAAGAATATGGCGGAGATATTGATATTAATACTTTGTATGATACTTCTTGCCAAATAAACTATATTACTAAGAAAATCAAGAAATATAATTTATCATCATTAGAAAAAGTAATAATGGTATATGACATAGTAAAAAATAACTTTTATCATAAAGAAGAAAAAAATGAAAATTATTTAATTTCTAGGTCTTTAGACAATGTATTAAATTCTGATTATATTGTTTGTGTTGGATACATTGCTATTGTTAATGCTATGTTAAAAAATTTAAACATTAATGCTAGAACTATAATATGTAAAACTAAAAAAGAAAAACACTGCAGAAGTATAATTCATTTAGTAGATAAAAAATATAATATTGATGGAGTATATGTTTTAGATCCAACATGGGATAGTAAAAGAAATAATATAGAAGATACAATAGACAAATATAACTATTTCCTAATACCTATTGAAATCGCCGAAAAAACTGCATTAACTGAATTAATGCCAATTATAAATATGTCTTTAAGTGATTTGGTTTTACTTGAAAATGATTTTGAAGATTCTCTTTGTACTAATGAAGAGAAAGTGATAAAAAAAATTAAGATGCAGTATTATTTAGAAATGCTATTTCTATTAATTGGTAATGATGATTATGAAAATTTTATTCAAAATATATGCGTTTATGATTTCTTAAGCAATGAAGATAAGAAAAAAATAAAATATACTTATGACGATATGATTAATAAATGTATGGTTAATGATATAAATGTAGAAACATTCATAAAGGCATTATATAATACTAAAAAAATAGAATACTATCTAAATGATGATAAATTACCTGAAGAATGTAGTTCTAGATTAGAACTTCCTAGTACTGATAGCATTGATATTTCTGGTATTAAAGACTCTGCTCTTACAAGATACTATAAGATAGAAAAATTAAAGAAAGCTAAAAAGAATGATTTTGAAAGTTTAGTTTGTTATCTCTTGTATGAAGAACATTTAAATGAGTATTTATCTTCAAATATAGGAAAAATAATATCTTCAAGTACTAATGATGGTATTAAGAGGGATATGCTTAATATGAGATTACTTAAAACATTAAAAAGAGAAAAAGTAAGAAAAGAGATTGACAATAGATAATATTTTGAATATAATTAATGTATAAAAACAAAAGAAAGAGACGATATATTAAGATATTTGTAGAGAGTTAGTGGCTGGTGGAAACTAATAAGATGCTTAATATATAGATCACTCTTGATGTGTTACTTTGAATAGTTAGAAGTAACCGGGAATAACCCGTTATCAAAATATGAGTGCACTATCAGTGAAACAAGGTGGTACCGCGAAGTATTTCGTCCTTGTACTGGTGGGGTTTTTTCTTTAGAAGGAGGAATTATGGAATTTAAAGAATTAGAAAAAGGAAAAATAAGCGAAGTAGAAGGTAAAATACTTGCTAAATGGAAAGAAGAAAACATTCTAGAAAAGACTATTGAAAATAGAAAAGATAATGAAACTTGGGTATTTTATGATGGACCAATATATGCTAATGCTAAACCTGGTATACATCATGTTTTGGCTAAAACTATTAAAGATTCTTTCTGTAAGTATAAAACTATGAAAGGGTATAAGGTACTTAGAAAGATAGGACTTGATACTCATGGTCTTCCTATTGAAGTTAATGTTGAAAAGAAACTTGGTTTTAAGACTAAGGCTGATATTGAAAAGTTTGGTATTGAGAATTTCTGCAGGGAATGTAATAATGCTACCGCTTTGAATATAGATGAAGTTAATTTACTTACTGATAATATGGGACAATTTATTGATAGTAAGCATCCATATGTTACTTGTAGTAATGAGTTTATTGAAAGTGAATGGTGGCTAATTAAAGAAATAGATAAGAAAGGACTTATTTACTATGGTAATAAAGTACTTCCTTATTGTCCTAGATGTGGTACTGAATTATCTGCGAATGAAGTGGGTCAGGGATATCAAGAAGATAGTGTTAATACTGTTATTGTACCATTTAAAATTAAGGATAGTGATACTTACTTCTTAGTTTGGACTACTACTCCTTGGACTCTTATGGCTAATGTTGCTCTTTGTGTTAATCCAGATTTAGAATATATTAAAGTATCTTCAATGGGATATAAATTTATCGTGGCTAAAACTCTTGCTAATAAGGTTTTGGGTGATGATTATGAAGTACTTGAAACATATAAAGGTACTGATTTAGTAGGTACTAATTATGAACAATTAATGCCATTTGCAGAAGTTGAAGGTAAATGTTTTGAAGTAGTCGCAGACTCTTATGTTACTAGTGAAGATGGTACTGGTATTGTACATATTGCTCCTGCTTATGGAGAGGATGATAATAGAGTGTGCAAAGAAAATGGTATTGGTTTTGTTAATCCTGTAGGAAAAGATGGCTGCTATACTACTGGCCCTTGGAAAGGTACTTTAGTTACTGATAAGGATCTTGAAATAGAAATCATTAAGTGGTTAAAAGAAAATGATAAGTTATTTAAGAAGATTAAACTTACACATGATTATCCTCACTGCTGGAGATGTCATAGTCCACTTATATATTATTCTAAACCGGCTTGGTATATTAGAACTACTGAATACAAAGATAAGATTCTTGAGGCCAATAAGACTGTTAGTTGGCATCCTGATTATGTTGGTACAAAGAGATTTAATAACTGGCTTGAGAATATGGTAGACTGGGGTATATCTAGAAATAGATACTGGGGATGTCCTATGCCTATATGGATATGTTCTTCATGTGGTGAAAAGCATGTAATTGGTAGCATAAAAGAACTTGATGATATGAAAGTAGGAGACATAGATGTTAAGAATATGGAACTTCATAGACCATATATAGATGAAGTACATATTAAATGTCCTAAATGTAATGGAATTATGAATAGAGTAACTGATGTTATGGATGTTTGGTTTGATTCTGGAGCAATGCCTTATGCTCAATTTCATTATCCATTTGAAAATAAAGAATTATTTGAAAGTCAGTTTCCAGCAGACTTTATCGCCGAAGGTGTCGATCAAACAAGAGGCTGGTTTAACTCACTTATTTGCATATCTACGATAGTATCTGGAGTATCTAGTTTTAAGAATGTTGTTGTAAATGATATGGTACTAGATAGTAATGGTAAGAAGATGAGTAAATCTACTGGTAATATAATTGATCCTATTAAGATTATGGAAGAATATGGTGCAGATACTGTTAGATGGTATATGTTATATGCTTCTCCAGTATGGACTCCTTTAAAGTTTGATGTTGAAGGATTAAAAGAGGTTCACTCTAAGTTCTTTAATCCACTTCGTAATAGTTATAATTTCTTTGCAATATACGCTAATGCAGATAAGATAACTGATATTAATACTTGCAGAGTAGAATATAATGATAGAGAAGATATTGATAAGTGGTTATTATCTAAGTATAATAAACTTATTAAAGAAGTAACTGAAGCTTATGATGAATATGATTTAAATAAAGTAGTTAAATTAATTACTGACTTTACTTCAATCGATTTATCTAATTGGTATATTAGAAGAAATAGAGATAGATTCTGGGACAATTTAATGACTACTTCAAAAAAGAGTGTGTATATGACTACTTATGAAGTGCTTCTTGGATTATCTAGATTGATAGCTCCAATAGCTAGTTATACTGCTGAAGAGATATATACTAATCTGACTGGTAATATTTCTGTTCATTTAAGTGATTTCCCAATATGTAATGAAGAGTTAATTGACTTAAAACTTGAAGAAAAAATGGACTTAGTAAGAGATTTAATTAGTATAGGTAGAAATGTTCGTGAGGAATCTAAGATAAAGGTAAGACAACCTATTAGTGAGATTTTACTTGATAAGAAGAAAGAGAAGGTTATTGGGGAACTTACTAGTCTAATTAAAGAAGAACTTAATGTTAAAGAAGTTATTTATACTGATGATTTATCTACTTATATGAACTTTATGGTTAAACCTAACTTTAAAGAAGTAGGTAAGATATTTGGTAAGAATATTAAAGAGTTTTCTGATAAGTTATTAGAATTATCTAATGAAGATATTAATAAATTAGAAAACAATGAAAGTATTAAGATGTCTATAGATAATACTACTTATGATATTACTAAAGATATGGTAGATATTAGAATATCTAGTAAAGAGGGCTTTAAAGCAATGGTTGTAGGTAATAACTTTGTTATACTAAATACTGTTATTACTAAAGAATTAGAAAATGAAGGTCTTGCTAGAGAGACTATATCTAAGGTACAACAATTAAGAAAGACTATGAACTTTGATATTACTGATAGAATTAATATGTATATTGATGCTACTAGTGAGTATAAAGAGAATATTAAAGATTACTTAGATATGATTAAAGATGAGACTTTGACTATTAATGTTTATGATAAAGATGGTATTGAAGATAAAGTAAATATTAATGATTATGAAGTTGGCTTTGTATTAGAAAAAGTAAGTACTAAATAATAAATAAAGACTATTAGAGATTAATTACTAATTTTTAATAGTCTTTTTTGTGGTTTGCGGTATTAACTACTTGTTAACTTTATAGACAAATTTTTTTATTCTGTTATAATTATACTAGGGTGTGATATAATGATAGAGTTAGAAAATATCGATGGTGTTGGTCCTAAAACTAAGGAACTATTAAATAAACTTAAAATTAATAATGGTGAAGATTTATTATATTATTATCCATATAGGTATGATGTAATAAAAAGAACTGATATGAATATTTTAAATGATGGTGACAAGATAGTTATAGATGGTATAGTAGAGGGACAACCAACAGTTATATTTATTAATAAGAGTTTAAAGAAACTGATATTTAGAATTAATACTGGAACGATGATAATTAACATTACAGTATATAATAAAGTATATTTACATCAAGAGTTAAAGTGTGGTAAAGAGGTAACTATAATTGGTAAATATCATAAACTTAAGAATACGATAGTGGCTTCGGATGTTAGATTTGGCCTTTTACCCCCAGGAGCTAAGATAGAACCTATTTATTATACTACCGAAGGTTTAACTATAAAGCAAATATCTAAGTTTGTATCTTATGTACTTAATAATGAGGAATACCATGTTCATTCTTTAATACCAACATATCTTGAGGATAAATATAATTTACTTTCTAAGAAAGATGCTATATATAATGTTCATATACCTGAAGATATTGTTACTTTAAAGAAGGCAAGACAAAGAATTAAATATGAAGAGTTATTTATGTATATGTTAAAGATTAGGTATTTAAAACAAAAGATAGAATCTGATGATACTGCGATAGAGAGAGTACTTGATTATGATAAGATTAATAAGTTTATTGATAATCTACCATATAAACTTACTTTAGATCAAAGTAGTAGTATTAAAGAGATACTTAAGGATTTAGAATCTAAGAAGAGAATGAATAGATTACTTCAAGGAGATGTTGGCTCTGGTAAAACAATAGTGGCATTTATTGCGATATATGCTAATTATTTATCTAAGTATCAATCTGCTTTAATGGCTCCTACTGAGATATTAGCGGGCCAACACTATGAAGATGCTCTTAAGATATTTAGTAAGTATAAACTTAAAATAGCATTTCTTACTTCTAGTACTAGTGCTAAAGATAAGAAAGAAATATATGATAATCTAGAGCTTGGTAAAATTGATTTAATTATTGGGACACAAGCTTTAATTCAAGATAGGGTTAAATTTAAGAAACTAGGTCTTGTTGTAACTGATGAACAACATCGTTTTGGTGTAAATCAGAGAAATTCTTTTAAAGGAAAGGGTATTAGTCCTGATGTACTATCTATGAGTGCTACTCCTATTCCTAGAAGTTATGCTTTAACTATATATGGTGATACTGATGTATCTTCAATTAAAACTAAACCTATAGGTAGAAAAGAAGTTATTACATACTTTAAGAAAGAAAAAGATATTACTGAAGTATTAGAGATGATGAAGAGAGAACTTGATAATAATCATCAGATATATGTAGTGGCTCCAATGATTGAGGGAGATGAAGAGAACTTAGAATCTGTTAAAGATTTAGAGGAGAAGATGAATAAGGCCTTTGGTAAGATAAGTAAGATTGGTATTATTCATGGTAAACTTGATAATAAAGAAAAGAATAAAGTAATGAATGACTTTGAAAATAATAAGATTAATATATTAATATCTACGACAGTTATTGAAGTTGGTGTTAATGTGCCTAATGCTTCAATGATAGTTATATTTAATGCTAATATGTTTGGTTTATCTACATTACATCAATTAAGAGGTAGAGTAGGAAGAAGTGATATTCAAAGTTATTGTGTTTTAGTGGCTAAAGAATCTGAAGAGAGACTTCGTCTTTTGGAAAAGACTTCGGATGGTTTTGAAATTAGTGAATATGATTTTCAGAATAGAGGAGAAGGAGATTTATTTGGTATTAAACAAAGTGGTGAATTAGTACTTAAGATGGCTAATATTAGAAGGGATTTTAAGATGTTATTAAAAGCTAAAGAGGATGCTGAAGAGTTTATTAATATATTATTTACTTTTGAATCTAATCCAGAATATGAGCCTATACTTAATGAATTAAAAAAGATTGAAGACCTAGATTAATTGGTATATGAAAAATATTTTTAAATAAATTTTTAAAAAAGTATTGTAATTTATTTAAAAATATATTATGATTAATATGTCATAGAGATATGACCACACGCTACGAAATAAAATGTAGGTGTGATATAACCAAAACCCCCTGAAGATAGGTCGAGAGACCTATCGCTTTTTGTATATATCCTCTTAAG
>ERZ860076.1631-NODE-1631-length-10676-cov-2.695791_pt1 | contig 10676 bp, 7 predicted proteins | sample MGYA00509982_ERZ860076 | MGnify/ENA primary metagenome ERZ860076 (study PRJEB30046, sample SAMN00715193) | human gut metagenome | study: EMG produced TPA metagenomics assembly of the A metagenome-wide association study of gut microbiota in type 2... | reverse complement strand
CGGAATTGCCAGCGAGGCGGTATTGCATTTTTCACCAACAATTTACGCATCAGGTGCGCGTGTTTACTATCTGACAGATCTCATGTATCTGTTTATCATTTTGTGGCTGGTAATGCGTATGGAGGGTGAGCGGAAAAAGAATTTCTTTATTGCAGGAACGGTGGCGCTTGGCGTGATTAATTTTTTATCACAGTATTCTGTGATGTTATTGAAGTTGTAATATATGGAGAAAAAACATTTTTTCTTGATAATTTTATCACAATTCGAACACAATTTGACGCTAGACTAAGGTCATAAAGATAAAGGCAGCGGATATCAAAGAAGCTGCGGAGAAAGGGGCAAATTGTTATGGATAACAATTATTACAACAATAATAACAATAGTAATAACAACAGTAATCAGTCTTCTGATTCTTTCTACTCATATAACAGCCAGCAGAACAATGGAAATCAGAACAACGCACAAAATGAGGCAGGATCTCAGGCAGGTGGATATGGTTCCACACAGAGTTCCATTTATGGAAGCAGCCAGAGCAACGGACAGAGTTCAGGTTACGGAAGTACCCGGAGCAACGGACAGGGTTCAGGTTACGGAAGTACCCAGAGCAATGGACAGAGTTCAGGTTACACAAACACGCAGAATATGAACTATGGCTATGGCAGCAATGCAGGTTATCAGAACCACAGCTATGGAGCCAATGGCAGTGCTTATGGAAACAATCCAAAACCGGAGAAGAAAAAGAAAGAGAGAAAACCGGGCGGATTTGGAAAACAGCTTGCTAAATGTGCAGCACTTGCACTTGTGTTTGGACTGGTAGCCGGTGGTGTGATGACAGGTGTTAATTATGCATCCGGAAAAATCCTTGGAACTTCAAATTCAAGTAATGTGCAGGCTTCTCTGACAACAGGAGATGATTCAACTGTAAAACCAACAGCAGTATCTTCTTCCTATGTTGCTAATGATGTGTCAGATATTGTTGATGAGGTTATGCCTTCGATCGTAGCAATTACGAATGTAAGCCAGACAGAGTACCAAAGTTTCTGGGGACAGTCCAAGACATATGAGAGCACAAGCTGCGGATCAGGTATTATTGTAGGTCAGGATAATGATTATCTTTATGTTGCTACTAACAATCACGTTGTAGAAGGCGCCAACAGCCTTACCGTTACTTTTGCAAACGATGATACGGTCAGCGCAGAGATCAAAGGTACAGATCCTTCTACAGATCTTGCAGTTGTAAAAGTTGCATTAAGCAGTATTAAGGACGATACAATGAGCGCAATCAAGGTTGCCACATTAGGATCATCCGATGCATTAAAAGTTGGTGAATCCTGCATCGCAATCGGAAATGCTTTAGGTTATGGTCAGTCAGTAACGACTGGTGTGATCAGTGCATTGAATCGTGAAGTTTCTGTTTCAGATTCATCCAGCAGCACAAATTATACAGCAGAACTGATCCAGACAGATGCAGCAATCAACCCTGGTAACAGTGGTGGTGCATTACTGAACACGGCAGGTGAAGTAATCGGTATCAACTCTGTAAAATATTCTGATACATCCGTTGAAGGTATTGGATACGCAATTCCAATGGATACTGCAAAACCGATTATTGAAGAACTCATCACCAAGGAAAAAGTAGACGAGTCTGATAGTGCATATCTTGGCATTGCAGGTGTTGATGTCACAAGTGATGTTGCAAAAACATATAATATGCCAACAGGTGTTTATGTTGCACAGGTAACAGAAGGTTCAGCAGCAGAAAAGGCTGGTATTCAGAAAGGTGATATTATCACAAAATTTGACGGAAAAGATGTAACTTCTATGGAAGAACTTTCTTATAACATGCAGTATTATGCAGCAGGTACTACAGTGGATGTTGTAATTGCAAGATCTTCAAACGGACAGTATGAGGAGCAGACAATCTCTGTAACACTTGGAAAGAAGAATTAAACCAGAGGTTAATTTATGAACTGCCGCCTGTGAGTGGTGTTACGGATTTCCTAAGGTTATGTCGTATTGCATGCCAACAAGGTATTTATAAACGTAAAAAATAGAACTGTTTGTTTTCAGGAGCGCTTCCGCTTGTTGTCGCTGGCAGCGGTACTAAGAAAGCATCCATCGTGATTTCAAAATCCAATTGACATTGTCTTTTGAAATCGCAATGTCTGCTTTCTAAGGACCGGCCGCTCCCAAAATCCTGAAAACAAATCAGTTCTATTTTTTATTTGTCCAAGGTTGTGCAGCATGCAATATCCCAGTTGTGAAAATCCGTCAATCCGTGTTACGAGCGGCAGAACCCAAAGATGAAACTCCGGGAGGTGTGCCCTTATCATCGATGAATCACAAGACATTGAAAATGACTGCATTTAGTCGTTTCCTCCTTTATAGGTACTCATCCCATATCGTAAATGAAAGAAAAATAAAACTGATTTGTTTTTTATTGTCGACTGTATTTTACTGCCTTCACGACTGTCTCAATGCCATTAATTGTTAATGCCAAAATGATGATTGAGAGAAATACCTTATTAAAATGTATAAAAACATGTGAAATAACTTCTGCATCTGTTCCAAATAACTGCTCAATACCATCAAAAAAACCACTATTCATGATCCTATCATTTAACAGCCAAATGCTTGTTAATGCTCCATCAATCATATTGGTGATAATGGTAACAAGCAGCACCCTTTTGGTATAGCTGCCATCAATAAGTCTCACACTGTCCCTTGTAACACCCAAAATTCCAAATGCAAGAATAAAATACCATGTTTGTCTGATATATTCTAAGTTAAAAAGTGGTTCATACACATCTGTCCCATTTTTTACAAATGCAATGCATAAAATCTGTGGACATACAAGAAATACAAGAGTGAAGATAACCGAAAAAACAATTCCTGCAATCGCATCTGCTTTTGAAATTCTATTAGACTTTTGTGGAACAGGAGGCAAATTATCTATTCCATTATTTAACCCATCCACCTTAATTCCTTTTTTATAAAAGAATGCAAATAATAATGTCACAAATGCAAATCCTGTCAAAATACCACCAAAAATCCCACCGATGGTTCTATAGATAGCTATATACCAGATTGTGTGCGATGTTAATGCTGCCATGATTTGGGCAAGTAACATTCCTCCGCTGATGCATGCTGTCACAATTTTCAATACATACACATATAAACTGTAATACGGCTGTCCAATCAAACAATCCTGTGTTTCACCATTGTATTTCGAAGCTAGCTCATCCGGGGTTCCCAGTTCCGTTAGAACAACTTTGATATCATGCTCGGTTGGAGTAACATCCTCACATCGTTCCTCCAACATATCTTGTATGATCGTCTCTAATTCCGCCGCCACGTCTTTTCTCATGGCAGATTTCATATGTTTCGTAACTGCATAAATGTATCTGTCGATCAAATCATTTTTTACCATCTATTCTTCCTCCATTAAAACATTGATTGACTGTGAAAATTTTTTCCAGTGTTCTTTAATTTTTTTATAAACCAGCTTCCCATCTTCTGTGATGATATAATACTTTCTTGGCTTCGTTGCCTCAGTTTCCCATTCACTTTTTAGCAGACCCTGACTCTCGAGTCTTCTCAGCAGAGGATATAACGTATTACCTTCTATCGGAATACCTTTTCCTTCTAATTCCTTTACCAATGAATATCCATACATTGGTTTATTTAGTTGTGCTAACACTACCATGATGAGTGTGCCTCGTCTGAATTCTAAAATTAATCCTGAAACAATTTCATCACAATTCATCCAATCTCCTCCCTTCAGTATCCTTTATTAAGTTTACCGTGTTTATTGCACTATATTGTGTACCGCACACTATTCACTTAACAAAGTATACTGTATCTCACACATTATGTCAATAAGTTTATCCGCTGCAGGCGGTTAACTTAGAATTGCTGCCTTCAGGTGGTGTTACGGATTTCTTAACCTTATGTCGTATTGCATGCTACACAGCCTTGGACAAATAAAAAATAGAACTGATTTGTTTTCAGAATTTTGCCAGCGCCAACAAGCGAAAGCTCTCCTGAAAACAAACAGTTCTATTTTTTATGTTTATAAATACTTTGTTGGCATGCAATACAACATAACCTTAGGAAATCCGTAACACCACTCACAGGCGGCAGTTCATAAGTTAAACTCCGGTTTATTTCTGCTCTGCCTCGTAAGCTTCACGACAGGCTTTTGCAAGCTGGTCTCCGCAGGAAGTTCCACGTCCGTTGCAGGAGATACCTCCAATTTTCTGCTCTACCTGCTCAACGGTTAAGCCCTCTACAAGCTTTGGAATCGCCTGAAGATTTCCGTTGCAGCCACCGGTAAATTTTACGTTATGAACCACATTTCCTTCTAATTCTAATTCAATCTGGGTAGAACATGTACCTTTTGTTTTGTATACATACTTCATAATATATGCAGACCTCCTCTTTTGATGATACGATTCCATACATTATATATCATCCCGGAAGTGTTCGACAAGTTCTTTTTTTGGAAAATCAAAATACCCCGGATGTTATGCCGGGGCATGAGTTAGTCGTTTATACTGTTAAAGTCGATAAATAAATCTGGATAGATTCCTACGTTGATCGTATCTGAGAATGAGTATTCGTCAATATCACCATGTTCCAGATCGTATACAGTAATCCGTTTTTTTTCTGGATCAACAATCCAGTATTCGCGAACACCAGCAGTACGGTATTTGAATAGTTTTGTGTAATAGTCCATTCGTCTGCTGCCAGATGATACTATTTCTATAATCCAATCTGGTGCACCATTGCAGCCTTTATCTGTGAGCTTGGATTTGTCGCAGATGACGCTTATATCCGGTTCAACATAATTTTTATCATCTGCATTTAGAAAAACGGCAAATGGAGCGATATATGGCTCACACGACCCCCCTCTTGATTTTATATAGGTGTTAATGATGGTAAAGAGATTGCCGGCTATAAGCTGATGTTTGCGTGTAGGTGGAGCCATGTAATAGATTTGACCATCGATCAGTTCGGCGCGTTCCCCATCCGGGAGGTTATAAATATCATCTGTAGTATAGATTCTTTCCTGTGGTAAAGTCATTAAAACACCACCTTTCATAAATAATAGGGGATAAGAGTATCTTCGTCATCTTGCAATAGAATTATAGCTTATAATTAAAAATATGTACATAATATAAAACAAAAATAAAGATATCTGTTTGTGGAGGATATTTTTCAGTTAATAAAAAATTCACAAATCGTTTACGCCTATTTTAGTTGTGATAAAGCTTGAAAAGTGTTACAATAGCGATACCGTGCGAGATTTGTAGCTGGTAAATTTTACAGTACAGATGTTCAAATTTAATAAAGCCGGGACAGGAATAGGAGTTTTTATGGGAGCATTGACAAAAATCTTCGGAACACACAGCGAGAGAGAGCTGAAAAGAATCTATCCGCTTGTTGACAAAGTAGAGTCTTATCGTGACTCTATGCAGAAACTTTCCGATGAAGAATTAAGAAACAAAACAAAAGAATATAAAGAGCGTCTGGAAAAGGGCGAGACTTTGGATGACCTTTTGCCGGAAGCATTTGCAACGGTTCGTGAAGCAGCAAAACGTGTGCTTGGCATGGAGCATTACCGCGTACAGATTATCGGTGGTATCATTCTTCACCAGGGACGTATTGCAGAGATGAAGACCGGTGAAGGTAAGACACTTGTTTCTACACTGCCGGCATACCTGAATGCACTGGAAGGCAAAGGTGTCTGCATCGTAACCGTCAATGATTACCTTGCAAAACGAGATTCTGAGTGGATGGGACAGGTTCATGAATTTCTTGGACTGAAAGTAGGTGTCGTGTTAAATTCCATGACGAACGATGAGCGCAGGGAAGCATATAACTGCGATATTACTTATGTTACAAATAATGAACTTGGTTTCGATTATCTGAGAGATAACATGGTAATCTACAAAGAGCAGCTTGTTCAGCGTGGATTGCATTATGCCATCATCGATGAGGTCGACTCAGTATTGATCGACGAGGCGAGAACACCACTGATCATTTCCGGTCAGAGTGGTAAATCCACCAAGCTATATGAAGCGTGCGATATTCTCGCAACACAGTTAAAACGTGGTGAGGATGTGCCGGAGTACTCCAAGATGGATGCCATCATGGGAATTGAACAGGAGGAGACAGGAGACTTTGTTGTCAATGAGAAGGACAAAGTTGTCAACCTGACACAGGAAGGTGTGAAAAAGGTTGAGCAGTTCTTCAAGATCGATAACCTTGCAGATGCAGAGAACCTTGAGATCCAGCACAATGTGATCCTTGCTCTGAGAGCACATAATCTGATGTTCCGCGATCAGGACTACGTGGTAAAAGATAACGAGGTTATGATCGTTGATGAATTTACCGGACGTATTATGCCGGGACGCCGTTATTCAGACGGACTTCATCAGGCAATCGAAGCGAAGGAGCATGTAAAAGTAAAACGTGAGAGCAAGACGCTTGCAACGATCACATTCCAGAACTTCTTTAACAAATTTGACAAAAAGGCCGGTATGACTGGTACAGCACTCACAGAGGAAAAGGAGTTCCGTGATATTTACGGTATGGACGTTATTGAAATCCCGACCAATAAACCGGTCCAGCGTATCGATCATCATGATGCCGTATATAAGACCAAGAAAGAAAAATATCGTGCAGTTGTCGAGGAAGTGAAGAAGGCACATGAGAAAGGACAGCCGGTACTGGTTGGTACGATCAACATTGATACTTCTGAGTTACTCAGCGGCATGTTAAAAAGAGAGGGAATCCCTCATACTGTATTAAATGCGAAGTTCCACGAACTGGAGGCTGAGATCGTAGCAGGTGCCGGACAGCATGGAGCAGTTACGATCGCAACAAACATGGCAGGCCGTGGTACGGATATTAAGCTTGATGACGACGCAAGAGCAGCAGGCGGTTTAAAGATCATTGGTACGGAACGTCATGAATCAAGACGTATTGACAATCAGCTCCGCGGTCGTTCTGGTCGTCAGGGGGATGTGGGAGAATCACAGTTCTTCATTTCACTCGAAGATGATCTGATGAGACTCTTTGGCTCTGATAAACTGATGGATGTGTTCAATGCACTTGGTGTTCCGGAAAATGAACAGATCCAGCACAAGATGCTTACCTCTGCCATTGAGAAAGCACAGCAGAAGATTGAGGCAAACAACTACGGTATCCGTAAGAACCTATTAGAATATGATCAGGTTATGAATGATCAGAGAGAGATCATTTACAAAGAGCGTTTGCGCGTGTTAAATGGAGAGAGCATGAGAGATGCGATCTTCAAGATGATCACTGACCGTGTAGAGAGCTGCGTGGATACCTGTATTTCTTCTGAGATTCCAAAAGACGAGTGGGATTTAAATGAACTGAATCAGTTACTGCTTCCTATCATTCCTCTGGAACCTATAACAGAAGAAACGATTGCTGATATCAGGAATAACAAAGAACTTAAGCACCTCCTGAAAGAGAAAGCTGTGAAGTTATATGAAGCAAAAGAGACAGAGTTCCCGGAACCGGAGCAGTTCCGTGAGTTAGAGCGTGTCGTACTGCTCAAAGTGATCGATCGTAAATGGATGGATCATATTGATGATATGGATCAGCTTCGTCAGGGTATCGGACTGCAGGCTTATGGTCAGAGAGATCCTCTTGTAGAGTACAAGATGGCAGGATTTGATATGTTTGATGAGATGACAGCGAACATTCAGGAAGATACGATCCGTCTGTTATATCATGTGAAGATTGAGCAGAAGGTAGAGCGTGAACAGGTTGCAAAAGTAACCGGAACAAATAAAGATGATTCTGCACCTGCTGAACCGAAGAAACGTGCAGCAGCGAAGATTTATCCAAATGATCCATGCCCATGTGGCTCTGGAAAGAAATACAAACAGTGCTGCGGAAGATTCGCAGAGTAAAAAAGATGCAGAGCATTCAGCGTGAGAAATTGTCTGAATGCTCTGATTTTTTATTGCGGATGGAGGTAATGTTAAAATTAATAAAAACAGAACAAATGTTCTCTAAATAATAGACAAAATCAAATCTTTGTAGTAGAATTAGCGTATAAATGCAATACTATAAAAAATGGTTTTGTCTTTTTTATTGAAACATAGAATTCAGTTTTTGATAGATTCAAGAAGGGAGACAGTGTAATGGAGTTCAAACTACACGCCCCATACCAGCCAACCGGTGATCAGCCCCAGGCGATCGAAGAACTGGTAAAAGGTTTCAAAGAGGGAAATCAGTTCGAGACCTTACTCGGTGTTACTGGATCCGGTAAGACCTTTACGATGGCGAACGTCATCGCACAGCTTAATAAGCCGACTCTCATCATTTCGCACAATAAGACACTGGCAGCGCAGCTCTACGGAGAATTCAAGGAGTTCTTCCCGGAAAATGCGGTGGAATACTTCGTATCCTACTACGATTATTATCAGCCGGAGGCATATGTGCCGCAGACGGATACCTATATTGCGAAGGATTCTGCAATCAATGAGGAGATTGATAAATTGCGTTTGTCTGCCACGGCGGCACTTGTAGAGCGGAAAGATGTGATCGTGATCGCCTCGGTTTCCTGTATCTATGGTCTGGGCAGCCCGGAGGATTATCTTGGCATGATGGTATCTCTGCGTCCGGGAATGGAGAAGGACAGAGACGAAGTCATCCGTGCGCTGGTTGACATCCAATATACGAGAAATGATATGGATTTTCACCGGGGTACATTCCGTGTGCGCGGTGACACAGTGGAGATTTTTCCGGCAAACTACAGTGACACGGCAATCCGCGTGGAATTTTTCGGAGACGAGATCGACCGGATCACGGAGATTGATGTGCTGACCGGGGAGGTCAAGTGCAGTCTGGAACATTTTGCGGTTTTCCCGGCTTCCCATTATGTTGTCCCTATGGAAAAGATTCAGAAAGCATGCGTGAATATTGAAGCGGAAATGGAAGAGCGCGTGAAATATTTCAAGGGCGAAGACAAGCTGTTAGAGGCACAGCGTATCGCAGAGAGAACCAATTTTGATATTGAGATGTTGAAAGAAACAGGATTTTGTAGCGGAATTGAAAATTATTCCAGACATCTTGCAGGACTTCCGGCAGGAGCAACCCCACATACGCTGATGGATTATTTTAAGGATGATTTTCTGATTATTGTAGACGAGTCACATATTACGATTCCGCAGATAGGAGGAATGTATGCAGGTGACCAGTCCAGAAAAACGACACTTGTAGATTATGGTTTCCGTCTTCCTTCGGCTAAAGACAACCGACCTTTGAATTTTGAGGAATTCGAGAGCAAGATAGATCAGATGCTGTTTGTTTCTGCAACACCAAATACGTATGAAGATGAGCATGAGTTACTCCGTGCAGAACAGATCATCCGGCCAACAGGTCTGCTTGATCCTGAGGTGGTAGTCCGCCCGGTAGAGGGACAGATTGATGATCTGATCGGAGAAGTGAATAAAGAAACGGCAAAGAAGCATAAAGTTTTGATCACAACCCTGACCAAAAGAATGGCTGAAGATCTGACGGACTATATGAAAGAACTCGGTATCCGTGTAAAATATCTGCATTCGGATATTGATACTCTGGAACGTGCAGAGATTATCCGTGATCTGCGTCTGGATGTGTTTGATGTTTTAGTTGGAATTAACCTGCTTCGAGAGGGACTTGACATTCCGGAGATTACGCTGGTGGCAATTTTGGATGCAGACAAGGAAGGATTTTTGCGATCCGAGACCTCTTTGATCCAGACAATCGGACGTGCGGCGCGTAACAGCGAGGGACATGTTATTATGTATGCCGATAAGATCACAGATTCCATGCGTAATGCAATCAACGAGACTGAGCGGCGTCGTAAGATCCAGCAGGAATATAATAAGGAACATAATATTACACCGACAACGATCCAGAAGTCCGTTCGTGATCTGATCAGTGTATCCAAGAAAGTGGCACAGGAGGAACTGAACTTCAAGAAAGATCCTGAGTCTATGAACAGAGAAGAATTAGAGAAGCTGATCGCTGACATTCAGAAGAAGATGAAGAAAGCAGCCAGTGATCTGAATTTTGAGGCAGCAGCCGAATATCGTGATCAGATGATACAGTTGAAGAAGATGCTTGAAGATTTATAAAGTGTAATTATGAAGTGACAAGTATTTATAGAAAGGCAAGAAAAATATGAAGACATCAGAAAACCGCAAGTACATTAAGATCCGCGGTGCGAATGAACATAACTTGAAGAATGTAGATGTAGATATTCCAAGAGATGAATTTGTTGTATTGACCGGACTTTCCGGTTCTGGCAAGTCATCCCTTGCATTTGATACAATTTATGCAGAAGGACAGAGACGATACATGGAGTCTTTGTCTTCTTATGCGAGACAGTTTTTAGGACAGATGGAAAAACCGAATGTGGAAAAAATCGAAGGACTTTCTCCGGCAATTTCCATTGATCAGAAGTCGACAAACCGGAATCCAAGATCAACGGTAGGAACGGTCACGGAGATTTATGATTATTTTCGTCTGCTCTATGCAAGAATCGGTGTGCCGCATTGTCCGAAATGTGGAAAAGAGATGCACCGTGTACCAGAAGTGATCGACTGCTGGTTCGACAGTGGATCCATGCCATTTGCACAGTATCA
>ERZ860076.1629-NODE-1629-length-10696-cov-3.466404_pt1 | contig 10696 bp, 10 predicted proteins | sample MGYA00509982_ERZ860076 | MGnify/ENA primary metagenome ERZ860076 (study PRJEB30046, sample SAMN00715193) | human gut metagenome | study: EMG produced TPA metagenomics assembly of the A metagenome-wide association study of gut microbiota in type 2... | reverse complement strand
GTACCTGCTGAACAAGCGGGGAGCGGAAGGGGAATCCGCCCACTCCGAGAATGGCGTTTCCCGGACATATGAGAACGGAGATGTTCCAGCCTCTATGCTTCGGGGAATTGTGCCGATGGTCGGTGTGTTTGAGGAAGCGACATGAAAATCATGGAACGCAACAAGCGGCCCCTCTGGTATCTGCTGTACGACCGCAAGGCCCCTGCGGTAGACGCAAAAGGCAATGAGACGGGTGAAGAAATCATCGTTTATAAGCCTGCTGTAGCGCTCAGGGCGAATGTTTCCCCAGCATCCGGGTCCTCTCAGGTAGAGCAGTTCGGCAACCTCGCCGGGTATGATAAGGTCATCGTAACGGATGATATGTCCTGCCCAATTGACGAGAATACCGTTCTGTTTGTGGACAAAGAGCCGGAATACCGGGAAGCGGACGGAAAGCCCCTGTACGATTATATTGTCAAACGGGTGGCGAAGTCCATGAACATCATTGCCTATGCCGTGACGAAGGTGAGCGTGTCGTGAGCCGAAAGAAAATTGTCGTTCCGCTGTCCGAATCCGGCATCCAGAAGATTCAGGATGAATTGATGGCTTACCGGAAATGGCAGGAGGAAAAGGCACGGGAATTGGCGGAGCGCCTGGCCGCTCTTGGCGCAACGGTGGCTTCCATTCGGTTTTCCAGAGCCGTCTACACCGGAAAAAAGGACGTAGAAGTAACCGTAGAGGCGCTGCCGAACGGTTACAAGGTGAAGGCGGATGGTGAATCCGTTCTGTTCATTGAGTTTGGGTCCGGCGTGACATACGGCTACGGCCACCCGGAGGCAGGGGAGTTCGGCATGGGGCCTGGTACATATCCTGACGGGAAAGGCCATTGGGACGACCCGAAAGGATGGTATCTCCCCAAGAGTGCCGGTGGCGGGCATACCTTTGGTAATCCACCGGCCATGCCCATGTATGAGGCGAGAAAAGCCATTGAACAGGAGCTGCCGAGAATTGTCAAGGAGGTATTTAGATGATTGACGTTGAGAATCAGATATATACCCCCATTGCGGCGGCGCTTCGGGAGAAGTTCCCTGGGATTTCCGTAAGCGGCGAGTATGTGAAGGCCCCTCCAAAGTTCCCATATGTGAGTATTGTCGAACAGGACAATTACACGACGGTCAGCCGGTTGGACAGCAGCGACCGGGAACGGTATGCGACGATCCTGTACGAAGTGAACGTCTATTCGGACAAGGCCGGTGCAAAGAAATCTACCTGTCGGGAAATCCTTCGCTGCATTGACGAAATGCTTTACCGGAAGAATTTCACCAGAATTTCCATGAACCCAGTTCCGAACATGGAAAATGCCACAATTTACCGACTGAATGCACGGTATCGAGCGGAAACTGACGGGGAAACAACATTTAGACGTTGAATAACGCAAAACATTCCGCAAGGGCGGAATGAAAGCCGATGGGCTGTTTCGTAAAGAAACGGCCCATTTTATTTTACAAGAAAGGATTGATGACTTATCGCTATCTCTACTTATCGCGTTTTCCTGATGCACAAGGAAAGCACCGGGGGCACCTACAAGAAGCTGATTGACATCAAGGAGTTCCCGGACCTTGGTGGCGACCCCGAAATGATCGAAACCACCACCCTGTCTGACAAGATGCAGACCTTTATCGCCGGTATTCAGTCCATGGATGCGCTGGCATTCACCGCCAACTATACACTGGCCGAGTACAAGATCCTGCTGGCTCTGAACGGCAAGACCGAGAGCTATGCTGTCTGGTTTGGCGGCACCGGCGAAGGCAGCACCTTGGTCCCCACCGGCACTGACGGTAAGTTTAAGTTTGACGGCCAGCTGACCTGCTACCCCACCGGTGGCGGCACCAACGAGGTCGTAAACCTGAACATCTCCATTGCCCCGTCCACTCCCGTGGAACTGGACGAGGTGTAATACAAACACATATCCACATACATTTTAGGAGGTTTTAGCGATGGCTAAGAAAATTGCAATCCCGTATAACGGGAAACGTTATGTGCTGGAATTCACCCGCACTGTTGCGAAGCGCATGGAGGGGCAGGGGTTCCGAATCATGGACATTGATGAAATGCCCATGACGATGGTTACGGCCCTCTTTAACGGCGCTTTTGAAGCGAACCACCCTGCCGTAAAGGGTGCAACCAGAGAGAAAATCTACGACAGCCTGAAAAACCGGAAGGAACTGGTCCGGACCCTTATGGAAATGTATGTGGACACATACAACACCCTCTTTGACGACGAAGAGGAAGCGGCCGATGAGGGAAACCCCGGCTGGGAAGTGACGGAGTAAGCGAGTTATTTCCCGATAGCAACGGAGGGGGCGGGGATTCCCCCGTCCCCTCTTTCGCTTACACAAAGGTATTTCAAAAGGCATTTCCGTTTTATCTGACCATCGGCATGACCTATGAACAGTTCTGGGACGATGACGTAGACCTTGTGAAATACTACCGGAAGTCATGGAAATTAAAGCAGCAGATAAAGAATCAGGATTATTGGCTGCAAGGCGCTTATGTTTACGAAGCCGTGCTGCGGGCTTCTCCTATTTTGAATCCGTTCGCCAAAAAAGGGACAAAGCCGGTGCCCTATCTGGAACAGCCCTATGACCTGTTCGGAAAGGGAAAAAGTCCGGAAGAAACCCAGAAGAAAGCCTCCGCTGAGAGGAAAAGCGACAATAAGGCAAAGGCAATTATGGAAATGTGGATGTTAAGCGTCAATAAGAAATTTGAAGAAAAGGGCGGTGGAAAAAATGGCTGACAACGTTGAAATGCAGGGAATCGAGTTCCAGATCATCAACGACAGTGATGAGGCGGCGGACGGGATCGAAAAACTGTCCAGAAATCTTGAAACCCTGGAAAATAAGGTTGGCGGCGCTACCACAGGCCTGTCCAGAATTGCAAGCGGCCTGAGCCGGATTAAAAAGGCCCTGTCTGACCTGAATACCGGCACTTTTCAGGCAAAAATCAAGGGAATCAGCGATTCCTTGGAATCTCTGAAAACAGTAACGGACGGGATGAAGATTTCCCCGGCTATTGGGAACCAGATCGCACGGCTGAAAGATACCATCAATCAGCTGCCGGAAATTCCCGGTGGGAAATTGCAGTCTCTGGCCGACGGCCTTCGCCCTCTTTCGGAGCTTGGGAAACAGAAGATTGGCCCCTTTATCACGCAGTTGCAGAAAATCCCGGAGGTCACTGAATCGCTGGCGAAAGTGGACATGGAAAAGTTCACGAAGCAAATGACGAAGCTGGCGGACGCAATGAAACCGTTTGCCGATGAAATGCAGAAGGTTTCCAACGGATTTTCCGCTTTCCCGTCCAAAATTCAGAAACTGATAACCTCTACGGAGAAGTATAGCGCTTCCACGCAGAAGGCAACAAAGCGCACCAACGCGCTTGAGAATGCGCTCAAGAAGATTAACTTGTCTGCCATAGTCGGGAAAGTCACGCAATTGCTAGGACGGGCTGTCCGTAAGGCCTCTGATTATCAGGAGGTTTTGAACCTGTTCTCCGTGGCCATGGGCGATTACGCAGAGGAAGCCTATGAATACGCCCAGACCGTCTCCGAGGCTATGGGTATTGACCCTGCCGAATGGATGGAAAATCAGGGCGTTTTCAACACCATCATCACGGGCTTCGGCGTGGCCGGTGACAAAGCGGCCTATATGTCCAAGAACCTGACCCAGTTGGGCTACGACCTTGCGTCCTTCTACAACATCAGCTTTACAGATGCCATGCAAAAGGTGCAGTCCGGCATTGCCGGTGAATTGGAGCCTCTGCGTCGGCTTGGCTACGACCTGTCTGTTGCCCGTCTGGAGCAGGAGCGGCTGAATCTGGGAATTGACAAGAGTGTGTCCAGTATGACGCAGGCTGAGAAGTCACAGTTGCGTTATTACGCCATGCTTACGCAGGTCACGAAGGTTCAGGGCGATATGGCCCGGACGATTGACCAGCCTGCCAATATGCTGCGGGTCCTGAAAGCCGAACTGGAGCAGGCCTCCCGTGCAATCGGTAATCTGTTTATCCCGATTCTGACAAAGGCGCTCCCGTGGCTGATTGCCATTGCAAAGGCTGTCCGTGAAATTGTCGCTGAGATTGCCCGCCTGTTCAATGTAGAAATCGGTGAGGTGGACTGGAGCAGCGGGTTCTCCACCGCTGCCGGAGCATCCGGCGAAATTGACGACAACATGGAAAACGCTGCCGGGGCAGCAAAAGATTTGAAGCGATACCTTGCCGGTTTCGATGAGCTGAACGTCCTGCCCGAAAAGAACGATTCCGGAAGTGGGAGCGTTTCTGCCGGTGGCGGCGGTCTGGATATTCCGTTGCCGGGGTATGATTTCTTGGGCGATGAGGTCAACAAGCGGGTTGACAAGATTTATGCAGGCCTCAAGAAAATTATTACGCCGATTAAGAAAATCCTTGGGTTTTTGCAGAAGTACAAGGACATCGTAAAGGCTGCTGCCGGTGTGGCTGCGCTTGCCATTATATACACAAAAGTGAACAAGATAATCTCCACCTTAAAGGCGGCAAATCTGTTCTCCGGCCTGAAAGGAACAATTGACACTTTTGTTACCGGGTTCCAGCTGATTAAGGTTACAGGCGGTAATACGCTGCAATCCATTGTTGGCGGCATTGACAATATCCGTATGGGCCTGAGCAGGTTGCAGAAAGGCGCAATCACAGCAGTTGCCGGGTTCGCAGAATTCAGAGTTATCAAGTCCAGCGTCGAGGACCTTGCCCTTGGGTGCGATAACGCAGGAAGCAAAATCGTGCAAATCGGCGTTGCAGCCGGAGCCGCTGCCGCTGCCATGTACGTTGCGCTTGGTCCTGCCGGTCTGGCAGTTGCTGCGGCAACAGCGCTTGCGGGTGCTATTGCTGGCGTGGTCAGCGCACAGGACAAGATGCTTGACAATATGGTCAACGACGCATTTTATTCCGGAGCCGGAGCGAAAATCAGCGATATTACGGACCAATTCGTGAACCTTATGGAGACGATAACGGAGTCAAATCAGCCATTCATCGAGAACAAAAAGACGATGGATGATATGACCGTATCGATTGACAAGACAACCACAAGTTTGAGCCAGATTGCCCATGCAATCGAAATCGGTGCGGCCACCGCTGAGGAAAAGATTCCGGAAATCAAGAGCCTGATCAGTCAGCTTGCGGATGATACCAAGACCAAGATGGACACGGCGTATGACACCATTACCCTTGCATTGGGCGATTCCTTCGGTGATGCCCTGGAAAAGGCCGGGTATGCCGTTCCCCAGCTTATGGAGCTTATCAGTCAAATCAAGGGCGATACGGAGGCCACGCTGGATTCTCTGCAAACAGAGTTGAGTGAAATCGATCAGCAGCTCATTGACGGGGCAATTACCAGCGATGAATACACCAACCGCTTTAAGGAAATTACGAAACAGATGCTGGAGGTATCCGGCGCAACAACAGACACGGCGGGGATTTTCGACGACCTGAGAACCACTATGCGTGACATCGATTGGGAGGACGAAGGCAAGAAGGACGACTTCTTCACTCAAATTGCAAGTTCCGCAAAAGAGGCAAAGGATTCCGTGAATGAATCTAAAGATGCGCTTATTCAGGCTTTTGAAACCATGCGGGACAACCCCCTGATGAGCGAATCCGGCAAGATACTCCTTGATTCCGTAATCAAAATCGCAGATTCCGACCGGCAGGCGAAGCTGGAAGAAATCAATGCCCAAGTAAACACCCTGTTTGACGATGTCCAGCGTGACATTTTGGAGAAAACGCAGAATGTCAACGACGAAGCCGCCAAAGAGTGGGAGAAGATGAACTTCTTGGAAAAGGCTTTTAACGGCGGAACATTATCTGAATACCGGAATAAAGCGCTGACAAAGTATGAAAAGAATATCGTTGAGCCGATAAGCAAAAATATTCAGGAAAGTATGGAGAAGCTTGGAATTGACGGAGGTGCGTGGGCTACTGAAGCTATGGACCAAGTCATCACTGGGTTGTATGGAACCGATGCCACTGATGTGTCGATTATTCAGGTCTCCAAGTATGTTGAGGAAGATGTCGGGTCTGCCGTCCAACACGCATTGGAAAACCTTGGGAAAGACCAAAAAGGCACTGCAAAGGATTCCGGTAAGCAGATTATTTCCGGGCTGGGCGCAGGCATTACGGACAATTTGAAAATCGGTACGGAAGCGGCCCGAAAAGCGATTTTAAGCATGGATGCCGCTGTCCGAGACGCTGCGAAGATTCACTCCCCGTCAAAGCTTTTTGCGGAAGACGGCAAGTACATGATGGAGGGTATCGCAGAAGGGTTCAAGAATAAGACGGCCTATGTGTCGAAGATTGTTACAGATTCTGTCACATCCCTGTTTGACAACAGCACCGGATATTCTACCGGCTACTCCTTCGGACAGTCCCTTGCAAGCGGCATTTCTCAGGCTCTGAGAAATGCAAACTACCCGACAATCAAGGGGACCATGAGTTATTCCGGCGGTCATGCCAAAATGGCCATTGACGCATACGCAAACGGCGGTATGCCTGATGTGGGCCAGCTCTTTATCGCCCGGGAAGCCGGTGCGGAAATGGTCGGCTCCATCGGCAGACAGACAGCCGTTGCCAACAATGACCAGATTGTCGAGGCTATCAAAGCCGGTGTCTACGAAGCTGTTGTTGCGGCTACCGGCGGCGGGAACAACCAGAATGGCGGTCAGGCGCAGGTGGTGTCCGCCAACGTCAACGGAAAGAACCTGTTTGAGTTTGTGGTGGATTATGCCCGTGGCGAAACCGTTCGTACCGGTGCGAACCCCCTGCTGGAATTTTGACCGGAGGTGATGCGGATTGACTATCAACAAATTCGACCCGCAGAACCGCTGGATGGTGGGCGACAAGCCCATCTACGAACCCAGCGGCGGGGTGTCCATCCAACATGAAAACATTGCCGGTTCCAGCAGCGGACGAACCGAAGACGGCGTTATCCATATCGACTGGGTGCGCCGGGACGTTCGGAAAGTCGGTCTGAAATGGAAGGCAATGACCGAGGCTGAACTGAACTATATCGTTGACCTGATGCAGGGAAAAGAATATCAGTTCACGTTCCTGGACCGTGGCAAAAAGTACACGATGGAGGCGTATTCCTCGAACTGCTCCTACACCATGTATTCCTACGCTCTGGGGAACACAATCTACACCGACGTGAGCATCAACGTCATTGAAAAGTAAAAGGAGGCGGAGTCAATATGCTACTGAATAAATTCGTCCGGAGCGACGGGTCAGTCATTGACTCCGCCTCCATCATCTCCTGCAAGTGGACCTCCGGGGTAAACAGCTCCACGAACCTGATTGTCGGCGATACAACAGCGGATTCTGTGGATGTGCAAATCCGGAACCTTGAAAAGGGAATTGTCACCGGGGAGGCCCTGGAATATTACAAGGTGGATGGCAATACGGAAACAAAAGTCGGTGTGTTTTATGCCGAAGCCCCGACCGTAGCCTCCAAAGTGTCCATCCGGTTTACCGCCTATGACAGCATCGCCAAGCTGGGCGTGGATGCGTCCCCCTGGCTCATGGAGAATCAGGATAATTTCCCAATGAGCCTTCGGGCCATCGTGGATGCCGTTTGTGACCTGGCGGGAATTACAGGAAAGCCCGGAACGTTTTCACATGAAGATTTACAGGTCCCGGCCTTTTATTCCGACGGCATTACAGCCCGACAAATCGTCTCCTGGGCCGCTCAGATTGCCGGATGCTTCTGCCGAAGCACTTCTAGCGGTGGAATTGAATTTGCCTGGTACAAAGCCACGGAGACCGTCATAAGCGATTCCAAGGCCACCGGAACGATACAGTATATGCAGGACAGCTTGTCTTGCAAGCAGTATCAGACGGACGTTATTCAGCGGGTTCAGCTGAAGCAGGCGGATGATGACGTTGGCGTTATTTACCCGGCGGATGCAGACGGAAACGTATTTGCAATATCCGGAAACCTTATGCTGTCCATGCTTGATACGCCCACGCTGGAAGCAATCGCCCAGGACCTCTATGCGAAGGTAAAGGATATATCCTATACCCCGGCAGAATGCAAGCTGTTCCCGACCTGTGCGGTGAATGCCGGGGACATTATCAAAATTAACACCGTGCAGACAGGGGAATTGACGGTCTACGTCATGTCCGTCTACACAGATTCCTCCGGGACGCAGGTTTCCAGCACCGGAGACCAGAATTATTCCGACAAAGCTGCCGTGTCCTCCGAGAAGTACCAGAACCCGCAGGGCCGGTATTACCTCCTGAAAAAGTCCATTGACGGCCTGAAAGCTACGGCAAAGGACCTGCAAGGGAACATCTCTAATTTGGAGCAGACCGCCGAGCAAATCTCCGCCTCCGTGGCGGCACAGGACGAAGTAATCTCCCAGCTGACCATCAAGGCCGGGAGCATTGAAGCCAGCGTGCAGGGTATCATCGACAACGGCGTAGACAAGGTGACAACCAAGTTCGGCCTGACCATCGACGAATCCGCCGTCCATATACAGCGGTCCGGCTCAGAAATGGAAAACCGGTTGGATGAAACCGGAATGTATGTGCTCCGTGGCGATACCGTGATGTTGCAAGCCAACAAGGACGGCGTAATCGGTACGGATATGACCGTCCGGAATTACCTGATTGTCGGCTCCCATGCCCGGTTTGAGGATTATACCGACGATGACGGCAACGCCGGAACGGCTTGCTTCTACGTTTGACAGTGGGAAGGACGTGACCCTATATGCCATCTTTTAATATCCAGTCCGGCGCCACTGGCCTGTATCTGACCGTTACCTATACCGTCGGGGCGCAGAGCGTTGAGAACAATACCACCATTGTGGACGTGTCCCTCTCTCTGCACCACGGCGGCCTATCTGTGGGAGCCGGTAAAGATGACTGTTCCCTCTGGATTGGCGGGACCACCTATAAATGGACCGGCCCGGACATTTCGTCCAGCGGTGGGACCGTGTCCCTGGGGTCGCACAAATTTACCGTGGGCCACAACGCAGACGGCTCTTGGTCCGGCAAGATTGGTGGCAGCTACCGACTGAATATCAGCTACGGCGGGACGTATATTGGAACCATTTCCGGGTCTCAGGACCTGACGCTTCCGACAATTCCCAGGGCCTCCAGCGTGTCGGCTACGGACGCAAACATCGGCAGCGTGTCCTCCATCTACATCAACGCCAAGAGTTCGGCATTTACCCACGGGCTGCAAGTTACCTTCGGGACGTTTTCTTCCTACCTTACCGGCACGGGAGAGCTGACCAGCAGCTACGTCACCTTCTCCGAGCGGACCATCCCCTTCCGGCTGCCGGATAGCTTTTACGCTCAAATCCCGGATGCGCCGTCTGGGAAAGTCACCTTGAAACTGTGGACCCATCGGGACAAGGACCATTATTTTGACCCGACCACCACAACGTTTACGGCGACAGCCGCACAAAGCCTCTGTGCGCCGCAAATCTCCGTGACGTGCAAGGATACAAATACGCTGACAATCGCTCTGACGGGCAACGCTGACGTTCTGGTGCGGGGCGCTTCCACGGCCTCCGGAACGTTTACGGCCACGGCCCGAAACAGCGCCACAATCAAGCGCAAGACCGTAGCCGGTGTGGAGGTGCCGCTGAATACAAACGCCTACTCCGTTGCCAACATCGAGACCAGCCAGCTGACCTTCGCAGCTACGGACAGCCGGGGATATACCACCAGCGAGACGGTCAACAAGACCATTATCCCATATGTGCCGCTGACGTGCAACGTCCTACGGGCTTACCGCCCGGTGCCGTCCTCCAATGAGGGCGTGATTGAGCTGGCCGGTCAGTATTTCTCCGGCAGCTTTGGGGCCGTGGAGAACACCCTGACGCTCCAATACAAGACCACAGCGGGAGACTGGGCGGATATTACTCCGGTGATTGACCGGACCAAGAACACCTACACGGCCAGCGTGACCGTCTCTGATTTGGATTACCGGCAGTCTTACTACATTGACGTAAAGGCTACGGACAAGCTGCGGGAGGCCGCGACATACGCCAGAATCATGCCGGGTGTCCCGGCGTGGTACTGGTGCAAGGATTTCTTCCGGGTCAACGTGCCGCTCATGCTGGGCGGCGAAAACATCCTTGAAAAGGTCTACCCGGTGGGAAGCATCTATATGTCCCTCTCCTCTACGGACCCGAAGACCCTGTTCGGCGGAACCTGGGAGCGGCTGAAAGACCGGTTTTTGCTGGCGGCTGGGGATACCTATTCCGCCGGGGCGACCGGCGGCGAAGCCACCCACACGCTGACCAAGGACGAAATGCCCAGTCATAACCACTACGCCGCCATTAACGGCGGTACGGACAGCTACGGACAAAACCGGACAACCATCGGCAGCTTTGCCAATAAAGCACAGGGCTACTCCGATAGTTCTACAATTTTCGCTACCGGAGGCGGGAATGCTCACAACAATATGCCGCCATATTTGGCCGTATATATGTGGAAACGCACGGAATAACAAACTTTAAGGAGGTAAACATTATGAAAAATCTTTGGTATCTCAGCCCGTCTGACCAGACGGACAACACCGGAATCAATGGCTACGGCACGGAGGAGGCGCAGATGAACGCCCTCCTGGACGTAATTACGCCCCATCTGGACCGCTGCGGCGTGCGCTATCATCGGGCCAGACGGG
>ERZ860076.1628-NODE-1628-length-10700-cov-3.586285_pt1 | contig 10700 bp, 21 predicted proteins | sample MGYA00509982_ERZ860076 | MGnify/ENA primary metagenome ERZ860076 (study PRJEB30046, sample SAMN00715193) | human gut metagenome | study: EMG produced TPA metagenomics assembly of the A metagenome-wide association study of gut microbiota in type 2... | reverse complement strand
GTTATATTGGCTGGAGCCGTAGTACGCCCGGACTACCTGACGATCCCCGGACCTGGAATAATCCACGATCTCCGTGGGCCATCCCGTCCCCTGCCTTTCCCACACCGTGCGGAAAGTCTTGACCGCCGCCGCCTCCAGAATGAAGTCCCGGAAAATCCCGATTTCCCGCACTTTCTGGAGATAGATTTCCTCCTTCGTAGAGCGGATAGCGTCCGCCAGCTTGTCTAAAAGGACCCAGCAGTAGGCATTGGCGTCTAGACTCCGCTTTTCCCGGTGCTCCTTGATTTCGCAGTCATAGATGCGGTTTTGCTTGTCCAGAATGAAAGTTCTGGCTGGAGCGGGCTCATTGACCTTTAGGCACAGCCAAACCCCGCTGTCCATCTGGATACGGGCCTCTGTAAACGTGAGGGTCATTGTCCCGCCGCCTTTTCAGCCGCAAACGCTTTTTTCTGGCATACCGGGCAGAGCTGCCGCCCAAACCGCCCAGTGGAATAGGCTATGATGTCCGCCACTGGCCAAGGGGTTCCATCTCGCTTCACCCCGTCTACCAGTTGCGTCCGGCAATCAGAGCAGTATAGAGGTGTCTCACGCTTTCTGCTATGATCCCTAGTCCGCTCCGTGTACTCGTTTGTATCCGGGTCTTTTGTATCATCAATGCAGAATAGGCCGTTTAGGGCGTACTTCCGGGCGTAGGAAGAGGCTGTGCCAGTGACTTGGGCCTCGTCCATCCCCTTCTTTTCTGACGCCTCTCTGGCATAGGCACTGTTGGTCATAAAGTCATCCCCATCCATATCCCTCAGGGTGGCGGTGGCACAAACGTAGTAGCGGTCCCCGCAGTTCATCAGCTCGTCTCCCACCGTCAGTACCAATCGGTGCTTCTGGAGCAGGGGCTTCACCGCCTCCAAAATGTCCTCACAGGAGCGGTATTTGTATCCGCCAAACTTGTTGGTCTGCCCCTTTGGTGCCTTAAGCTCCGCTTGGAGCTGGCCTACACGTTCTAAAAACTTGTTTTCCATCAAATCGCCTCCTCATATCTCATACCAAGACAGTCAGCCACGATTGCGGGGCTGACCCGGAGCAGTTCTTTTACCCGATCCTGGAAACAGTTGGCGCACATCCTCCGTCCATCCTCCAGGATAATGGGGTCTGTCTCGTACTGCTCTGCCCCACATTTGGAGCAGTACCATGCAGGAGATGCATCCTGCGGATCTCTCACAGCGCCCACCCCACCAGCAGAGAGCACATAAAGATCATGCTAGACACCACCAGGCACCGCCTCACAATGCGGTTCATGCGTGCCTCACGCTCCCGGCGGCACTGATAGCAATATTCTCTAGCGTCGTGGTTTCGCTCCACCAGAGAGCGTCCGTCCTCGATGTACTTCATTCTTTTCCTCCACAATCCTGGCCTTTGCCATCTCAATAGCAAGCATATAAACTCGTCCATGTTCGTTGTCTCCGTGGGTCTGTTTTACCTTGTCGGAAAACTCCTCCAGATCCCCCAAAAAGCACCCACAGGAAACATAGATCTTTCCGTCTTTACATCGAAAAAAGGTTGTGGTTCTGTTGCGAGAGCCAATAGCTCCGATCCAAAAGACAGTACCTATCTTACACACCTCGGCGTTGCCGGACACCCTGGCGTTGCCGGACACCCAGGCGTTGCCGGACTGACTCAAATTTTCCTCCTTCTCAATCCAGCCACCTAGATCGCCAGCATTTACATTTCCAAACTGAACCAGAGCTTTGATGCGGTATAAGGTTTTCCCAAGGAAGACCTTCGTTTCAGATGTCAACTCATACTTTTTCACTTCTTCCGCCTCTTTTCCATAAATTCCGCCACAGCGAGGGCGGTACAGATTACAATGCACACCATGCACACCACGGATAAAAACTCAAACAATTCTGATTCCTCCCAGTGTCATCAAATAGAACCACTGCTCTTGAGTAAGGCGTACCTCCTGCTCGTCCAGGAGCTTTGCAATAGAGCCATCGCCGCATCCGATCTCATGGGCAAGGCCCCTTTGCGACAGCCGGTGCCGCTCCATAGCCCGCTGGGTGATGCGGCGGACCGTCTCATTTGGAGTTTTCATTTCTGTCCTCCCGGTCCAGGATTCTCGCCATGACTTCGGCTAAATTCCGAACCGTTTTAAGCAGCTCCGGCACATCAACTCCGTAATGATCCCGTTCCAGATTGTTCATGTGCCTCCTGGAATTCCGGCTCTGCGTCCCAAGGTCCTTAATGCTGTCGTTCTCTTCAAGCGTTTTTTTCATAAAATTTTCCTTTCCGGCTTGACAGAGAACGGATGTTCTAGTATGATGTATCTATCAAGCCTAATTGGTGTGGTCAGTTAGGTTTGCCAGCCTCGTCAGGTGGTCTCAACACCTGATGGGGCGTTTTTTTGTTGTTCCTTTCGCCGTGATATGGTAGAATGTGGGCGAAAGGCGGTGTTTTTATGGGTTATCTTTGCCCATACTGCAATCACACTTGTTTTGACAACGGAGATATCAACACAACCTACTATCCTTCACATGGTAGTGCAGATCTAGAAGGAATGAGTGAAGCAGATGCTATAACCAATGCTGTTCAAATTGATTTCAGCATTTGCCCAAACTGCGGGAAAACCTCCATTAAAATGTCTCCGTATTGGAAAAACAAAAATATGAAATTCAGTTTTTCCTACCCCCCGTCTATGGCAATCTTTCTTCCTGAATATGTTCCAGAGGCAATTCGATCTGATTATGAAGAAGCCGTATCCATAGTAGACTTAAGTCCAAAGGCATCCGCTACATTGGCACGTCGTTGCTTACAGGGCATGATCCATGATTTTTGGGATATTAAGGAGAAAAACTTGAACGCGGAGATTACATCGCTCAAAGGAAAGGTATCTCCTACTCAGTGGAAGGCGATAGATGGACTCCGAAAAATTGGAAACATTGGGGCACATATGGAAAAAGATGTAGAACTAATCATTGATGTTGACCCTGGTGAAGCAAAAAAACTCCTCAAATTGATCGAGCTTTTGATCGAAAAATGGTATATTGCCAGAAATGATGAAGAGCAGCTTCTCGACGAAATATCTAAACTAGCCGATGAAAAAGAGGCTGAACGTAAGTCAGGAACTGGTTGCCAGCAAGATTCCGTCTAAACTCCAATATCGTGTTTGAATTTTGCAAGGATCTTCCTCTGTTCCAATGCCCTCTAAAGACTTTGTAACAATAACTTGAATTACCTTTGCGCTGTCTGTTCCACGAGGTCGGACTGATTTTATTTCATTATCTTTCATATGGCACTTCCTTTAGATTTGCTCCAGATTAGTATTGCAATTTGGCCAACGTGACTTTCTGCTCTATATTTAACTCCGGGTCGTTGGCCACATCTTTTAGCACAACTTCCCTCATCCGATAACCAAGCCCGTCCAGCATAGACCGATATTCTTCGTACTTCATAACTTTTCCTCCTTGTATTCCGTCCCGCACCATGATAAAATACAAGGTGCTAGGACTTGTCCTGTTCTTCCGCCCTCATCCGTGCGCTATCACGGGTGGGGGCAATTATTTTGCAATCTCATGCGCTCACACCCATGTCACGCACAATAGCGGATGCCACCATATCTGCATCGTATTTCACTCTCTTTTCGCTCATTCTAATGCCGAATATCTGGTGGTTTTCCAGCCACTGCTTGGCCCATCTCTTGGTACAGCCAAGCTCTCGCCGGACATCTTCCAGGGTCATTAGACCGCCGTATATCTCCCTGAGTATTTTCGCTTTCTGTTTGGGGGTCATTGCGGTTCCTCCTTCTTGGTTAATTTAGCGATGTAACGGATACTTATGAAAAAGAAAAATGTAATGCTACAAAAAGTAGCGTTGAGGAAGAGAATAGCGATACAAGCAGACCGCTTATTTCTTCATCTGAAACAGCGCAGATAAATATGTAACCCACTTCAATAACAGACAATAATAAAGCGATCCATTGAAATATGACATGCACCCCCTCCCCTTCTTTCTTGTCCCCCACCCGCTCCCGTGGTAAAATACGAGAGAAAGGGGGTGGGCTCTTTGCCAGACTTTAACGATTTTCTGATATTCTTGGATTAGAACAAAATTGAAAATATTTTGTCTGACGCACAACTCAAAGCAAAAGAAGTTCAATTTTTGGATAGCCCAAATGGGATAGGAAACCAGATCGCCGTACTTAGCTTTACGATTTCACTTGAAGTTGTCGGACTATATCATGCATGGCTCGAACAAAATCAGAATTGATCTCCATATCTACATTTACCCGCCGCTCTTGTATCGCTACTACAAGGGCGGCAATTTCTTCAGGTGTACCTTTCAAAATGGCTTCCATCTCTCTCACCCCCTCACACGAGATTTTTCTACTTCGGCATCGCACTCCAAATCTAACTCATCAACCAAAATGGTAAGGAGCAACCTGGGATATTCGCCACCATCCTGCTCTAGCCGGAAATGCAAAGCATTTTTCTCCACTGGCACTCCATTAATGGAAATCTCTGTTATCGTGCCTTTTGACCGTATACTTACCTTGCTCAATCGGAAATCCCCCATTCTACTATCTGCTTAAAGCAACCCCGTGGATATGGGCAATCAACGTTCATAGGATTGACGAACTCGCTTTATATGAGAAGTCCTGCGAAAAACGTTCCAATAAGTGCCCCAAGGAAAGAGCCAAGAAACATAAAAAAGTATCTCAGACTGCGGCTCGTATCATCGAGGGCATTGTCATTGCCTTTATCGCAACTGTAATCTCCAGAATCTTTGGATTTCTTTAAGATCATTGATATCACCCCCTTCTTTATTCGCTATTATCTACTGCAGGTTTTTTGATGTCTCTGTATCTGCCCTTGGAGCTGTGAGCGGATACGTTCTTTTTCAATCAGATCAACGTATGCTTCCAGATGATGCCAAGCTTCTGAACTTGAAAGTCTATACCAATCGGGGCCTGACAAAAATATGGTCAATTCCACTTTGATTGGAGAATTAACACCGCCATACATCTCTCGGATTTGATATGTTATCGCCCTCCCCTCCTTTTCATGTTCCCTAGTCGTCGGACCGTTTGAATAGCGTTTCCTGATCCATGTCGGGGAAGAATTTTTCCAGTTTCGGAACTTTTCTTCCTGTATATTGTGTGGAACAAATTTTCTATACAATATATTGATTTTCGTCGTTGGATATGGTACAATTATCCAAGAAGGGTAACTGTTTCTTGCCCTCAATTTTCAAGGAAAGGAGAAATACCTTTTGAACATGGTTCCTGTCAGTTCCACTGATATTTCCAGCATCGGGTATGAAAATGGGACTCTCTACATCTCATTTCATAAAGGCGGCACCTATGCCTATTTCGGCGTCCCCCAGTCTGTATATACCGGCCTCATGTCCGCAGGGTCTCATGGGAAATACTTTCACACATTTATCAAGGGCAGGTATGGATACTCCAAAGTCTAATCTATAACTACCAGCACCACCGCAGGGCCGTTTACCGAGACCGTCACATCTTGGTACGGTTCTGCGGTGTGTTTTTCTACTCCTTCCCTGTGGCTCAATTCGGCCACCAGATCACAGGTCTTTACGTTAGATAGGTTCATGGAAACCACCTCCTTTCAGTCATCTAAGAACAGCTCGTATGGAACGCCAATACACTTACAAAGGGCTTTGTAATCCTCCACTGTCAGTGGAGATTTTCCGTTCAGGACGTTACTCAATCGTTGGGCTGTCCATCCGCACTTCTTAGCAACAAAAATCTGCTTAATACCGTGAGCTTCCATATACGCCTTGATAACAGGTCCGACTTCCATCCCTCTCACCCCCTCCCCTATTCACCGTTGATTCGTGGTCGGCAGTCCTGGTTGGTCTGCTCCTTTTTCCTGCGCTTTCGATTGGGCTTGTCCCGGCAACCCTCCGCATATCCAGCGATATAAAGAAGGGCTTCTTTGGGCAGCCCGGTCAGCTTCTCTGCCACAGTCTGGGCGTCTGACAGTTTGCTGGTATCAATTACAGGCATTTTTTCACCTCCCCGGCCTTAACCTAGTTATACATTATCATAACTTAGCACCATTGTCAAGCCTTTCTTTATAACTCAGTTAATTTTTTCTTGACTTATTCAGTACCTTGTGTTTTAATAAGTACAAGATAGGAGGTGCAGAAAATGGAGGCCATCAATGACCGAATTGCATGGTGTGTAAAAGATAGTAAACTCACAAAAACTGCTTTTTCCGAACGATTAAATGTATCACAAGCATTTATTTCTCAACTGTGTTCTGGTGCTAAAACCCCAAGCGACCGGACTATTGCCGATATTTGCCGGGAATTTAATATATCTGAACTTTGGCTTCGGACAGGAGAGGGTGAACCTCACATCGAACGAGATGAGGACGAGGAGTTCCTGGAAGTCATGGAGCAAATTCATATGTCCGACGATGATCTGATTAAGCGGATTATCAAGGCATATTGGTTTATGAACGATGAAGAAAAAGCCGCCATCAGAAAACTGATAGACGGCTTTACAAAAAAATAAGACCCCGGATTACTCCGAGGTCAATTTTTCCAGGATGAGGGCACGGGTAAGTATAGCTCGTAAATACTTTTCATTTTGATTACGTTTTAAAACAAACTCTATCTCCTGCATTAATTGCTTAATATCGCCGTCATCCATCTTTAGCCCTCCCCTGTTAATTGGTAGCCCAATTATAGAACGTTTGCTCCATAATTTCAAGTAGGCATATTACCCAAAAGTTGGAAGCTTGTTTTATGAATAACGCAGATTCTTATTTTGAAGCAGAAAAGTACAGTTTATAGGATTATCTTAGTGATAAAGTGTCATAACCGCCGAGAGCGGAAAAGATAGAGAGAGGGAGAGCAGAAATGAAAACTTGGAAACTGGTATCGGGTATCATTTCCATTGTCCTCAGCGCAGTAGTGGTATATCAGTCAAGAGCAGCTTCAATTATAGACCGCATAGCCAACAATTTATTAAATGCCGGAAGTTATAGCGGCACTATCGGTTATATTGTTGCACTCCTTATGGTCGCTGGCGGTATCGTGTCTATTGTAACTAGGAAGGGCAACAAAGCCGGCGATATAGCAATTATCGTGCTATTTGGTATTGCTGCTCTACTTGGCTATACAATGGGTGGCATTTATGTAGATCTTATTGTTTGGTCAACATGGTGTGTCGCATGTGCTGTAGTAGCTATTATCTCGCTTTTGAGAAAACCGGAGGCCGTGCAAAAAAGGACTGCTCCTGCTCCAAGATTATCTGAACAAGGGTCCTCTTTAGTTCAATGCCCCTTTAATTACACTGCCAAGGATATGGTCAGAGCGGATGCCATGACACACTATGTAAAACGCTTTGAATTTAATTTTGATCTCACGGAAAAAGATTGTTCTAAGCTCTTCTCTTTTGTAGAGCGAGCCGTTTCTCCTGATGTTGAAGTTGTCAGTGCTTTTATCGCAAAGAAAAATGGAACGCCGTGCGCTTGTGCTATGGCTATCAGCAAATTGATTATTGCGGATGATTGGGAAACCAGAACTATTCAGACTTTAGACATATCAGGTTTTACATACGAAAACGGGACGCTAACTGTCAAGAACAAAGAGGGCGATATCATCCTTTCCGTTTCCACCCAAAGAGGACAGGCGGTCTGTGATGTATGCAATCGATCTTTGAGCGCCTGTAAAGAAGAAATTGAAAGCACTAAAAAAGTTATGGTATGACCACAGGAGGAAGTCTTATGTTAGAAGAAAAAGATCTGCAAGCTATCGCACAGTTGATGGAGAAACAGAAGCAGGAGATTTTGGACGAAACCACCCAGCGCATGAAGGTCCTTCTGGATACAGAAGTCACTCCGAAATTCAATCTGCTGGCGGAAAATCAAAAAATCATGCTGGATAAATTAGCGCCGAAGAGTGAATTAGAAGAGCTACGCAGTGAGGTTTCCGTTTTGAAGCTCGCTATTCGGAGCATAAATCAAGAGATTGCAGAACTGAAAAAGGCACAATAAAAAATCTCCGCCCTAGTGTTGGCGCACTGGAGCGGGGAAAGGGAGATATGAGGCTGACTATGTCTGCAAAAAAAGTAGAAAGCATGATCCACGCTGACGGTGTGGATATTTCCGTGGTAACAACTGTTGGGAGCGAGGATGACTATATCTCGCTGACTGATATGGCGAAACACAAAAATCCAAGCGAACCTTATATCGTTGTCTGTAACTGGCTTAGGACAACAAGCACAATTCAATTTTTAGGGTTATGGGAAGAACTGAATAACCCAAATTTTAACCCTATCGTTTTCGATAGGTTTAAAGCAGAGTCTGGAGAAAATGCTTTTACCCTCTCTCCGCGCAGATGGATTAAAGAAACAAACGCAATAGGAATAACATCAAAGTCTGGCCGCTATGGAGGCGGGACTTTTGCCCACAAGGATATTGCTTTTGAATTTGCATCATGGCTATCCCCAGAGTTCAAGCTATACATCATCAAAGATTATCAGCGGCTTAAAGAGGATGAAGGCCACCGGCTGGCTCTGGATTGGAACGTAAAGCGGATACTGGTCAGTGCAAACTATAAGATTCACACAGACGCTATCAAGGAGAATCTGATACCTCCGGAGTTGTCCAAACAACAGCAAGGGTATGTATATGCAGATGAAGCCGATTTGCTGAATGTCGTACTATTTGGAAAGACTGCAAAACAGTGGCGCGCAGAGAATCCGGGAGTTAAAGGAAACATCCGTGATTATGCTACCATTGAACAACTTCTTGTATTAACCAACTTAGAAAATCTAAATGCGTACTTGGTCAATCAAGGTGTTCCACAACCAGAGCGCATGAAGAAATTGCGCGCCACAGTGGTATATCAGTTGAAAACGCTTTCAGAGAGCAAGGGAGCAAGAGAACTGAACTATATGCACAATCAGTTAAAACTCCCCGTCGATGAATAAAAAAATCCCCGCCCAGCGCTTGCAACACTGGACAGGGACAAGGGGCAGAAGCTTTGATCGGCACTCTGCCCCTCCATTTTATTAGAACGGAGGGAAAAAGTCAATGCCTAAAGATTATATCCGAAAAACAGCCAGGTACAACGGAAAGAAGTATGAGGCTACCGGGAAAACTGAATTAGAGGCCATGACAAAGCTGGCCGAGAAAATCGCCGCCGCCAAGCGTGGTGAAGAAGTCGTAGGCGGATCTATGACTGTAAGTGCGTGGTACATAGAATGGAAAAGGACCTACAAGGACCCAAAGGGCCTCACCTCAAAGAGCCTTAGTATGTATGATGAAAAATTTAACGGTTATATAAAGCCAGCCATCGGATATATGAAGCTAAGAGAAGTTAAGGACGTACACCTTCAACGTATATTAAATGGACAGGCCGGAAAGTCCGCTTCTCATGTCAAAAAAATTCGCATGGTTCTCCAGGAAATGTTCAAAAGAGCTAGACAGTCCAGGCTCATTCCATATGATCCAGCGGAACTGTTAGCGCTGCCACACGTCAAAGAGGGAAGGCGCCGATCCATTACCGAGGAAGAAAGAACTGCAATCTTGGCTGTAGCAGAATACCATCGTTCTGGCCTTTGGATACTCACTCTGTTATACACAGGCATGAGGCCGGGAGAAACAGCCGCTCTTACTTGGTCTGATGTTGACTTTACCAACAATGAAATACATGTACATGCGGCAAAAGAAAGTGGATCAACCGCTATTAAGGCACCAAAAACCGAAGCGGGCGTGCGTGATATTCCGATCCACGCATTACTTCGTCCAAAATTATTAAATGCAAAAGGGAAGCCTTTTGATCCTGTGTTTCCTACCCAAGCCGGAAATCGACAAAATGAAAACAGTATGAGGCGTATGTGGACAAGTTTCTTGAGAGAGCTTGATATATACATGGGTGCGGAGCTATACCGTAATCGTATCATAAAATCTGTAGTGGCTAAAGACCTTACACCATATTGTCTAAGGCATACGTTCTGTACTGACCTACAGAAGAAAATGGTCCCACTCAATAATGCGAAAGAACTCATGGGCCATGCTGACATCCAGACTACTGCAAATATTTACACACACAAAGATTCTGCGACACTTCATTCAGCAATTTCCAAATTAGATGGCACCTACGAACTTACCAAAGCCAGCGGTGGAAGATAAAAATTTCCACCACCTTTTCCACCACCGAAAGGTCCAAAATGGCCCAAAAACGGACTATAATATGAAACGGAATGAGGAAAGAAAAAACCCCGAAAGCCTTGAAAATACTAGGCTTTCGGAGCTTTTCTAAGTGGCACGCCCGAAGGGACTCGAACCCCCAACATTCAGAACTTCTCTCCGTTATTGTAGGAACCAGCAGGCAGGTTGATCTCCAGATTCCCACCAGTAAAGGTGACCGCCTGCGAGAGCACAAGCCGGTCACAAAGCTTACATACAGGTTTGCAAGACATATATTTTACCTCCAAAAATCAGTAACGTGCGTCACTGGGGCTGCTCATGCAAGGAGGCTCGTATTGCAATGGCAGGTCATCATCGTTTCTATTATTACCTGACAGGTGATATGCGTCTTGGTGATGTCTTTGAGGACGTAAAGGATGCTGATGAGGCAATTGTTACGACAGATCCGCTTCGTTTCTTCTTTGACAAAGACAAGATGAATGCACCGGCACATGCGCGTTCAGGACCAGATTGGTCAAG
>ERZ860076.1625-NODE-1625-length-10706-cov-5.180922_pt1 | contig 10706 bp, 5 predicted proteins | sample MGYA00509982_ERZ860076 | MGnify/ENA primary metagenome ERZ860076 (study PRJEB30046, sample SAMN00715193) | human gut metagenome | study: EMG produced TPA metagenomics assembly of the A metagenome-wide association study of gut microbiota in type 2... | reverse complement strand
ACCAGTGACACGAGGATTTTCAGTCCTCTGCTCTACCAACTGAGCTATCTGGGCAAATCAAATCTTTGCGTCACAACAATGGGTATTTTACATAAAGACTGGCAAAATGTCAATACCTTTTGAGAATTTTTTTCAATTAGGAAGTAAAAAGTTTAATTTGGACATAAACTCTTTACTTCCTAATGATTGTTATTGCTCGTTATGTAACAAATAGTCTCCGTTCACTCGATAGAACTCACATAGTTCTCAACACACTTTACAATTTCCTCCGGAAGTGGACTTTTCTCTTTTTCAACCGAATCAATAATTGTGTCAATCATATTTCCATTTGTATCGAAATTGACAACAAAACAATCGTAAATCCCTGTCTATCTGCTATTTCTACAGTTTTATTCCCGTATATATTAAAAAGAAGCAAAACCTCAAACCCTGATACATGCCAATAATGACCCGCAGGTTTACGTCCGAAACGTAGTTGAGCGTTTTGCTTCTGGTTACAGTATAAACGGTTCAGATTTTGATGTCAATAGTTCATCACCGAACGTGGAACAGAAAACATTCCAAGGTTCCAAGAAGGTCAACAGTATGCCGGGAATGTCCAAAGAGTTGAGCCGTTTTTTTATATATTTCTTAACTTACATAACTCTCAAACCCTGTTCCTATGTCTGGCAAACCCTCAGAAACCTTGATTGCCCTTTTCACCTACTCCGTCTCTTTCAGTAAAATTCTTTTTTGAAAAGCCCCTCTCTTTTCGACCTTGGCAACCCTCACACGTTCCAGTTCTTCCACAGAATACCCTCTTGCCTGTGCCGCTGCGTAAATCACTTCCAGCAGGTCTGCCAGTTCCTCGATATTCTGGTCCTTATGGTACTCTGCAAGCTCCTCGTCAAGCTTTGCATCTACCATTTTCAAATATGCCTCTTCGGAAAGGATCTCCGTTTTGCACTTTCTTCCATCTGCTTCGATAATCTCAGGGATCTTATCCCTGACCAGTTTGTTATACACCTTTACTGCCATCGTAAACCCACTCCTTAAACCCTGCTATTTTTGCCGATTCATAAACCGGTTTTATCACCTGCTCCAGCCTTCCGATAAAGGAAGCTTTGTCCAGACCATCCGCGTATAGACGGTTTCTGATTTCCATATTGTTCAGATGATATGGGGCAATTTTTTGAAACTCACCTGCCACCGCCTCGTTCTGTCGTTTCAACTCATACGCCTTATATTCCAATTCCCCGAGTGGCTCAAAATACAAAGACCACACCGGCAACGAATTGCTTTTGCTGCTGTTTATGGATTTCGTGGTGGGATGCAAGTTCCACAACTCATCATGTGACACATACTGCCAAGGCACAAAATGATCCACGGAAATGTTCTCCTCCCCTAAAGTTACCTCTCCGTATATGTCTTTCAAAGAGGGCTCGATTTCTATGATCAGCTTCCAGTATTTTCTCACGCGCTCTATATTCCTTGACTCAGGAGCCTCTAATTTGTCCGCAATCCCCGGCACACTGGGATTCTTATTTTGAAGATACTGAATCAGTTTGAGCTGCGTCCATGCCTTCAAAATCTCTTTGTGCCGGCAAAGATATTCTGCCCATAGACTGTCTACTTCAATTACCGTGCCCAGTCCGGAGATTAAGGAAAAATAATACATCAGTCTTTTTTGCCGGTTGATTTCCCGGGTTAAGATCTGTTTGGAACCGTTCCACATATTTTTCTCAATATTAATTTCATCATAAAAGGGAACCTGTAGCCTGTAAGGCACATTCAGAGTTAAATCCGATTTATACTTAGCAATTTTCCTGTCATCCGTTGTTTGCAGAAATTCCAGTATTTTCTCTCTTTTTTCCGATGACGGAAACCCATATTTTTCATATATGTATCTCACGACTTCTTCCAGGTTGTCCGTGATGCCGAGCGGTCCCAGTCTCAGGTGGCACTCTGTTACCATATACCAGGCATCCGCAATCATTTCATTGATCAGTTCGTCAAAGGTAAACCTGCAATGAGCATCGTCTACTTTCCGCAGAATTGCCTGAAACCAGAAAAACTTATAGCAGTTGGTAGTGTTGTCAAACAGCCTGCTTAAATATCCGATATTCAGTTCTTCTGAATAAGGTAACTGCATAGGGACCTCCTTCGGAAATTTTTTTACTTTGCATTGATGAAATTTCCCATGTCTTACATAATATCAAGCTGTTTGTTATCCATAGAGCAACAAGATATTGGAATATTCTACTTATTATTTTCCACACTTTCTTTGTAGGGTTCATAATACATTTCTATTTCAATCTCTCCATCATTTATCCTATATTCCACCTTTTCCAACTTTATGGGCCTTAATTTTATTAATAAATATATCAACATTTGCATTCTACCTCCTATAGGAGGTTCTGAAATTTCCATAATTTTTTTTCCGACAAAACTTAATTCTGTTAGCATTAATTTTCTATAAGGACCCTGTGTTCTATTAATTTCTTTCAAAAAATTTATCCATAATCTATCAACTTTTTTGTCTGTAGATTTAATAACTCGTAACAATGTACTTTGATTAATTAAATTGATAACTCTATATTGTACCATCTTGGTCATATAGGTAATTAATACCGAATCATCATTTACTATTTGATTCAAAAATTCAATAATATTGCTTACACTACACTGCGGTTCAGATATATGTTCAATAAATGTTAAAAGCATTTCAACACCTACTAAAACATACTCATTCTGTTTACATAAAGCAATTGCGTCATAATCTACTACTCCAAATAAATCGAGTAATTTATCAGTAGATACTTCCCTAAATTCTATGCTAGATTCATTTTCTATTTGAGGAATAGAACTACAGTAATCTAAGAAATCTATTGCATATTTCATTTGCCTGCTCTTCGTTGTTTCATTAGTTTCATTTATATAGAGTTTTTTATCAATTATTCCGGCAGAATAAACCCTATCCTGATCATATTCTTTCAATATCTTATTCTTTTCTTCTTGAAGCTCCCTAAGCAAAGACTTAGGAATAAAAACATTTCCACGATTTAAGAAACTAACATCAACTCCCATTTTAAACAGTAACGATACTGCAAAAAAGCTTAGTACAAATTTGCTTTCATAATTCCATACACGTTCTTTATCAAAGTCATACTCTTCTCTAATTATCATGGAGTCATTTTCTATTATTTTCATGACAAGTTCCTCATAAGTAGGCTTTGAAGATTTTGATAAGCAAAATATCGTCATTGGTAATTTTTCCAAATTTTCATAATCAGAAAATCCATCTGCTTTTTTATCTATATTTGTATTATCAATAAGCCATTGCGTCAAAAAATCCAGTAATTCCTTATCATTAACATCCGTTGGCGACTGACAAACCTTCGCATATCCTTCATCAATCATCTTATTCATACATATACCAGCTAAATATCTTTCAAAAGGAATAATATTATCAATACGATATTCTTCGCCGTTGTAATTGATTGAATCTTCAATGTTTTTTCTAAGTAATTCGTTTTTAATTGCTATATCTCTTGAAATTATAAATGTATCATTCCATTTATGTGATTCTTGCAAAATTAAATCGTTGGCACAAACCGAGACAACTAATTGTTTATTGGAAATTGTAGATGTTAAATATATTGTAGTGTTTTCGGCTATTCCTTTTGTTTCCTTAAAATTAAATTTCCAAAAAAAATCTAAATAATATGCATATACTAAATCATTATCTCCTTGATTTTTAAGTAATGATTTTATATATAATGTACGTGCTGTTTCTCGATCATCTTTTCTTTCAAAAATCTTAGCTAATAGCAATAAAGAATATGATGAATTAATATCACTTAGTGCTTTTTCCACATCCCTTCCTATATCCCGCTTTAATTCAAGCGAAGTGGCTGAAAAATTGTATACAACATATGTGCTCCGATCACCTTTTTCAAATAGTCCTCTTAATATTTTATATGCTTCTAATTTATTTTCCAATGAAAAATATGATGCAGCTTTTAAGCATAGGTCATTATTTGTTACTCGATTTCTTGTCTCTATTGCATTTACAATTTGTATGCAAGCATTGAATCTATTATGTTTATACATAATATCTGCAACAGCATCATCAGATATAGGAAAAATTGCTTTACCTGCTTCATCAAACCATAACTTTTCAAGTTGGTCTACATCTTCTTCAGAATTACTTATTTTAACTTTTTCTATCCAATATTCTAAATAATCACTAAATAAATCTCTTTTTTCATCCAGCAAGCGAAGTGCATCCATATCTCTTCCCATAAATCGTAATGCCCTAATGTAAGCAAAAAAAATAATCGGATTCATCAACAACTCTATAGCATCTTCCCTGATTAATTTTTCTACTTGTGTCGGATTATTAAGAGAGACAAAATAATCATTTAATAATTCAAAGCGACCACTTTTTTTACACGCTGATAAAATTTCGGTATACGCAATTGTGCCTTGTTCTATTTTTGTAAGCATTACCAGTTCTTGCAACTTTTCATCTTTATTATCTGATTCTTCAACCAAGCCAATTATTGCACTCAATTTATTATCATCATATTTCAAAGCATATAAGATACATGATTTGAGAAATAGTGTTTGAAGAGTATGGTTGAGTTCAATATATTGTTTTTTTTCATACCATAGTATTTCAAACTCCTTTTTTATATTATCATTAGGCACTACATTTGAGCCTGATATCCTTTCTTCAATTAATTGATTAAATTTTATAATTGAAATTAAAAAATCCGATTCCCCACCCATTAATTTATTTATAACTTCAAAACTATTGGTTAATGACTGTTTTGACAAATAAATAGATAACACTCTTTTTGTCAGCCACATTTCTTTCTTATACCTTTCTGGTATTTGTATTTGTATCAAATCAGTATGATTCTTATGATCTACTTCCCTATTAAATATAATTCTATTTATTGATAAGTCCTTCGCTAAACTATTCAATTCTTTGTTACCATTGTCAACAACTTCTCCAATTTTAGAATTATCTCCACAAAGATATGAAAATAATATCCATTTTCGAACCGCATCAAATTTAATGATATTTATAGAAATACCATCAATTGCCGAAACATCTATGTTATAAATCTTCTTTTCTAACGCTAGATCAAGTGATAATTTTATCCAATATTCTAATGAGTCACTTCGTTTTTCAATCAAAGTCAGTATGTTATGTAAAAAATCAAATTCTCCATCCCAATAGCGCTTATTAAGTTCTTCAAAAAGACTAATGGTATCCTTCTCCGAAATTTGTGAACCATTTTTTTCTAATATAGACTGATTTTTATAATTTAAGCTATTAATAGTATCCCTTAAACTTGCATTTTGTACAGACATTCTATGTAAAAGTTGTTGTTCTGAATTAGATAATAAGCTAAGCCAACATTCATTAAACCGTTTTAGTAATTTTTCATAAAACTCCTTAATCAACATTTCATCCGTAGGTGATAATTTTCCACTAATTCCGGTTTTGGTTTTTTTTAAGAGACCTTTTATAAATTCATCTTCCGATAAATCACTAATATTTGCATTTGAATATGTTAAAATTTCTTCAAACACTCTATATGTTGACAAAAAACGTATAAAACGACCCTCCGTCAGCACCGTACCATCATGTTTTATCAAAAAATCATCGCACCATTTCTTTATCCTTTTCTTCATATGGTAAAGACGAATTTTTGTAAACACATTATGTGCATTCTCTTGGAGACATGAAGAAATATAGTCAAACGCAAGGTTACTTATTTCTTCCGCAACCTTTTTCAAAGCCCAATTCTCTATTATCATTTATTTATCCTCAATTTCTTATATTTAATGTCCTTGTATAATGTCCTTGTATAATCTTCATCATTTTTTCTGTGGCTCTCATAAATACCTGCTACTGTATTTTCTACCTATTTTTTGTATGTATCATCCGTCTCGGCCACCATTGGCAATGCCTCCTGATTGCTCATATCATAAACTGCATCTTCCGATTCTTGCTCCGTAAAAGAGGACGAGCCCCCAATACCAAAATACTTCTCGAAAAAACCTTTCAGTTTTTCTATAACACCTTGCTTTTTCTTGGCTCTGTTTCCACCGCCGAAACGAGAAATAGGAGGCATCAGTTTATCTATGTCCGTTCCGGCTGTTTTGATTTCTCCATCACGGAATGCATTTTCCATAAACTTTCTAGTGTCCTCAGGCTTTAGCCTTTCTTCTGTAATAATGGCATTAAGGTCATGGTCACGCTGCTCTACCACATAGCTTCGCCATTCATTCATGATATCATCAGCATCATTAATGCCCGCAATAAAGGTTTCTATAAGTTGTTTTTTGCTACGCAGCTCTGGGCTTGCATCAATTGCCTTGTTAATAGTTATCAATACTTCCTTATCCTCACAATGAGAATCGTGATACTTTTTAACAAGCATAAGAATGTAATCAATGTTAATTTCTATCTGACGAATCAGCTCAATCTCAAATACCACATCATCTGTAATATCCGTACTTTCCTTACGTTTTCCTGACCATTCATCACGTAAATCCTGATAACGTCCAAGATAGTCCTGCAAATCCCGCTCAGAAATCAGCTCATTGCCCTTGAACTCATCAAAAGAAAGCAAGAGGTTTCTCATGCGAAGAATAGCACCAAACAAAGCGATAAAGTCCTTTTGGTTTTGTTCCCCAATAATCTGTGGTTCTGACAGTGGAAACTTATTATTCAAATCTTCCATCATATCCACATATCCCGGCATTGATTTACCATCTACAGACTCATAACCATAATAGTAATCCTTAAAACTCTGAAGTAAAACAATACCTCCGGCATTCTTATCCCCAAATAAAGAAATTGCACTATCCACGCACTTTTGCAGATTTCGGAAGCATACAATATTTCCAAAAGTTTTGATAGAATTCAGAATACGGTTAGTACGGGAAAATGCCTGTATCAGTCCATGCATTTTCAAATTCTTATCAACCCAAAGTGTGTTCATAGTTGTGGCATCAAAACCAGTAAGGAACATATTTACTACAATCAAAATGTCCAGTTCCTTATTCTTCATCCGGAGTGACACATCTTTATAATAATTCTGGAATTTATCACTGGATGTATCATAGTTCGTATGAAACATTTCGTTGTAATCCTTAATAGCCTCGTCCAAAAAATCTCTGGACGGCTGATCAAGGGCAGATGTATCTTCTGAGTTTTCTTCATCCAGAATACCATCTGATTCTTCCTCATTTGCACCATAACTAAAAATGGTAGCAACACGCAGTTTCTTGGTTGGATCTGCTGCCATCTGCTTTTTGAATTCCTGATAATACAGTTTTGCCATTGGTACACTTGATACCGCAAAGATAGAATTGAAACCACTGATACGTTGCTTCTGTTTGATTTCCTCTACCTCATCGCGTTTGGCAGAAGCCACCTCTGCAATATTTGTCAGCGTATTATATATGTATGTTTTGTCCCCACGATAGGTCTTTTGGTCAAAATGTTCCAGTATATATTGTGTTACAATACGGATGCGCTCAGGAGCCATCATAACCTTTTCTCGGTTGATGTCCCAGACCATCTCATCTGTAATTTCTTCCTCTACATCCATTGTTTTTATATAATCAACCCGGAATGGAAGAACATTTTTATCATTAATAGCATCCACAATCGTATAACTGTGAAGCTGATCTCCAAAAGTCTGACCCGTAGTAAAAAACTCCGGATTTTTCGCTCTACCGGAATTAACCGAAAAAATCGGTGTTCCTGTAAATCCAAACAGATGATATTTCTTGAAATTCTTTACGATAACAGTGTGCATGTCCCCAAACTGGCTACGGTGGCATTCATCAAAAATAATAACAACGTGTTTCTGATACACTTCATTTCCCGGATACTTTTTAATAAAAGTAGCCAGTTTCTGAATGGTGGTAATAATAATATGTGCCTCCGGGTCTTCCAACTGTCGCTTTAAAATGATAGTAGAAGTGTTGCTGTTGGCTGCTCCCTTCTCGAAGCGGTCATATTCCTTCATAGTCTGGTAATCAAGATCCTTACGGTCAACCACAAACAGCACCTTATCAATATATGGCAGCTTTGATGCCAACCTTGCTGTCTTAAATGAAGTCAGTGTTTTGCCAGAACCCGTGGTATGCCAAATGTAACCGCCACCCTCGACACTGCCGTATTTCTTATAATTATTTGCAATTTCAATTCGGTTGAGGATTCGCTCCGTAGCCGTAATCTGGTACGGACGCATAACCATCAGCATATCCTCCGATGTAAAAATACAATACCTCGTAAGAATATTTAAAATTGTATGCTTTGCGAAGAAAGTCTTTGTAAAATCAATCAGATCTGGAATTACACGGTTATTGGCATCTGCCCAGAAACAGGTAAATTCAAAACTGTTACTGGTTTTGGCCTTACTTGCTCCCCGCTTTTCATGTTCCTTCTCCGCATTCCGCCTGGTACTGTTGGAATAATATTTTGTATTCGTACCATTGGAAATGACAAAAATCTGAATATACTCATACAGACCGCATCCAGCCCAGAAAGAATCTCTCTGGTAACGGTTAATCTGATTGAATGCCTCACGAATAGCAACTCCTCTACGTTTCAGTTCGATATGTACAAGAGGCAAGCCATTGACCAATACTGTAACATCATAGCGGTTATCATGTTTTGCACCGTTATCTGTGCCAATCACATACTGATTGATAACCTGTAATCTGTTATTATGGATGTTCTTCTTATCTATGAGTGTAATATTCTTGGAAGAACCATCATCACGGTTCAAAACCTGGACATTATCTTCCTGTATCTTCCGGGTTTTTTCCACGATATGCTCATTGGGATTAGCAACAGCATTTTTGAAAAAATCATTCCATTCCATATCTGAAAACTGATAGTTATTCAATTCTGAAAGCTTCCTACGAAGATTAGCAATCAAGTCATCCTCTGTATGAATAGGCAGATATTCATACCCCTGTTCACAGAGCAGATGGATAAACGCCTGTTCCAACTCTGCTTCGCTCTGGTAACTGTCAGAACGCTTCTTGACTGGCTCATATTCTGTGACAACGGTATTCTCCGATGTTTCTGCTACAATATTAAAATATGGCACTTATCTTTCCTCCTTACACTTTCGTACTTCCTTTACAAATCTTCGTTCTTTTTTATCTAACATATGATTAGAATAAATTTTTTGCTGCGATGATTTTGTTATAGATTTAAATATTTCTTCTCTATCCTCATCTTTAATTGGAAAAAGGAAATTCTTAGGATATTGTTCCTTATACTCATTTCCAAATAAAAATAAGCAGATTTCTGACGTGATTGGGAAAATTACTTTACTATACTCTTTGTTCGTACGCTCTCTCGAATATATAAAAACCGGATTATCAGATGTTACAATTTTTGCCTGCCTATCAACACCAACTCCAAACGACATATTTAACATGGGCTTCAAAAATGTATAAAATAAAACGGCTTCTTTACTATCCTCTTCAAGCGGCTTAAAAAAGGGCAGGCAAAACATCCTGGCTATATTTTGTGCCTGCATGGTATTAATTTGATCTTCCCATGTTTCCAAACTCACGGTTTCCGCTAACTTCAAGATTTGTGGTAACCTCAATATCTGAACTGAAATATAAGTTACCCAAAATACCTTTTCTTTATTTGCAAGAAAGCATTTCGTCTTATAATTATCTTCTATGTATACTTTTCTCTCCAGTTCATATCTGAAATTGCCAAACATTTTTTCAAATGCGGATAAAATCTTTTCTAAGTAATTAGGAAGTACAATTTCTCCTTCATAACCAGTAACTTCATACAGATAATTATTGTAGCAAATAGATTTAATGGGAACCGCTTTCATAATCTGATCCCGGGCTGTCAAATCATGGCAGTAAATTGTATACTTTGAAAGAGGCAAATCCTTATTACCTTTGTGATATTCCGGTGAAAATCCTCTCAAATATACCTGTGGCACATAATGTTGTTTTTTTGTAATTTTGTTTTCTGTTGACACATCAATTCACTTCCTTGAATGACAGTAACTTATCCCTATAGTACTCATATTGTTTATGGCGTGCTTCGATTTCTGCTGGGAGACCTGTAGATAGGTCATTGCAAAGGGTATCAAAACGGTCAAGAATAGATACTATTCTTTTCTGTTCGTCTATTGGCGGAATTTCTATTAAAATATCAAGAATATCACTTTTTCTTAGATTGGTTTGGTCTGTTCCATTATCATATTTTAATAATTGTGGATTTCTATTAAGTATATAGTACAGATACTTTATATCAACCAGATCACTCCTATTTATTGTAAATGCTCCTATTCGTTGATTAAGAGTATATTTATCATTTACATCAACTAAGTAGCATTTTGCCAAAGCTCGTCCATTAGGTAAATCACTCATTACTATAAGAATGTCATTCTTAAATACCGGACATATTTGTTTGTCGGAATACTTTTTAATCTGTCCATCTGTAGAAATAAACTTGGAATTTACAACAATATAATGTCCATCAGACGTTATATTTCGTTCATGCCCTTTTCCATTTCTAAAATCCACAATATCTTCAAGTCGAACTACAGAGTAACCAAACACATACTGCAAAAACTTAATTGCATTCAGATCTGTCTGTCTGTCTGTCTGTCTGTCTGTCTGTCTGTCTGTCTGTCTGTCTGTCT
>ERZ860076.1623-NODE-1623-length-10722-cov-6.939439_pt1 | contig 10722 bp, 9 predicted proteins | sample MGYA00509982_ERZ860076 | MGnify/ENA primary metagenome ERZ860076 (study PRJEB30046, sample SAMN00715193) | human gut metagenome | study: EMG produced TPA metagenomics assembly of the A metagenome-wide association study of gut microbiota in type 2... | reverse complement strand
CCCCCGCCGCCGATCAGCAGGAGCTGAACGAGCTGCGCGCGCAGGTAAATGCGCTGACGAAGGCGCTCGCCGAGGGTGCGAAGATAGTGCCGAACGCGGTACAGCCGCCGAAACAGCCGAAGAAGCCCGCCGCGCCGCTGAAAAAGTTCGACCCGAACAATTTTACGCCGCTGAAAGAATGGCAGGACATTCTCGAGATAATCAAAGAGCGTGCGCCTGCGCTTTGGGCATTTTTGAAAAATTCGCTCGCCTGCATAGAGGGCGACACCTTCTGCGTGGTAGTTTCGAGCGACTTTTTCCTCAAGAAATTCAAGGCTTCCGACGACAAAGCACTGCTGAAACAGGTGGTGCATGACTATTATGGCAAAGACTTCGGCTTCATGCTTTATTCTTCCAAAAATGTCGATATTGCCGACAAGGAAAACCCGATAAGCGAGCTTTTAAAGCGCGCCGAGAGCATGGATGTAGAAGTTGAAATAAAAAAATAACAAGGAGTTTTTTAAAATGAAAGCAAGATTACCACAGGGTATGGGCAAAGGCCCCGCAGGAAATATGAACCAGATGCTCAAACAGGCACAGCAGATGCAGGACAAGATCACCGCGCTTCAGGCTGACCTCGAGCAGAGAGAATTTACCGCTTCCGTAGGCGGCGGCGCAGTAGAGATCAAGATCAACGGCAAGCGCGAGGTGCTCTCGCTCAACATCAAGCCCGAAGTAGTTGACCCCGAAGATGTTGAAATGCTTCAGGATCTCATCATGAGCGCTTTCAACGAAGCTGTTCACAACCTCGACGAAGTCAGCGACGCTGAGATGAGCGAGCTTACCGGCGGCGTTTCCTTCCCCGGTCTTTTCTAAAATATGGATAACAGCAATGCGCTGCCGCTAGTCTTGCTGGCTGAGCAGTTTGCAAAACTCCCAGGCATCGGCAGGAAAACTGCCGAAAGGCTGGCTTACCACGTCATGAGCATGAGCGACGAGCAGGTGCACGAATTTGCCGAAGCGCTCGTCAACGCTCACACTAAGGTGCACACCTGCGCGATATGCCAGAACCTTACTGAAAATGAACTTTGTTACATATGCTCCGACCCCGCGCGCGATAAATCGACCATTTGTGTGGTAGAAACACCGAAAGACATTTCCGCTTTCGAGCGCACCCGCGAGTACAAGGGCGTTTACCACGTTCTGCACGGGCTGATCTCGCCGATCGACAACGTTACGCCCGACAAGCTAAAGATTAAAGAGCTGTTGGCGCGCATGAACGGCGACGTTTCAGAGGTCATCATGGCGACGAACCCGACAGTTGAGGGCGAGGCGACGGCGATGTACATCTCAAAGCTCATCAAGCCGCTCGGCGTAAAAGTCACGCGGCTGGCTTTCGGACTGCCCGTCGGCGGAATCCTAGAATATGCCGACGAGATAACGCTTTACAAAGCTCTCGAAAATCGCAACGAAATATAAACGAAACCGCAGACGCTCACCAAACGCCTGCGGTTTTTTTCATATAAATCCTTCCTGCATCAGGAAATCGTAGAGCTGGGCATATCGCCGCGCCACGGGAAACGCCATTTTTTTCTGCGTTATCATGTTTTCAAACTCCGCTTTGCCGACCCATTTCGCGCTGACAGTTTCGCCCTCTTGGAAAACAATGTCTTTTATATCAAGGTCACGCCGCAGGAAATAGCAGTCAATAAATGCAGTATTTTCCTTAACGGATTTTATAAACGTCAGTTCATTTTCGTCCGTCTTGATACCCGTTTCCTCAAAAAGCTCGCGTACGGCAGCGTGGCGGCTCTCCTCCCCCGCGATGACCGAGCCGGCAGTAACCTCCCACAAATTAGGATACTTTGACTTTTTGGGCGAACGCAGGGTGCACAAGATCTCGCCATGGCTGTTCATCGTCACGATCAGTACAACGATATGATACTCGCCGCTCAGCGGAGTCATTTTTCCACGGCGTATCGTCCGCCCAAGCGGTTTGCGGTCATCGTCAAACAGATCCCAGAATTCAGCCATTTTACCATTATCCTTTCCTTGCGGCTTTTTTCTCCTCACGCAATTTTCGGAAGAAATCCTTCATAAGCTGCGAACATTCTTCCTGCAAAACGCCGCTGACGACCTCGGGCTTATGGTTCAGCCCCTGCGAAAAGAGGTCGAAGCATGATCCGCAAGCCCCGAACCTATGATCGAACGCGCCGAAAACAACGCGCTCTAGCCTGCTGTTGACTATAGCGCCCGCGCACATAGCGCAAGGTTCAAGCGTCACGAAAAGCTCACAGTCGATCAAACGCCAGCCGCCCAACTTTTGGGAAGCCTGCGCGATCGCGGCGAGTTCGGCGTGAGCCAGCGACGAGCGGTCAGCCTCGCGGCGGTTGTAACCCTCGCCGATGACCTCGCCCGTAGTCTTTTTAACAACTATCGCACCAACAGGAACGTCGGTCGCCTGCTCAGCCAGTTTCGCCAGATCTATACATTTTTGCATATAATATTCATCACTATACATCTCTCAAACTATCCTCACTGCAAGAATTGTTTCAAATAATGACAGCAAGAGCCAAATTGTCATATAATTGGAATTCAGCACAAGCCTAAGTTTATCCGCAAGTGTTATTTCAGACGAATTGGGACGATTTTTTGGAGTGATGATATACTCTTGCAGGTATGTGATGATGCAGGTGCAGACCACAAGCAGGAAAATGCAGACAATTATCTCGCGAAAGCGCAGTTCATAATCCAGTACGCCGACCGAAAAGTCATTCAAAACGTAGGTAACATCAACCACGATCATCCGAGCGATCATTGAAGTGAATATGGTGCCGGTCTTAATGGTCGCAGTTGCCAGTATTACCGAGAAAAAGAACATATACATTATTTTGGATATATCGTGAAAGCAGCATGATGCAAGTATAGATGAAAAAATCACCGCAAATGTGTCGCCAAATTGTCTGAATAACTGCAAGAAAAATCCTCTGAATATAATTTCTGACAAAATAGGCACTATCAGGAGCTCCGTTGCGATGTAGAAATACTGTCCTGATGGTGAATTACCGACAACATATCTGTAAAAACACATATCAATATTAACAGAATAAAACATTTTGACCAAAAGATAGTCGAAAAAACGAGCGATCACCATAAAGATAAGCGACACACACACTGCATATGTGATCTTTTTTCGCGATACTTGCTCATTCGGTATATAAACTTTTCTCGGGAGTCGAAGTTTAAGTGCACAGAAAAGGATCACACTCAGATAAGCTATGATTTTGATAGCACAATAGAACGTAATCTGCTCGAAGCTGTATTTTCTCAGCGTCGAACGCTCAGAATAGTACACCCAGCCGTCCATTTGCGCACCAAATATCCATTTCATAGAAATTGAAAGTGCCGTCTGAAATGCGATCAAAATCAGCATCGCAATGCCAGCAACTTTGAAACAGCGGTGAAGCGTTTCTTTTTCAGATGTCACGGCAAATTCGTCTGCATAACCCTCACCATCAACGTATGTATGCTCGCGCGAATCATGGATAAAAGCGTAGCCATATGGATTTTTCTCATCGTTACGCCATTCAGTGAACGCTTTTGTATACTCTTTACCCTGATTTTGGTAGATATGATCTCTGGCAACGTCTATAAAATAGTCTGCATTATCATTTTTGTTCTTTTCAGCCATCAGATCCACCTCGCTTGCAATATTTCACATACTATTATAACATATTTAGTGCCTTTTGTCCACCAAATGCGCATGAATTAAAATTTTTTTAACAAAAAAAACGAGCCTGCCGAAGCAGACTCGCCTTTTATTAAAAGTAATAAATTACTCGTTGATCTTGGTAACAACGCCGGAACCAACAGTTCTGCCGCCCTCACGGATAGCGAAACGAAGTCCCTCTTCGATAGCGATAGGAGTGATAAGCTCAACGTCCATAGAAACGTTATCGCCAGGCATGCACATTTCCTTGTCAGCAGGAAGAGTGATAACGCCGGTAACGTCGGTAGTTCTGAAATAGAACTGAGGTCTGTAGTTGTTGAAGAAAGGAGTATGACGGCCGCCTTCGTCCTTCTTCAGAACGTAAACCTGACCGGAAAACTTGGTGTGCGGATGAATGGAACCGGGCTTGCAGAGAACCTGTCCTCTTTCAACCTGATCTCTGGTGATACCACGGAGCAGTGCACCGATGTTGTCGCCAGCCTCAGCGTAGTCAAGAGTCTTTCTGAACATCTCGATACCGGTTACAACGGTGGTCTGCTTCTCATCAGAAAGACCAACGATCTCAACCTGCTCGTTTACGTTCAGACGTCCACGCTCAACTCTACCGGTTACAACGGTACCACGACCGGAAATGGTCATAGTATCCTCGATAGGCATCAGGAAAGGCTTAGCATCGTCTCTCTCAGGGCTGGGGATGTACTCATCTACAGCGTCCATGAGGTCGAGGATAGGCTTGTAAGCAGGGTCAGAAAGATCATCGGGAGCTTCGAGTGCAGCAAGTGCAGAACCGATGATGATAGGAGTGTCGTCGCCAGGGAAATCATAAGAAGAAAGCAGATCTCTGATGTCCATTTCAACGAGCTCGAGCAGCTCAGGGTCGTCAACCTGGTCAGCCTTGTTCATGAAAACAACGATAGCAGGAACGCCTACCTGACGAGCAAGCAGGATGTGCTCTCTGGTCTGAGCCATAGGGCCGTCAGAAGCAGCAACAACGAGGATAGCGCCGTCCATCTGAGCAGCACCGGTGATCATGTTCTTAACGTAGTCAGCGTGACCCGGGCAGTCAACGTGAGCATAGTGACGCTTGTCAGTCTCATACTCAACGTGAGCGGTGTTGATTGTGATTCCTCTTTCTCTCTCTTCAGGAGCCTTATCGATCATATCGTAAGCCTCGTACTGAGCCTGACCCTTAAGTGCGAGGGTCTTAGTGATAGCAGCGGTAAGAGTGGTCTTGCCGTGGTCAACGTGGCCGATGGTTCCGATGTTTACGTGCGGTTTGGTTCTTTCAAATTTAGCCTTAGCCATTGGAAATTTCCTCCTTAAATATAGATTGCATATAAAATACACGTTTGTATATTTTCATTATAACAGAAATGCATCTGTTTTGCAAGGGGTTTTGCGAAAAAATATTGAATTTTTTTGCAGAATTATTCGCCCTTCTTGCGTGCGTTCATGATCTTCTCAGAGATGGACTTCGGTACTTCGATGTAGCTATGAGGCTCCATGGTGTACTGTCCGCGGCCCTGAGTTTTAGAACGCAGGTCGTTCGAGTAGCCGAACATTTCGGAAAGCGGAACAAGGCTGTCTACCTGAACGGCGCCAGGTCTTGTTTCCTGACCGAGGATCTGTCCTCTTCTCGAGTTGAGGTCGCCGATAACGGTTCCGAGATAATCATCGGGAGCGATAACCGTAACCTTCATGATAGGCTCAAGGATAACGGGGTCTGCCTTGCGCATAGCTTCCTTGAATGCCATCGAACCAGCGAGCTTGAATGCCATTTCGGAAGAGTCTACTTCGTGGTAAGATCCATCGTAAAGCTCTACCTTAACGTCAACTACGGGGTAGCCTGCGAGTACGCCTGCTTCCATAGCGCCCTTGATACCGGCGTCAACTGCGGGGATGTATTCCTTGGGAATAGCACCGCCGACAACGTTGTTGATAAATTCATAGCCCTTACCGGACTCGTTAGGTTCAACGTTGATCTTAACGTGACCGTACTGACCCTTACCACCCGACTGCTTAGCATACTTGTAATCAACGTTTGCCTTGCTTCTGATGGTCTCTTTGTAGGATACCTGAGGTGCGCCTACGTTAGCCTCTACCTTGAACTCACGGAGAAGTCTGTCTACGATGATCTCGAGGTGAAGCTCGCCCATTCCGGCGATGATGGTCTGTCCGGTCTCCTCGGAAGTCCATGTTCTGAAAGTCGGGTCTTCTTCAGCCAGCTTAGCCAGCGCAATACCCATCTTTTCCTGACCAGCCTTAGTCTTAGGCTCGATAGCGAGCTGGATAACAGGCTCAGGGAATTCCATGGATTCGAGTATTACGGGGAACTTCTCGTCGCAGAGAGTGTCACCCGTAGTGGTATTTTTCAGACCGATAGCCGCGGCGATGTCGCCTGCGTAAACGGTCTCGATGTCTTTTCTGTGGTTCGAGTGCATCTGAACTATACGTCCGATTCTCTCGTTCTTGTCCTTAGAAGCGTTGTAAACGCTGGAACCTGCCTGAAGAACGCCCGAATATACTCTGAAGAAGCAGAGCTTTCCTACGAAGGGGTCGGTAGCGATCTTGAACGCGAGAGCTGCAAAAGGCTCTTCATCGCTCGAAGGTCTTTCAACTTCTTCGCCGGTCTCGGGGTTAACGCCCTTGATGTGGGGAACGTCGATAGGTGCAGGCATATAGTCAACGATAGCGTCGAGCAGCTTCTGTACGCCCTTGTTTTTATAGGAAGTACCGCAGGTTACAGGAACCATTGTGTTTGCGATGGTAGACTTTCTGATAACAGCCTTCATCTCATCAATAGTGATCTCTTCGTCTGCAAAGAACTTCTCAGCAATATCGTCGTCTACCTCAGCGAGGTGCTCGATAAGGTCGTTGCGATATTCCTCAGCCTTCTCCACCATGTCCTCAGGTACATCGGTGACATTGATGTCAGTACCGAGGTCGTTAGTGTAGATATACGCCTTCATTTCCAACAGGTCGATGATGCCCTGGAAATCTTCCTCAGCGCCGATAGGCAGCTGGATAGGAACAGCGTTAGTTTTAAGTCTGTTATGAAGCATATCAAGAACGTTGTAGAAGTCAGCGCCCATAATATCCATCTTGTTTACATAAACCATTCTGGGGACCTTGTAGTTATCAGCCTGACGCCAAACTGTTTCGGTCTGAGGCTCAACGCCTCCCTTAGCACAGAGAACGGTTACGGATCCGTCGAGTACACGGAGAGATCTTTCAACCTCTACGGTGAAGTCAACGTGTCCCGGGGTGTCGATGATGTTGAGTCTGTGACCCTTCCAGTAGCAAGTAGTAGCAGCGGAGGTGATTGTGATACCTCTCTCCTGCTCCTGTGCCATCCAGTCCATCGTAGCTGCACCCTCGTGAGTTTCTCCAATTTTATGGTTTACACCGGTATAAAACAGGATACGCTCGGTCGTGGTTGTTTTACCGGCGTCAATATGAGCCATGATACCAATATTTCTGGTATCCTGCAATGAACAATCTCTTGGCATAATATCCTCCTGTTTACCCTATTACCATCTGAAATGTGCGAAAGCCTTGTTAGCTTCAGCCATTCTGTGTGTTTCATCGCGCTTCTTGCAGGATCCGCCCACTCCGTTAAGAGCGTCGAGGATCTCTGCTGCGAGTCTTTCCTTCATGGTGTCTTCGTTTCTCTCGCGCGAGAACTTAGTTATCCAACGAAGTCCGAGAGTCTGACGTCTGTCAGGACGAACCTCCATAGGAACCTGGTAGGTAGCACCGCCCACACGGCGAGCCTTTACCTCCAGCTCAGGCATAATGTTATCCATAGCCTCTTCAAATACCTCAAGAGCGGGACGTCCGGTCTTTTCCTCAACGATCTCAAATGCTCCGTAAACGATCTTCTGGGCTACGCCCTTCTTTCCGTCGAGCATGATGTTGTTTACAAGTCTGGTAACAAGCTTGGACTTGTATACAGGATCCTCGAGAACGTCTCTCTTTGAAACCTTACCTCTTCTTGGCACTGTAATTCCCTCCTTCACAATAATGAATTCACAGGTACTCGCTCCGCAGGCTTGCCCTGCGGCCCCGACCAGTACTGCGGCAAGGTGAATCTATAAAATGAATCACTCCGCTTTACTGTGGTCTTCGCAGTGTTGCGACAATGAGTTTTAACCTTTTTGAATAAGTCTTTTTTAGGCAGCCTTTAAATTACTTTCCTGCCTTAGGTCTTTTGGCACCGTACTTAGAACGAGCCTGCATTCTCTTAGCTACGCCCTGTGCGTCAAGAGTACCTCTGATGATGTGGTAACGAGTACCAGGGAGGTCCTTTACACGGCCGCCTCTGATGAGAACAACGCTGTGCTCCTGAAGATTGTGTCCGATACCGGGGATGTAAGCTGTTACTTCAGTTCCGTTTGTAAGCTTAACTCTGGCGATCTTTCTCATAGCGGAGTTAGGCTTCTTAGGTGTAGCAGTTCTTACTGCGGTGCAAACGCCTCTCTTCTGGGGGCAGCTCTGGTCGATCACCTTTTTCTTCTTAGAGTTGTAACCCTTCTGAAGTGCAGGTGCAGTAGACTTAGAGTCAAAGCTGTCTCTTCCTTTTTTAACTAACTGGTTAAAAGTTGGCATAATATCTCTCCTTTCTGCAAATTTACATACGCCGCCGTACTACGTCAGCATACTTTCCTATTATACACCATGTATCACTGCTTGTCAATACCCATTCACATATTTAATACATTTTTTTTACCGTTTTTTAATCATGCAAAAAGACCGCTCCCCTTTCGGAACGGTCTTTTCTGTATATCGTGCGTTATTTAGCTCAGATATTGGTAAAACCCTCGGAAGTATGAGCGCCGGCGCTCTCGTTCTTGACGATCTGAACGTTGTTGTAAACGTCCATACCCGTACCTGCGGGTATGAGCTTACCGATAATAACGTTCTCTTTAAGACCAAGCAGGTGGTCGGTCTTGCCCTTGATGGCGGCGTCGGTAAGAGCCTTTGTGGTCTCCTGGAAGGATGCTGCCGAAAGGAACGAATCGGAGTAGCTAGAAGCCTTTGTGATACCCTGAAGTACGGGAACGGTGGTCACCAGTCTTGCGCTGATGTCGCCCTCGTCGATCTTCTTCTGTATCTCTTCGTTTACAGCTGCGATCTCGGTCTTTTCTACAAGGCTGCCGGGCAGCAGGTAGCTCGAGCCGCTGTCGTCGATCTTTACCTTCTTCATCATCTGGCGAACGATAACTTCAATGTGCTTATCGTTGATGTCAACACCCTGTAGGCGGTAAACCTTCTGTACTTCGGTGATGATGTAGTTCTGTACAGCTTCTACGCCGTTTACTGCGAGTATATCGCCCGGGTTGATCGAGCCTTCGGTAAGGGGATCTCCCGCGCTTACGGTGTCGCCCTCCTTTACCTTGAGCTTGTAGCCGTAAGGTATCGAGTAGGTCTCCTGAGCGGGGTTCTCGAGATCCTCGCCGGTAACGATGACCTGACGCATCTTCTTAACTTCCTCGATGCGTACAGTACCGTCTATTCTTGTGATTATAGCCGCGCCCTTCGGACGTCTGCTCTCGAAAAGTTCCTCTACGCGGGGAAGACCCTGTGTAATATCTTCCGCCGATGCGATACCGCCCGTATGGAACGTTCTCATGGTAAGCTGTGTACCCGGCTCGCCTATCGACTGTGCCGAGATTACACCGACCGCTTCGCCGACTCTTACTACCTTGCCGTTTGCGAGGTTAGCGCCGTAGCACTTAGCGCAAACGCCGTTTCTTGCCTTGCAGGCGAGTACCGAGCGGATCTTTATGCGATCTCTGCCCGTATCGTCGAGTATCTGTACTACTCTTTCTGCGTCGTGCTCGGTCATCAGCTTGTGGTGCGAAACCGCGATCTCGCCCGTCTTAGGATCTTTGAGGTCTTCAACGAGGTATCTGCCGACAAGTCTTTCAGCCAGCGGCTCGATCTTCTCTCTGCCGTTTCTGATCTCGAATACGTCGATACCGTCGGTAGTTCCGCAGTCCTCCTCACGGATAATAACGTCCTGCGAAACGTCTACCAGACGTCTGGTCAGGTAACCCGAGTCAGCGGTACGCAGCGCGGTATCTGCCAGACCCTTTCGTGCTCCTCGAGAGGAGATGAAGTATTCCAGAATGTTAAGACCTTCACGGTAGTTAGCTCTGATAGGCATCTCGATGGTCGAACCCGAGGTGTTCGCGATAAGTCCGCGCATACCTGCGAGCTGACGTATCTGGTTTATCGAACCACGCGCACCGGAGTCCGCCATCATGTTGATGGGGTTGTACGGGTCAAGACCCGCTTTCAGCGCGTCGGTAACTTCGTCTGTCGCGTTGTTCCAGATCTCGATGAAGCGCTTCGACTTCTCTTCGCGCGAGATGTAGCCGCGCTTGTACTGACGGTCGATAACGTCTACCAGCGAGTCGGCGTGCGCGAGAATGTCCTTCTTAGCCTCAGGTATCTCAGCGTCGCATACCGCAACGGTGATAGCCGCTTTGGTGGAGTACTTGAAGCCGAGAGCCTTTATCTTATCCAGCACTTCCGAAGTGTATGTCGTGCCGTGCTGGTGTATACATCTTTCTACGATGTCCGAAAGCTGACCCTTCTTTACGAGGAAGCTTACCTCGAGGTCGAACTGCTTGTCGGAATTAGTTCTGTCAACGTATCCCAGATCCTGCGGGATATTTTCGTTGAATATCAGTCTGCCGACGGTAGCGTCGATTATCTTCGATACCTGTCTGTCGCCGAGCTGCTTTGTGATCTTTACCTTGATGGCAGCGTGCAGGGAAACTACGCCCTGATCGTAAGCCATAAGAGCTTCGTTCACGTCGCGGAAGACCTTGCCCTCGCCCGGCTCGCCCTCTTTCTGAAGGGTGAGGTAGTAAGAACCAAGGATCATATCCTGCGTAGGTACTGCAACGGGGCGTCCGTCGGAAGGCTTCAGCAGGTTGTTCGCAGCGAGCATAAGGAATCTCGCCTCAGCCTGCGCTTCGGGGGAGATAGGCAGATGCACCGCC
>ERZ860076.1621-NODE-1621-length-10724-cov-2.092324_pt1 | contig 10724 bp, 8 predicted proteins | sample MGYA00509982_ERZ860076 | MGnify/ENA primary metagenome ERZ860076 (study PRJEB30046, sample SAMN00715193) | human gut metagenome | study: EMG produced TPA metagenomics assembly of the A metagenome-wide association study of gut microbiota in type 2... | reverse complement strand
AGGTGCCGTAAAGCTCGGTCAGAAGCTCTGCCACAAGGACGGCACGGATTTCAAATATAAGCACGCTCCCCTGCCGGACAACAACATTTGGGGTCCGTACGCATGGGATGAGAACTACCGCGATACGGCGCGTATGTCAAACACATATCCCACGGGTTCCGCTCCCTGTAAGGCTGCATGCCCGGCGCACGTTCCGGTACAGGCTTATCTTCGCCTTGCGAGAGACGGCAAATACCGTGAAGCACTCGCTATGATAAAGACCGAAAACCCGTTCCCGGCAGTATGCGGCAGAATTTGCAACAAGCGCTGCGAGAGCGAATGCACACGCGGAAAAATTGACGATCCGGTATCAATTGACGCAGTAAAGAAATTTGTAGCCGATCTCGACCTTAAAGCCGAGGACAGATATGTTCCCGAAAAAACGGTACAGTCGGTTCACGGTTCATTTGACGAGAAAATCGCCATCATCGGCGGCGGCCCCGCAGGACTCAGCGCCGCATATTATCTCGCCCAGATGGGTTATAAGCCGACGGTATTTGAAAAAAATCCCATTCCCGGCGGTATGATGACATACGGTATTCCGAGCTACAAGCTCGAAAAGGATGTTATCGCTGCCGAAATCGACATAATCAAGGCTCTCGGTGCAGAAATCAAGTGCGGCGTTGAAGTCGGCAAGGATGTCACCATAGACGAGCTCAAAAAACAGGGCTACAAGGCATTTTACATCGCCATAGGCTGTCAGGGCGGCAAACGTCCAGGCGTTAAAAACGATGACGCAAAGGGCACCGCTATTGCCGTAGAATATCTCCGTCACTGCTTTGAACACCGCGAGGATTCATTCTCCGGTAATGTTGTGGTAGTCGGCGGCGGTAACGTTGCGATAGACTGCGCGCGCAATGCTCACCGTCTCGGCGCAACGGACGTTAAGATGTTCTGCCTTGAATCGCGCGACACCATGCCTGCGAGCAACGAGGAAATACTTGAGGCCGAAGAAGAAAATGTCGGCATAAATCCCTCTTGGGGTCCGAAGGAGATCACCGTAAACGACAAAGGTGAGGTTACCGGCATCATCTTTAAAAAGTGCCTTCGCACGATAGACCCTGAAACAGGCAAATTCTCTCCCGTATATGACGAAAACGAGACTGTTGAAATAAAGGCAGACAAAATCGTTTTTGCCATAGGTCAGGCAATTGAATGGGGTAACCTGCTTGAGGGCTCAAAGGTTAAATTCTGGCACGGCAACTACCCTGTTGCAGACAAATTTACATACGAGACGGACGATCCCGACATATTTGTCGGCGGCGACGTATTTACCGGTCCGCGTTTTGTAATAGATGCCATTGCAGCCGGTCACGAGGCGGCTGAGAGCTTACATCGCCATGTACGCCCCAACGCTTCAATGACCATAGGCCGTGACCGTCGCAATTTCACACCGCTCAACAAGGACGACCTTACATATCCGTCTTATGATACGGCAGGACGTCAGGAAGCCGGTATGGATGAAAGCATCGACTACAAGATGTCCTATAAAGACGCACATCTCGATTTGACAGAGGAGCAGGTTAAAACCGAAACCGGCCGTTGTCTCGGATGCGGCGCATCGTATGTTGACCCGCACAAGTGTATAGGCTGCGGTCTTTGCACCACAAAGTGTGAATTTGACGCAATACATCTTGTACGCGATAATCCGAAATGCACCGATATGAGAGTTGCCGAAAAGAAGGTCGGCGGACTTATGGGCTACTCCGCAAAACGTGCGTTTAAAATACTCGGGCATCTTGGCTCGGATGAGGCGAAAGAGCTTAAAAAGAAGCGCATAGCCTACAAAAAAGCGCACAGCGACAAGGGCTAAGCCATGCACGAGCTCGGTATAGTTCTGAATGTCATAGACAGAGTAGAAGAGATTGCCAAGGAAAACAACGTAAAAAAGGTCACCAAGCTGACTCTTGAAATAGGCGAGGTTTCATCGATTGTTCCGTCATATTTTTCGGACTGCTTTGAGTGGGCAAAGAAAAAAACGGATTATATGAAAGACACCGAGCTTGAAATGATAATCCTTGAGGGTCTCTCCTACTGTCGCGACTGTAAAAAAACATATAAGACCACCGAATACGCAAAAAAATGTCCGCACTGCGGCAGTGACGATACATATCTTGTCACCGGCGACGAGATGCGGATAAAGGATATTGAAGTTATCGGTTAGAAAAACGGAGCTGTATTTTTTTACAGCTCCGTTAATATTTATACATTCAAATAACCGCACAGCAGCTTCAGCGTATTATAAACGCCGTCTATATGGCTGCGTTCATAGCCGTGGCTCGCATAAACTCCGGCTCCTATCAGCCCGTGTCGTATATCTGCGCCCGAACGCAATGTGGCTTCAACATCCGAGCCGTAATGCGGATATACATCGACGGCATAATCGGCACCCATTGCCTTTGCGGCTTCAATCAGTTTGCCTACGGTATCATAGCTGTAAGGTCCGCCGGAATCCTTAGCGCAGACGGACACCTGCTTTTCCGTACATTTCAATCCGTCGCCGACGCAACCCATATCGACCGATATTGCCTCGGTAACTCCGCCCGGCACAGTCGAGGAACCGCCGTGGCCGACCTCTTCATAAACGGTAACGTGCACATACACACGCCGCGGTAAAACTATACCGTTGTCTTTAAGATATTTTGCAAAACCGAGCAATATACCCACAGAGAGCTTATCATCAAGGAATCTGCTTTTTAAATATCCGGATTCGGTACGGCGTGTACGCGGTTCAAAGCAAACTATATCGCCCGTTTCTATGCCGAGATTTCTTGTATCCTCATCGGTTTTTACGTCCTCGTCGATGACGATTTCGACGCTGTCCCAAGTACGCGAAGCAGTCGAAAAATCGCCGTTAACGTGAATTGAAGCGTTACAAAGCTGAAGCGCGCCCTCATATATTTTGCCCGAACGGGTATATATTCTGACATTCTCCGTTTCGGCGTTGCAGGCATTCATACCGCCGAGGGGCGTTATTCTCAGTCTGCCGTTGCTCTTGACTTCGGCGACCATTCCGCCGAGGGTATCTGTGTGCGCCTCCAAAAGCAAAGCATTATTTTCGTCTTTTCCGCCGAGGTCGGCAAGAACACCGCCCTTTACCGTGTATTCGGCGGGAAATCCGAGAGCCGAAAATTCCTTTTTAACAAATTCGGCGGCTTTTTTGGTAAACCCCGTCGGAGAATCAATATTTAACAGCGCGCTCGCCTTTTCCCATGAGTAATCTGCATATTTTTTATCTATCACAGCTTATCACCGCAGCTTTCCGAAAATTATACTATTAGTTTACCATAACCGCGCCGAAAAAACAAATATGCGTTGATTTTCAGTGTAGTAAAGCGAAAAATGTTATGTATCAGCACATTTTGATGTTTATTAACTACATTTGTAATAGTACGTAAAATATGTTGCTCCCTTATCACATTAGCTATTTACCATTACTTGTTATTTGGTGATGAATAAAAAGTTATTCCTTGCGCCAATCATATGTTTCGCCACTTGACATATCAAGCGTTTTTCCGTTGATTGAAACGGTTGTATTATCAACCCAATCTATTTTAGCCTCGGATTCGTGATATGCATTATAAATTATTTCTTTTTGATTTCCGCTTATCATATAGACTCTGACGGAATAATCTACGGTTGCTCCGGGCTCCGTTCTGTATGCCTCTAAATTATATTTGCCGTCCGGTGACTCCGATGAACATAAAAACGTTTCTTGAACGTTTTTTTGAGAGTTTGCTATCGTCAAAACAGGAACAATGTAGTTGCGAATAAGCATGGCAAGTGAAAATACCAAGGCAATACCCAATATTATGGATATAATTGTTATAACCGTCTTTTTCATGGTTAGAACTCCTTTAATACTCTTTGTTATAAAACTCAATGTCATACTTTATATGCATATATGCATTTTAACTGTTCCTTACTTCTTTCAACACGCAACGCCTCCCCACAAGCCTGCGCACCGTAAAATATTAACAAAGCAAGTTTGCACAACAATATTAACCGAAATTGCCCTGCTTGTCAATTTGTTTTTTGGTAGCTTTGTCGAATAAAACAGTATTTGACGAGCTTGCGGCGGCAAGCAGAAAAAGTGTTACGTATCAGCACAAGTGTAGTTAATATATATCTAAGTGTGTCGATACGTAACAAGCAAACCGTCTTTAAAGCCGCACGGGCATAGGCGTACAGGCTCAGGCATAGGCATAGGCATAGGCAAAAGTAAAAGTAAAAGTAAAAGTAAAAGCAGAAGTCAAAGTCAAAAGCCATACGTCAAAAGACAAATTACATTTTATTTTTAAACCGCTTTGGGATTTATAAAAAAGGCAGCCTTTCGGCTGCCTTTTATGGTGGAGATGGCGGTAATCGAAACCGCGTCCGAAATCTCATCCTCACAAATTTCTACGAGCGTATCCGTCTATTTAAAATTCCCTCGGCACATCGCCCGACGGCGGTCTATGCGCTTTGGTAGCCCTGCTGTGTGTGACGGGTTACAAGGCGGTTACCCGTTCACATTTACCGCTGATGACGCTCCTTATCCGATCGCGGTACTTCGGAGGGAACGACCCGCTGACTTAAGCAGCGAGTAAAACTTTAGAATCTTTGTCGTTTATTTTTAATAAACTGTGGCTGTTTAAAGCGGCACCACACCGCTGCTCGCTTATCGTGGTTCAAAGACCCCGTCGAAATCCTTTCATCCCCTTATATATTATCTCATTCGCTCTTTCAGCTCTCTGTCGATAGTGCGCGTTGCTTCCTTTTTGGCGGCAACGTCGCGCTTATCGTAATTCTTTTTTCCCTTGCAAAGACCGACTTCCATTTTTGCCCTGCCGTTTTTAAAATAGACCGACAGCGGTATGAGCGTCAGCCCCTGCTGTTTTATTGTGCCGTAGAGCCTGTGTATTTCTTTTTTATGCATTAAAAGGCGTTTTACGCGCAGAGGGTCGCGGTTAAAAATATTGCCGTGATCATACGGGCTTATATGAACCGAATTTACAAATATTTCGCCGCCGTCGATACTGCACCAGGAATCCTTTAAGTTTATCCTGCCCTCGCGTATACTCTTGACTTCCGTGCCGAAAAGCTCTATACCCGCCTCGTAGGTTTCGAGAATGAAATAATCGTGGTAGGCTTTTTTATTTTGTGCAATTTTTTTGATTTGCTCGGCAGCCATAAGTTTTACCTTTCGTCAACATTATCGGCAGCTAACTGCCGAACCTTTTAATCATATAAGATTTCTGCCCTCAAGTGCGCGCATCAAAGTTACTTCGTCGGCATACTCAAGGTCGGCACCTACGGGAACACCGTAAGCAAGCCTTGTTACTTTTATGCCGATGGGCTTTAAAAGCTTGCTGATATACATAGCCGTTGCCTCGCCCTCTACCGTGGGGTTTGTAGCCATAATGACTTCGTTTACGCTGTCATTCATACGCAAAAGGAGCTCTTTAACGGTGAGGTCGTCGGGGCCTATACCGTTCATCGGCGAAATAACGCCGTGCAGCACGTGATACAGACCGCGGTATTCGTGGGTACGCTCAAACGCTATGACATCACGCGGACTTTCAACCACGCAAATTGTAGATCTGTCGCGCTTTTCATTACTGCAAATCGGGCAGATTTCATCTTCGGTAAGATTGCGGCAAATTTTGCACTGATGTATTTTTTCGTGAGCCGTCACTATGGCATTTGCAAGCTCTGCGGTCCCGTTATCGTCAAGCCCGAGCACATAAAATGCCATTCTTTCCGCCGATTTTGTGCCTACTGACGGCATTTTGCGAAATTCGTCTATCAGCTTTTCAAGCGCAGGGATATTGTATCCCATTAAAACATACCGCCCATTCCGGGGATATTAAGTCCGCCGGTAAGCTTATTCATTTCACGCTCTGCGGTTTCGTCGGCTTTACGCATAGCCTCGTTGAGAGAAGCCATAAGAAGATCCTCAAGCATTTCGGGCTCTTCGGGGTCGATAACCTCGGGTTTGATTTTGATAGCCTTAATTTCATGCGAGCCGTTTACCGTAACCTCAACCGCTCCGCCGCCTGCCGACGCATTGTACTCCGCTGCGGCAAGCTCATCCTGAAGCGCGCTCATATTACTTTGAACCTCCTGGAGCTTTTTCATCATATTGGCTCCGGTAGGACCCTGGTTCGGAATTCTTGCTTTCATATTATTACCATTTCCTTCCAATTTAATCTTATTTACTGGTCTATAACATTGATGCCGAGTTCCTTTGCCCTGCTCAAAAGCCCATCTAACGGGTCTTTTTTCGGCTTTGCCTCGGAATGCTCGTCATTGTATATTCCTATACGATATTTTTTTCCGCTGACCTCATACACGGCCTTTACAATGTCGTTTGAAAAATTGCCTGTCATCAGCATTTGGCCGAGTATTGAATTTGACGATTTTATAAGTAAAAATCCGCCCGGATGAACAAACGCCGTCGAGCCGTTTAAAAATCCCGTAAGAGCCGGTGAAGTACGCGACAATATATCGACAACCTCAGCCCAATTTTCAAACACTTCGTCCGATTTTATTTCTCGGTTTTTATCTTGCGACGTCTCATTTACTTTCGGCTCCGCATTGTTTGGCTCATCATAAGCGGCAGGTGTTTTATCGGAAACAGCCTCTTTGCTTTCGGGCTTTTCGTTTTTAACCTGCTGTGTTTGCGCTTCGTTCGGCTCGCTTTGCTTCACCGGAGATGCGTTCGCGGCAAAATCCGACTTCAGAGATTCGGGAGAGGGCTTAAACACGCCGTTTTTAAGTTTCATTTCAATATCCGAAATTCTGCGTAAAACAGCCGCCGTATCCGTATCAAGCTTCGGACTTGTCAGTCTGATAACAGCCATTTCGGCACTTGTGCGTCTGTCGGCTCCCCTTTTGATTTCGACTATGGCGTCACCGATTCTGTCCATACACGAGAGAACACTCTCAAGCGTTAGGCTCTTGGCCTGGCGGCGTATTATCTCTATTTCGGAATCGGGGCAAATAACGAGCTCTCTGAAATTAGGCACCGTCAGCGCAACCATCATATTACGGAAATGAGAGAGCAATTCACTTAAAAGACGTTCCATATCGCAGGAATTATTGTAAAGCTCATCTATTATCGTGAGTGCCCTTGGACTATCGTGAGAGATTACGGCGTCAACAAGCTCAAACAGATGCTCTCTGCCGGCTATGCCTGCGGCATCGCTTGCCACCTTTTCGGTTATTTCGGTTCCGTAAGACGCGCATCTGTCAAGCAGCGACAAGGCGTCACGGAGTGCACCGTCGGCAATACGCGATATAAGCATTGCCGCCTCGGGGGTTAAATCAATATTTTCTTTATCGGCTACAAACGAAAGCCTCTTTGCTATATCCTCGGGTGAAATGCGTTTAAAATCAAAACGCTGACAACGTGACAAAATCGTAGACGGGAGCTTATGCACCTCGGTAGTCGCCAAAATGAATTTGACGTGCTCGGGCGGCTCTTCAAGCGTTTTTAAAAGAGCATTAAACGCACCGACGGAGAGCATATGCACTTCGTCTATGATATACACGCGGTACTTTACGGCGGACGGCGTATAATTAGCCTCCTCGCGGAGATCTCTGATATTGTCAACACCGTTATTTGACGCGGCGTCTATTTCGATGACGTCCAAAATCGAGCCGTCGTCTATACCGCGGCAGGCGGCACATTTTCCGCACGGATTGCCGTCCACGGGATTTTCACAGTTAACCGCTTTTGCGAGAATTTTGGCACAGGAGGTTTTGCCCGTTCCGCGAGAACCGGTGAAAAGATAGGCGTGTGAAAGTCTGCCTGATTTTACCGCGTTTCTGAGAGTCTCGGTAACGTGCTCCTGCCCGACGACGTCGGAAAAGGTCTGCGGACGATATTTGCGATACAGCGCCTGATACATTTTCACACCTCCTGCTTTTGTGCCTAACAAAATACAGCGGCACTTTTCGGCTTCATCATAACAAAAATAAAGACCTTAACTTGGTCATGCACCGTGCAGGCGGACTGTGGCGCACAGGCTGACCACTTAATGCTGCTCGGTTCCCCGCCTGACATGGTTCGTGGAGCTCTGTCGCACAGGACCCGCACGGCACACGACCAAATTAAGGTGATATTATTATAATATAATCTTTTCAATATTGCAAGGGCTTATACAAAACTTTAGAGAATTTGCAAAAAGCCGCCGCAAAAGCTTTTTAAAGGAAAAGCTCTGCGGCGGAGTTAAAATCTAACTGCCTTTTTACTCGGTCTTATCTACGGAGGAGTCGTTTTTTTCCTCTGCGACAGGCTCCGTAACAAGCTCTTTAAGGCTCGCGGCAAGACCTGCAAGGCTTTGAATCTCGGACGGGATAATAATCTTAGTAGCCTTACCGTCGGCTGCCTTTGAGAAAGCCTCAAGGCTCTTTATGGCTATAACGGCGTCGCTCGGAGCAGCCTCGTTTATAAGCTCAATGGCCTTCGCATTTGCCTTTTGGACGGCGAGTATAGCCTCGGCTTCGCCCTCCGCCTCACGTATTTTAGCTTCTTTAACGGCTTCGGCGTGAAGAATTGCCGCCTGTTTTTCTGCCTCGGCGTTGAGTATCTGTGACTCCTTATGACCCTCTGCCACAAGTATTTTACTTGCCTTTTCACCCTCTGCCGTAAGAATTGCCTCACGGCGATGACGCTCTGCCTTCATCTGCTTTTCCATGGCATCCTGAATCTCACGCGGCGGGATGATGTTTTTAAGCTCGACGCGGTTAACCTTAATGCCCCATGGGTCGGTTGCTTCGTCAAGAATAACACGTATTTTTGCATTTATGGTATCACGCGATGTAAGCGTTGCGTCAAGCTCCATCTCGCCGATGATGTTACGAAGTGTGGTTGCCGAGAGATTTTCAATAGCCGAAATCGGATGTTCAACACCGTATGTGTAAAGCTTGGGGTCGGTTATCTGAAAGAACACAACCGTATCTATCTGCATAGTTACGTTATCCTTGGTGATAACGGGCTGCGGTGCGAAATCAACGACCTGCTCTTTTAATGAGACAACCTTGGCTATTCTCTCAAAGAACGGGATTTTAACGTGAAATCCGGTCTGCCACGTCGTAAGATATGCACCGAGTCGCTCGATAACATATGCTTTTGACTGCGGAACAATTTTAAGATTTGCTATAACGATAACCAATGCAATTACAATTATCGCCAAAATAACGTAAAGCCATGCCATAATAAAATACCTCTTCCTTTTATTTATTCTGTATTAAACCGACTATCAGCTTAACACCGTCGATTTTTTGCACCTCGACGACGCTTCCCGCCGGTATAATGCTTCCGTCTGCGGAACGAGCACTCCACGATTTTCCGTCGGCTTTTACGATGCCTATGGCACGAAGATTGTCTATCTCCTCCGTGACTATCGCCCTTTCGCCTATGATACGGTCTATATTTGTGCGCTGTATTTTAGGAGTAGAGAACTTTTTCACGAGCGGTCTTGTCAGCAAAAGAGCCGCAAACGATACACCGACAAAAAGTGCCGCCTGCACAAGTGCATTCGCACCGCAAAAATTGGCAATAAGCGCAACAAGAGAGCCTATGGCAAACCAAATGGAAACAAGCTGAACGGTTATCGCCTCTGCAATTATAAACAGTATAAGAAGCACCGACCAAAGAACGGTGAACCCCGTAACGGTAAGTCCCACGGTAATACACTCCTTTTTTCATTTGCTTATTATATTATATCAAAAGCTGCCGCAAAACACAACATTATTCAAAAATCGGTCTGCAATTGTCGAAAAATGACGGACAGCGAACCTTGTAATTCAAAAAAATATGCAATAAATTTATTTCGAACAATACAATTATGCAGTTTTGACATATTATGCCACGGAAGTTTTTGACAATCAAAATGTTCAAAACCGTGTTCATAATGTTAAAAACTTTGGTTTTAAGCGGATTTTACGCTCTCAAAAATGTAAAGTAACGATCTTGTCGCGAAGTTTTAGACAAAAATAAATATACAATACCGTTTTGCAGGATATGACCCATCGAGAGACAATTTTTAAGTACAAACAAAAAAACGGGGCTGTGGGCCGTCTCTGCCCACAACTCCGTTTAAAAAAATCAGTCTCTTCGAAGTGCCTCGATAGGCGGCATTTTTGCGGCTCGCTTTGCGGGATAAACGCCGAATATCACACCTATCGCCGTTGAAAATCCTATGGCAAGCGCAATTGTCGAGAATTTCACCTCAAGCGGAACATTCATAATTTTCGAAACCAGTGCCGCTCCCGAAACACCCAGCAAAAGTCCTATAAGTCCGCCTATGAGGCACAGAATTATGGACTCCGTGAGGAACTGGAACAATATCGTGGACGTTTTGGCTCCGAGAGCCTTTCGTATGCCTATTTCGCGCGTTCGCTCCGTTATGGAGACGAGCATAATATTCATAACGCCTATTCCGCCGACTACGAGAGATATTGCGCTGACCGCCGCTATGAATATGGTAAATACGTTTATGACCGTATCTAAAAGGTCAATATAGGTTGCCATATTGGTTACGGTATAGCAATCGCGGTCCATGTTGTTATGTCTTGCCTTTATACGGTTTGCCGCCGCATTGCCGGCACTTTCAAGATCGTTTTCATCCTTTGCCATAATATAAACGGTATCGTATCGAGCCTCGCCGCCCATTATTTGAGTGGCTACGGTAGAC
>ERZ860076.1605-NODE-1605-length-10833-cov-2.357116_pt1 | contig 10833 bp, 8 predicted proteins | sample MGYA00509982_ERZ860076 | MGnify/ENA primary metagenome ERZ860076 (study PRJEB30046, sample SAMN00715193) | human gut metagenome | study: EMG produced TPA metagenomics assembly of the A metagenome-wide association study of gut microbiota in type 2... | reverse complement strand
GGAGCCGCCGTTAGCCACCGCGCCTGCAATAGTTAACATCTGGCACGGATTTATGCGAGTGGTGTACTGACCTATACCTGCCCAGCCCACGTCGAGGTCCGACGCGCCGGTCACATCGAACGAACTTTTTGCGAGCCTTATATTGCCTACATACATCTGATTGCCGAGCCCCAGCTCCTTTGCCGTGGCCATAAGCTTATCGGGTCCGAGCTCTATCGCAATCTGCGCAAATGCGCTGTTACAGGACACATTGAGAGCCTTTTCGAAATTCACGGTTCCGTGAACCCCGAGGCACTTAACCGAGCTGCCGCCGACCTTGTATTCGCCCGTGCATTTGAATTTTTGCGAATCGATATCAGGCAAATTTTCAATGGCACAAATCGAAGTTATCATTTTAAATGTCGAGCCGGGAGTATAAACGCCGGAGAAAAACCTGTTTAAATAAACACCCTCGTAGGCACCTGTCTTATCGTTATTTATGCTTGAGACGGGCTTATTTGCAATATCGTAAGACGGGCTTGAGACAACGCATAAAAGCTGACCCGTTTTGTAATTATAAACGCCGACCGTGCCTTTGTTGCTTCCGAGGGCGCTGTATGCCGCCGCACAGAGCTGTGCGTTTATGGTGAGATTTACGTCGTTGCCCTTACCGTATTTTTTCAGGTTGTATATACCGTCAACGAAATTATAGCCGGTTATGACGTCCTTATACGATGTCTGAACACCCGTCGCTATATAGCCCTCAGAGTCGCCTACCGTGTGCATGGTTGCGGTTCTTACGGTTTTGTCGCTGTTATAAACGCGCTTACCGTCCTTTGTTTCCGCAAGCACCGCTCCGGTTTCATCCTTAATGCTGCCCGCAACCGACAGCGTACCTGATGAATACAGGTGCCTGTTTGCCTTTTTCATAGCCCACGAATCGGCGTTCGTGTAAAATGTGTAAAACAACACAATGAGCCCTGCTAAAAATGCTGCTATAAACACATAGAGCACCCAGGCTCTTTTTGACATGGTTTTCATTGTTTCACACTCCCTTTCGGCAGATTTAATTTAAGACTTTGCCACCGCTACCTTATCGTACCGTTTGTACGTCTTGACATCAATGGCCTTTATAAATGCCACAAGTCCCCAGCAACACATCATACTCGAGCCGCCTCGGCTGATAAACGGCAGCGTAACGCCCGTCCACGGAAGAAGATCGGTAACACCGAACACGTGCAGAGCCGCTTGGAAAAGAAGAAGGCCAGACGCCGCGCACGCAGCAATAGCGTAAAAAGACGATCGAGCCGCCACAGCATAGCGTATACTGTAAACCACGAGGGCGACAAAGGTCAAAAGCACAGCAAATGCGACAATAATTCCGAATTCCTCACATACCATTCCGAACGCCAAGTCCTCTGTGGCTGCGTACACATCTCTCAGCTTGCCGTTTCCTATTCCGAGTCCGAAAAGTCCGCCGCTGACGGAATATATGAGAAGTCTCGCCTGCTGATAGCCGCGGTCGTTTGCATACTCCCAAACATGGCGATATGTTTCAAAGCGTTTTGCGACATACGGCTTAAACGTAAGCACAAGACCGCCGCCGCCGAGAGCTGCCGCGCATACAAGAAATATGGTCTTTATATCTCCCGAGCGCAGGAATGCCATTATTAAGAATGTAAAGAAGAATATAAGTGCCGTACCGAAATCCTTCATAAGGAACAGACAGCCTATACAGGAAAGCGCAAACACAAGATATTTTGTAAGGCTTCTCGTTGATTGCAGGTATTCGAGCGTAGCCGCACCTACAAAGACAAAGCCTATCTTCACTATTTCCGACGGCTGTATCGAAACGCCGCCTATTCTTATCCAGTTGTATGCACCGTTTATATTGTGCGCCAAAAGCCTTGTGGCAACAAGTACGATAACGGAAGCTATCGCCACCGGCATACGCAGCTTTACAACTCTTTCTATATCGCTGAGCACCCAAAGCATAACTATAAATACCGCAATACCCATAATCACCGCCGCAAGCTGAACAAACGCTTTGTCGGGATACACGCTTGTGGTGAGTGTAAGGCCTATTCCGGTAAGAAAAAACGCTATAAGCTCTATTTCAAAGCTCTTGCGGTGTAGAAATCCGCCGAAAAATATAAAATACGCCCATTCGATAGCTATATATGCACCGAATACAATATATAATGTAGTCAGCGGTATGTCGGGGCTGTTCATATTTATCTGAGCGGCGCAAACGAGCTGAAAAACAGTCATAATTATAAGCAGAATCAGCCAGTTTACAGGCTTTCTGTATTTTTTGGTTCTCGTCTTTTTTTGCTTTTTACGAGCATTTTCCTGAGCCAAAGATGCGTCCTCCGTTTCTTTGAATATGGCCTCTTCTCCGCTTTATTCGCGGAAAAGGAAGCTGTAATCGCCTATCGAAATAATGTCGCCGTCATACAGCGGGAATGCACCGAAAACCTCTTCGCCGTTTAAAAGCGTGCCGTTTTTGGAATTGAGGTCCGCAACATACCAGCCGTCCTTTGCGGGATAGACCTCGGCGTGCTCGCCCGAGACGCTTTGCATCGGCAGGCATATATTACAGGTTCTGTCACGCCCTATAAGGCACGTGCCATTTAAATAGAACGCGCTGTTGTCGGCAAGATTTACAAGCCTTGTGGCGTTTGTGAAGTCAACCTTTTTACCGTCCTCAGCCTCCTCACTCTCAACGCCGTAGCCGTTTGAGGTGAACTTCATAACCGCGTTTCCGAACGAGACGGTGTCGCCGTCGATTATCTTGGCTGATTTTTTTATCTGCTCGCCGTTTACGTAAACTCCGGTTTTCGACTCGGTATCAAAGACATACCAGCCGTCTTTTCTGAGAGCCAGAACGGCGTGAAAACGCGATACCGTGCCATACTTTCTGAGCGATATATCGCACGAGCGCGAACGGCCTATCGAGGTTTCCCAATTTCGTATCTCGATTTCGCTGTCGTCGGCAAGATTTATCAGCGTTGCCATAATCTCGCGGCGCGGTCTGAGCCTGAAAAGGGAAAAAATGCACCGGAGAAGTATTATAAGCGCAAGAAAAGCCAAAGCATATCGCGACAGGAATTCAAACTGAGTTAAAAATTGCTCCAATCGGCACACTCCCTTCAAATACATAATATATGTTAAGAATACATTTAAAACGCCGAAAAGTCAATAAAAATACTTTTGTTTTCCGGTTAGCATTATTTTCGCTCTTGCAAGTTTTTTCGTCTTTCTTGACAACGGCGCGCACGGATATTATACTTATTAAAATGCTAAAAATGGGGTGATAGCTTTGAAAATGACCAAATCTCTCTACGGCAAAACCGCCGACGGAAAAGAAGTCTTTTCATTCACAATAAAAAACGAAAGCGGAGCCGAAATCGAACTGCTGAATTACGGCGCTACGCTCAATAAAATATCGGTTCCCGACAGAAACGGAGACTTTGCCGATGTGCTTGTCGGCTTTGACACCATGGAGGGTCAGCTGAGCTGCACGGATTCGCAGGGTCGCACCGTCGGAAGAGTCGCAAACCGAATTTCCGGAAACGGTATTACCATAGACGGCAAAAATTACCTGATAACAAAAAACATCGACGGTAAATTCACCCTTCACGGTAATCACGAATACGAAAACGCCGTTTGGAATTATGAAATACTCGGCGACGACAGCGTTAAATTCTCATATTTCAGCGCCGACGGCAACGAGGGCTTCCCGTCAAACCTTCAAAATGAAATCACCTTCACGTTTACCGACAAAAACGAGGTCAAAATACACTATGACTGCAGACCCGACGGCAAGACTCCGATAAACGTCACAAACCACTCATACTTTAACCTCGGCGGATACGCTTCCGGCAACATTCTCTCTCACGAAATGCAGATTTTTGCAAAATACTTTACGCCGATGAACGAAGACAGCATCCCGACAGGCGAAATCAGAAGCGTTGAAAACACACCGTTTGACTTCAGAATACCGAAAAAGATAGGCAGAGACGTATCGTCTCCCGACGAGCAGCTTATAATAGGCAGGGGCTACGACCACAACTTCTGCCTCGAAAATTACACGGGTGCTCTGCGCGAATTCGCAATGGTTTACGACCCCGAAAGCGGCAGGAAAATGACGTGCTATACCGACCTTCCCGGAGTCCAGTTTTACATAGGCAACTATATGGACGGCTCGCAAATCGGTAAAGGTAAGCTGCCCCTCACTCACCGCTCCGGTTTCTGCCTTGAAACGCAGTACTACCCGAACGCTTTAAACAACCCCGATTTCATACAAAATCTGTTTGACGAAAACCATCCGTTCGTATCTGACACGGTGTATCGTTTTTCAGCCGAATAAGCCGCAAAGGAAAGGAAAACAAAAATGGCAGAAGGAAATAATGCAAACAGTCTTGAGAGAATATTCCTCTCGGCTCTCGTATATAACCGCACGGGCGTGCTTTTGCGCGTCGCAAGTCTTTTTGCGAGACGCGGCTACAACGTAATAAGCCTTACCGTAGCCGAAACGGAAAATCCCGTATATTCAAGAATAACAATAGTATCAGACGTTGAGCCGCACAAATTTTTGCAGGTTGAGCGTCAGCTCTCAAAGCTTGAGGACGTAATAAAGGTGGTAAAGCTCAATGAATCGCGCCTTGTATCCTCCGAGCTCTTGCTCATAAAGGTCCACGCCACAAACAGCCAGCGCACAGCCGTGCTTAAAACAATCAACGGCTTCGGCGCAAAGGTAAAGGATATAGGCCACACAACAATAACTGCCGAGCTTACGGGTCTGCCGTCGCTTATCGACAAATTCATAGGCAAAATGACAAAGCACGGAATAATCGAGCTTTCACGCTCCGGTCTTACCGCGCTTGAGAGCGGCGATACAAACATAAAAGGAATCGAGGAATAACATAATGTCAATGACAATGACCCAAAAAATACTCGCGGCGCACGCCGGCCTTCAGTCGGTTACGGCAGGTCAGCTCATAGAGGCAAAGCTCGACCTCGTGCTCGGCAACGACGTAACCTCGCCCGTTGCCATAAACGAGATGGCAAAAAGGGGCTTTAAGGACGTATTTTCAACTGACAAAATAGCACTTGTTATGGACCATTTTACCCCCAACAAGGATATTAAATCCGCCGAAAATGTCAAACAGGTTCGTCTTTTCGCAAAGGAAAAGGGAATCAAAAATTTCTTTGACGTGGGAAAAATGGGTATAGAGCACGCGCTTCTTCCCGAGAGCGGTCTCGTTATTTCCGGCGACGCCGTTATAGGCGCCGACTCACACACCTGCACATACGGCGCACTCGGCGCGTTCTCTACGGGTGTGGGCTCAACCGATATGGCTGCCGGTATGATCTCCGGCAAGGCTTGGTTTAAGGTTCCGTCCGCAATTAAAGTTGTACTAAAAGGCACCTTGCCCGAATTTGTCAGCGGCAAGGACGTAATACTTCACCTTATCGGTAAAATAGGCGTTGACGGAGCGAGATACCGTTCGCTTGAATTCACGGGCGACGGTGTAGGCGCACTCTCAATGGACGACCGCTTCTGCATAGCGAATATGGCAATAGAATGCGGCGCCAAAAACGGAATTTTCCCGGTAGACGACAAGACGCTCGAATACATAAGCGGCAGGACCGACAGACAGCCCCGTATATTCGAGGCAGACGAGGACGCCGAGTATGACGAGACAATAGAGATAGACTTAAATAATCTGAAACCCACGGTTGCTTTTCCGCATCTTCCCGAAAACACTCACACCGTTGACGAAATTGAAAAAATCGACATAGATCAGGTAGTTATAGGCTCCTGCACAAACGGAAGAATAGAGGATATGCGCGCTGCCGCCTCCGTCTTAAAGGGCAGAAAGGTAAAGGACGGCGTTCGCGTTATAGTAATTCCGGCAACACAAAAGGTTTACCTGCAGTGCATTAAAGAGGGCCTTACCGAAATATTTGTAGAAGCGGGCGCGGTTGTATCAACCCCGACATGCGGACCGTGTCTCGGCGGTCATATGGGCATACTCGCAAAGGGTGAAAGAGCCGTTTCCACCACGAACCGCAACTTCGTAGGCCGAATGGGACACCCGGAGAGCGAGGTTTATCTCGCGAGCCCCTTCGTAGCGGCGGCAAGTGCCGTTACGGGCTACATATGCTCACCCTCGCAGCTCAGGTAAGAAAGGAACGATTTATATGAAGATACAGGGCAAAGTTCATAAATACGGCGACCATGTGGATACGGACGTCATAATTCCGGCAAGATACCTCAACTCCTCCGACCCTAAGGACCTTGCGGCTCATTGTATGGAGGATATAGACAAGGAATTTGTAAATAACGTGAAAGAGGGCGACATAATGGTTGCCGGCGTAAACTTCGGCTGCGGCTCCTCAAGAGAGCATGCTCCGCTTGCCATAAAGGCGGCGGGCGTTTCTTGCGTAATCGCCAAAAACTTCGCAAGAATTTTTTACAGAAATGCGCTCAACATAGGTCTGCCGATTCTCGAATGTCCGGAGGCAGGCGACGAAATCGAGCAGGGCGACGAGGTTTCGGTGGATTTTGACAGCGGCGTAATAACCGACAACACCACGGGCAAAAGCTACCGGGCAGAGCCGTTTCCGCCGTTCATACAGGATATAATCAAAAAAGGCGGACTTCTGTCGTCGCTTAAATAATCATAAAATCGGGCTATAAAGAAATTTGTTTTTTATAGTCCCTTTTATTTTAAATTTCTTACGAATTTGTTCACATATTATTTTTAAATGTACTTTATAATTTCTGATTATAAGAGGTTTGAAAGGGTGGTATTTTATGCCAAACGAAAAAATACTCGTCGTCGATGACGACACCAATATCTGCGAGCTTTTAAGGCTCTATCTCGAAAAAGAGGGCTACGTCGTAAAAATAGTTAACGACGGTGTGTCGGCAATAAATGCATTCAAGCAGGAAAATCCCGATCTCACGCTGCTCGACATAATGATACCGAAGCTTGACGGCTGGCAGGTATGCCGTGAAATCAGAAAATTCTCGGACAAGCCGATAATTATGCTCACCGCCAAGGGCGAGACCTTTGACAAGGTTCTGGGTCTTGAGCTCGGCGCGGACGACTATGTTACAAAGCCCTTTGACACAAAAGAGGTTGTGGCAAGAATAAAAGCCGTACTTCGCCGCACCGCTCCCGCTTCCGACACAAGCGACGTCAAAGAGGTAAATTACGACAAGCTCTCGATAAACCTTACAAATTACGAGATGAAGGTCAACGGAGTATCCGTAGACACTCCTCCGAAAGAGCTCGAGCTTATATATCATCTCGCCTCAAATCCCAACCGTGTATTTACGCGCGACCAGCTTCTTGATGAGGTATGGGGGTTTGACTACTACGGCGACTCAAGAACGGTAGACGTTCACATAAAGCGTCTGCGTGAAAAGCTTGAGGGTGTTTCCGATAAATGGGAATTGAAAACCGTTTGGAGCGTAGGCTATAAATTTGAAACTAAGGACTGATAAGAATGCAGCAGAGCGTAAAGGCGCGTTTTAAAACGGTATTGCACCGCACCTACCGCAAATTCAGTCATCAGTCACTGTTCACTAAATTTCTGTCGGTATTTGTGGCAATGGTACTCATATGCTTTTTGCTTTTGGGAGTAACGCTCGGCGTGTTCCTCTCGAATTACTGGTCAAGTCAAAAAGAGCAGCTTCTCTCCTCTAACGCAAAAAACATAGCAAGCACTACCTCATCTGTTCTCTCATCAAGAATTCAAACCGATGCCTCCGGCTCGATAGCAATGATATGCAGTAACCTCTCGATGATTTCGGACGCTATCTCGGCTGATATTTACATAACCGATACCTCGGGCAACATAATATTGTGCAAGGACGTCATAACACAGAATTACAGCATCTCAAACAACGGCAGATGCAGTCTGCACGGCGGCTACACAATACCTCAGGAGGTAATCGACGAGGCGAAAAAGGGCGACTATTTTGCAAAGACCACCTTAAACGGCGTCTATATGAAAAAGCAGCTTGTCGCGGCGGAGCCGGTAAAGGTCGGCGAAGAAACCGCAGCAGTTGTTTTTGCCGTGGCGCCTATGACGGCGGGCTTCACAAACTATGCGATGAATATCCTTAAAATGTTTGTTTTTGCCTGTCTTATGGCTTTCTCGGTAGGCTTTATCGCGGTATATTTTCTCACCGCTTCTCTTATAAAACCGCTCCACGATATGTCGGAGGCGACAAAAGCTTACGCAGAGGGCGATTTCGGCCCGAGAGTCAAGGTAAAGGGTGACGACGAGCTCGCCGAGCTTGTGCGCGCATTCAATAAGATGGCATCGGATCTGTCGCTTCTTGAAAGCTCGCGGCGAAGCTTTGTGGCAAACGTCTCGCACGAGCTTAAAACCCCTATGACAACCATAGGAGGCTTCATAGACGGAATCCTTGACGGCACCATTCCCGAAAGCCAGCAAAAGCACTATTTGAGCATTGTTTCCGATGAGACCAAGCGACTTTCAAGGCTTGTTACGGCAATGCTGAATATGTCCAAAATCGAAGCGGGTGAATTAAAGCTGAACCCGAAGGCGTTTGACATAAGTGCGGAAATATTCAACGTGCTGCTGTCGTTCGAGCAGATAATAGAGCGCAAGCACATTGAAATATCCGGGCTTGACAGGCTTCATTCCGTAACGGTCACCGCCGACGAGGATATGATACATCAGGTCATATACAATCTTGTGGACAACGCGGTCAAATTCACGGAAAACGGCACCATAAGCGTATTTGTAGACGATGACGAAAACGCAACGCTTATAAAGGTCGTAAACACGGGCGCGGGTATTTCCTCGGAGGAGCGCGAAAAAATATTCGAGCGCTTCTACAAGGTGGATAAATCGCGCAGCTATGACGTCAAGGGTGCGGGACTCGGGCTTTATATATGCAAAACGATAGTCGAAATGCACGGCGGTTCGATAGGCTGCAACAGTGAAGAGGGTAAATACACCGAATTTTGGTTTACGATTCCGAAATATCTTCCGCCTAAGCAGCTGTAAAAGTATTCAGATTATTTAAATCGAGTTAACAGTTCTGTAATAACCGTCGGTTATGATTATGACAACGATAAGAGAAAAGCTCTTGTCTTCATCAGATAAATCAAGGAGATCTTTTTATGGACGATTTCAATAACAACACCCCTTCGGGAAACGAGCAGCAAAACACCCCGGAAAGCACGGGTAATTTCCAAAGTGCTCCCGAAGCCGGCAATGACGCTCAAAGAGCGAACAGCGGCAGTCCTTATAACGGCGGCTATCAGCCGAATAACGGCTACCCTTACTCAAACGGCGGCGGAAACACAAATAACGGCAGTTCAAATGCAAACGGCAGCAATAATGGCTATTCAAGCGGAAACAACGGCTACTACGGCTCAAACGGCGCATACCGTCCGAGCTCAACATACAGCGGAAATAACAGCTATGTCTATTACGGAAATTCAGGCCAATCGCCGAAAAAGCCGGTTGACAATAAGCCGTCAAAGCATAAAAAAGGCGGCGTTATAGCCCTCATAATCGCGGTTGTGGTTTGTGTGGCACTCGGTGTTACGGGCATTGCGGTTTCTCTCAGCAATAAGGACGGTGCCAAAAAGCAGACAAGCGAAAAGACTTCCGCAGACAGCTCAACCGTTACGATAAACGAAACTCCCACCGCTTCCTCTACCGATAAGAGCGGCAGTCTTACCGCGGCAGGCGTTTACGATAAAATAAAGGACAGCTCCGTCGGCATACTCGTATACTCCGACAGCCGTTCCTCCTCCGCATCGGGTCAGGGCTCGGGCGTAATAGTCGGCGAGGACAGCAGTAAGCAGTACACATATATTATGACCTGCGCTCACGTAATTTCGGGCGGCGGCTCCGTCAGAGTTCAGCTATCCGACGAAACACAGTACGACGCTACCGTAGTGGGATATGACTCTAAAACCGACATCGGAGTTTTAAAAATCAAGGCTACCGGTCTTAAAGCCGCGGAATTCGGCGACAGCGACAAGCTCTCCGTAGGCGAGACGGTCTACGCGATAGGCAACCCCGGCGGAACGGCGTTTGCAGGCTCGTTCACAAACGGTATAGTATCCGCGATTTCTCGCCCCGTAAACAGCCAGATAGGCTATGAGATGATTTGTATTCAGCACACGGCAGCCATAAACCCCGGCAACTCCGGCGGCGCGCTCGTCAATGAATACGGTCAGGTAATAGGCATAAACTCATCTAAAATAGCAAGCACCGATTACGAGGGAATGGCATTCTCCGTTCCGAGCGTTACAGCAAAGGAAGTTTACGACGAAATAGTTGCAAACGGCTATGTTACTAACAGACCTAAACTCGGAATAACCTATTCGCCGGCGTCTTCAAGTCAGATGTACAGTATGATTGTAAGCCTTAAGGATCTCCCGGCAGGTTCCTTGATAGTTCAGAGTGTTCAGTCCGATTCAAGCCTTGCGTCTCAGGACGTAAAGCAGGGCGACTTAATTACCAAGGTCAACGGCAAGGACCTTGACAGCGCTGACGATCTTCCGGACCTTATCGATAAATCTGCCGTGGGCGATACACTTACGCTTACGATTTGCAGAATAGACAGCAATTACAACATCAATGAATTTGAAGTAAAGGCAACCCTCGTTGAGGATAAGGGCGATTCCTCTTCCGTAAAGACGGAATCTACCACACGCAGCAACTCGTACAATCCGTTCAGCGCATACGGTTACGGCAACTGATAAGCTGCCGCAGCACAAACGCTCCGGTTTAAATAAAAAAGTGAAGCCACGGTTAGCGCTAACCGTGGCTTCGTCAATTTTA
>ERZ860076.1600-NODE-1600-length-10845-cov-2.043095_pt1 | contig 10845 bp, 14 predicted proteins | sample MGYA00509982_ERZ860076 | MGnify/ENA primary metagenome ERZ860076 (study PRJEB30046, sample SAMN00715193) | human gut metagenome | study: EMG produced TPA metagenomics assembly of the A metagenome-wide association study of gut microbiota in type 2... | reverse complement strand
ATATTACTTTAATAGGAATATTATATTTAATATTAATGATATTAATTGGAGTATTTGCAAGTATTCTAGGTATTAATAAAAGAAGAACATAATTAGTGTGCAAAAGCACACTTTTTAATTTTAAGGCATAAAAAAAATATAGTAATTATAATCATTACTATATTTTAAATAACATATTACTAAGCAGCAAATGTAGCTGAAACAGTACCACCAGCAGCTTGGAATGTAACTTTACCAACATAAGAACCAGTTGCTAGGTTATCACCAGGCTCATTTTGAGATGCATCTTTGTTTTCTAAATAAATCATTAAATAGTAAACTACATCTGTTCCACCAGTTACACTAGCGCCACTGTGTAAGTCTACAGGAGCAGTATCAAGAACATTAAAACTTCCTGATTTTCCTTCTACTAATGCAGCAGCATCGCCCTCACCAGTAAATGTTACATATTTCCAAGCAGCTACATCAGTTGCACCTGTTTGTGTTAATGTAAGATTTAATGATGCAGCATTTAATGTTTGTCCTGATTTAGCAGTTATTTTATAAATATGACATCCTGTATAACCTTTATTTACACATTTAGCAGTCATAGCATTTTTAATATTGGTAATATTTGCACCAGCATCTGATGGAACAAGATTATCACTAGCTACAGTTTCATCTTTATATACTCTTACCGCTTCAACAGAGAAACTTTGTTTAATATCCAAAGTACCACCTTTGATATCCTCAGCTCCAGTACTAGCTTGAGCACTAAAGTATGCAAATGTAGCACCAATTATAGCAACTACTAATGTAGCAACACCTACTACAGCGTAAAATACGCCAGGTCCCTTTCTGTTATTTTCTTCCATTTTATTTCAATCCTCCTTTACAATAATAATTGTATCAAATATAAATTCTTTTTGCAATAGTTTTTTGATATTTTTTTTATTTTCATTTTTGATATTTTTTTTATTTTCAAATAATTACTTTTTTCAAAGTAAAAAGGAAGAACGTTTCTTCCCTTAATAAATAATTTTTAATTGCCTACTTTTGCTTCGAACTTAGCATATACTTTACCACCAGCAGCATCCATAGTTATTATACCAGAATAGGTACCAGTTCCGCTTTCAGTAGCTGAAGTTTCGTTAGGATTTTGTGAAACATTTTCTTTATTCTCTAAATAAACCATTAAATAATAGGTAGTATTTCCATTTAAACTTGCATTATTATGCATATCAAATCCACTTGGAGTTCCTGCACTATATGTATATACTCTACTAGTAGATTCTGCATCATATGCAGCAAAGCTATGATTTGTATTCTTAGCATCAGAAATTATAGTAACATTACCACTTTCATCTAATTTATATAGATAGAATTTCCAGCTAGCATAGTCAGTAGCAGTAGTTTGTAAATCTGCTAATCTAATACTTGCACTTGTAAGTGCCTCTGAAGAACCTGCTTCAATTTTGTAAACATGGCATCCAACATATCCGCTTGTTCCTATGCACTTATTATCTATAGCATTTTTTATATCAGTTTCATTAGAAATTTCTGCAGGTACTAAATTATTATAGTTAACAGTTGTACCTTCTTCACTACTTGCTTCAACCAAATCTCTAGTTACATTTAATGACAAAGCAGCACCGACATCACTTGTGCCACCAGAGATATCGCCATCTTTGGTACTAGCTTGAGCACTAAAGTATGCAAATGTAGCACCAATTATAGCTACTACTAATGTAGCAACACCTAATACTACATAAAGTGTACTTCCTTTCTTATTTTCATTCATCTTTTTCAATCCTCCTTTACAATAATAATTGTATCAAATACCGACTATTTTTGCAATACTTATTTCTCATATTTTAGAAAAAAATAATAGTGATTTCTCACTATTATTTTAATAATTAGAATTGTGCTTCAAGAGTAGAACCAGTACTTGCAACTACTGTTACTGTACCTTTATATGTTTTACCAGCATCAGTACCAGTTTGATCAGAACCAGTATTCTTTAAGTATACAACAAAATATAGATCAGCAGTTCCTCCTGCACCTAAGTCAGTTTTTTTTGCTAAAGAATTGTCAGTACCTTTTAATGAACCAAATGTTGTTTGATTAGTCATCTTAGCCCAAGTAACATTTGCAGCTCCTCCAGTATTTAATGTAATTGAAGTATCTACTGTAGTGGCTGTACTACCTTCATTACTTAATGTTACCTTATAAACATGACAAACCATATAACCATTCTTATCTACACATTTATTGGTACCACTAACTGCGGTAGTTAACTGATTAGTAGTATGGCCTGTTACTGAGCCATCATGTATAGGAATTAAACCTTTTGCTTTATCACCTACTACTAGAGTTACTACTGGTTTTTTAATTTGAACGTCAATTGTATTACCAGAGAACTGATCACTTGTTGCTTGTGCAGTAAAGAATGCATAAGCACTACCAGATACTGCTAGCACTAATAGGGTTACTCCTAATATGGCATAGACTAATGGTCTATTTACTTTTTTCTTTTCTTCTATCATTTTTTCTTCCTCCTATCATCATATTAATTATAACAAAACTTAATATAATTATCAATATAATTTTTTTATTTTAAATAATCTTTTCCATCAATATCTATTGGTTTTTCTTCATCTAAACCTGGAAGTTTTAGATTATCTATTTTAATTTCTTTATATTCTTCTTTTGGAGGTACTACCTCTTTTTTTACTTCTGGAATATTATTTTTATAACTGGTAAATGTTTTATTGGTTATAAATAATTTAGTTTTATCTACTTTACTTGGATCATATGAATTAACTATCCAAAATTCATATAATAACTTTAATATACTATCTGTCATAACACTATCTTCAATTGAAGATAATTTATCTTTTTCTATTTTAATACTATTTTCTACTACAAATATTTTTTCTAAGATACTATCTTGTTTTTCAATAATAATATCTTGTGAATATAAAGTATTATAAGTTTTAGGATATTTATTTTTATCTATTTTACCTTTTAATCTATCTCTTTTAATTACTAATTCACTATAATTACTTTGTTTTTCTAGTAGTAGATATAATATATCTTGTACTTCTTTATCTTGATTTTTAATATCTTCATATAATACATTTCTATATTTACCAAAAGTATCTTCATTAAACTTAGATAAAAGAGTATCTTCAAGTAGTATATTATCTACTTCATATTCATCTTTAATTCTATTTAATTCTTCTAGCTTTTCTTTATCTAGCTTAACACTTTCCAATACTTTAAAATATCTTTCTTTAGCAGTTAAATATTTTAATATATTATTATATCTTTCTTGATATTCAGGTAATTCATCTACTAGATTATTTTCTTTTAAATATTTTATTATTTTTTCTACTCTTATTTTTTCTTCTTCAATAGTCGCAGTAATATAATCAAATTTATCCATTGTCAGCCTCCATATAAGGTAATTTCTTATAATTATCTACTGTTTTATTAATTAGAATAGTTTTCTTTTCTTTTCTTAATTCATTACTTTGCTCTTCTTCTATTTGTTCTATTTTATCTATTGCTTCTCTGGTTATTTGGTTTCTTATTGTGTTTTCAGCAGCTCTACTGATACATTCGCACATTCTAAGTTGATACATTATATAGAAAGTAAGCAGGCTATAAATCATACTAGTTATATCTGTCTCTATAACAAAGTCTTTATTACTATAATATTCTCCTTCAAACTTTAAAGGAAATAGATTTAATTTTTTAAATTCAAAAGATGTACTTGAGTTATAGTGGTTATAATATAAATTAATTTCACTATATGCTGCATTATGTATAGATTCATCTATAGTCTTCTCTATTCTACCAAGTTCATTATTAAAGTTATCTTTCTCTATTTTTAATAATGTTTTATCATCACTATATACTATTTTTTTACCTATAATTATTTTATAAACATCTTTATCTTGTCTTATTTGATGTGCTACTTGAGAATTAAAATTACCACAGAATCCATAATCATTAGCTATATATATATTTAGTTTAGGATTATCTGGATTTGGAGTAATTATTTTTTTATCTAGAACTAAATTTCTATTATATAAAATACTTCTTATTATATTAGTTATTTCATCACCAACATTTTGATAATGACTGGCTTCTCTTTTAGAAGCCTCAATTCTAAGTAAGGAGTGGAAGTTCATTACTTTAACTACGTTTTTTATTCTCATCCTTACCACCCTTTCTTACATATTTATTTCTAATTACTACATTCTTAATATTTTTAAGTAATGTATATGATAAATATAGTAATAAAAATATCATTAAGAATACTAATAATAATAACATCCATACTGAATAGTATTCATTTACTATATAGTCATGAATTAAATATACTAATTTAATTCCTCCTAGTGATATTAAATCTAGTAAAAGATTTATTATTACTTTTTTATTTTTTATTAAAAGACCACTGATAAGAGTTAATGATAAAGATATTAATGCTAACATATATACAAATTCTTTAAATCCATTTGTTTTTGCTACAACTTCAGAAATTCCAACTGGTCCCATCATTTGGTCTACACTAACTCCTCCTGTAAATAGCATTTTTATATTATCTAAAATTGAAAATGCAAATTTTTTTGTTTCCATTCTTCCATATATTAAGTGATTTATTAAATCATATTTCTTGTGTTAAATTGAAAAAAGGAATTATATTTTATTAATATTTTTAATATTGCATATAAGGATATTAATACTATTAATCCAACACTAGCAAAATATAATACATTCTCCATACTATCCCTCTTTTATCATTAGATTAAAGACATTGTCACTATTCATATAAAAGGCTTTGATATTTTTAAATGATTCATTTACTACATCATTCTTTATATCAACTGATCCTTCTATTTCTCCTATTATGGGTAAATAGTCTTTCATAATTAAAAGATTATAGTCTTTACTTATTATTCTTATTATTTTAATGTTATCATATACTCTCATACCATTTCTAATATCAAATACTTTTACTTTTATTCCGTCCATGTTATTTTACCTATATATCTAAATCTACTTTCATCAACATCATCATACTTACCTTCAAGAATATTCTCTACATCGTTAAGTACATCATTTATATCAACGAATTCTCCTTTAATATTAGTAAATGGTTCTGCTACAAACATTGGCTGAGAGAAATAGTTTCTTAATTTTCTTGATCTATGGAATATCTTTTTATCTTCTTCAGATAATTCTTCAATACCAAGTACAGCAATTATTTCCTCTAGTTCTTCATATCTAGTTAAATAAGCAAGAACTCTTTCAACTAATTTAAAATGTCTTTCTCCTATCTTTTCTATATCTACTAATTTAGAAGTAGATTTAAATACGTTAATTGCGGGATATAATCCTAATTCAGATATCTTTCTATCAAGTACTATTTGTCCATCCATATAACTCATCGTAGTTTGTACTGCATCATCGGTTAAATCATCCGCTGGTATATAAATAGCTTGAAATGAAGTAATAGAACCATTATTATTAGAATTAATTCTCTCTTCAATACTACTTATTTCACTAGCCATATTAGATGGATAACCATTTTCTATTAATAACTCTTTTAAATCAGTAGCTATTTCTGCTTTAGCCTGAATAAATCTATATATATTATCTATGAAGATTAATACATCCTCTTTTTTCTCATCTCTTAAGTACTCGGCCATTCTAAGTCCAGTGCTTACACTCTTACTTCTTGATATTGGATTATCACCCATTTGTCCATATACCATGGCCATCTTATCAAGTAAGTTAGAATTTTTCATATCTTCGTATAATTCTTTACCTTCACGGCTTCTTTCTCCTGCTCCAACAAATACTGCTCTTGCATTAGAACTAGCATATATATTATGAATTAACTCTTTAATAAGTACTGTCTTACCAACTCCAGCACCTCCAAGTAATCCCATTTTAAATCCTTTTTGCAGTGGAGCAAAGAAGTCAATTACTTTAATACCAGTCCATAATGGTTCAGTCTCAACTTTTACTTCTTTTAAAGATACAGCACTATTATTCGCAGATACTTTTCTTTCGCTTTCAAATGGTAAACCATCAATAGGATTACCATATGAATCAAATATTCTTCCTAATATTTTATCAGAATATTCTACTTCTAGCTCGTCAGCTTTCTTTAAAACTATACTACCCTTTTGTAGTCCTCTAGTAGAATATAAACTTACACAAGTCGCAGATATATTATTTACTTCAACTACTTCAAATAAATATTTTTCTTCAGTGTCTCCTTCTACTTTAAGAATATCCCCTATCTTTATATTGGTACTTGATAAGATTATCTCTATAGATATATCACTAATTTTTATTATCTTACCTACTTGCATTATCTTCACCTTCTTCTAGAAACTTATATAAACTTAACATTTCTTCCTTACTCTTTGGAGAAAATTTATTTTGACTTAATTTATCAAGAATCTTTTTACCTTCCTTCATTCTATGTTGTAATTCTTCTCCCATTTCATCAATATTAGCAAGTTCATATATATCTCTAACTTCCAAATATTCTAGTAATTCTCTTCTTACTAAACTACCTAATTTCTTCATATCAGGATCCTGTACATTACCACCAAGTCTGGATACTGATAATCCATAGTTTAATGCTGGTTTTTGTCCTTTAGCAAAGTTTTTACTAGATAAAACAAGTTGTCCATCACATATAGATATAATATTTGTAGATATATAATCTGTAATATCTGAAGATTTAGTTTCTACTATTGGAAGTATTGTAATAGAACCTCCATTCTTATGTTGACATCCTTTTTCTAGTAGTCTAGAATGAGCATAAAAGATATCAGAAGGATAAGCATCTCTACCTGGTGTTTTACCACTAGCAAGAGCTATCTGTCTATATACATCAGCATGCTTCTTTAAATCATCTATTATTACTAATACATCATAAGAGTCCATCATCATCTCTTCAGCTATCGAAAGAGCAACATAAGGAGTTAAATATGTTCTATTAGGAAGTTCATCATTAAATGAAGCTATAATAATTGTATAAGATGCAGCACCTCTCTTAGTGAGATCATAATAAATATCTTTAACTTCTTTCTTAGTCTTACCTATAGCTACATAAATACATACCATATTTTTATCTTTTTGATTAACTATAGCATCTAAGGCTATTTGTGTTTTACCAGTCTTCTTATCTCCTATTATTAATTGTCTCTGACCTCTACCAATAGGATATAGCATATCAATACCAGTAATACCAGTTAAAAACTCTCTAGTAACTAGATCTCTATCCATAATAGGAATGGGGTCATTTTCAATTGATACTTCTACTAAGTTATCGAATTTCTTGCCTGCTATTAAATCATTACCAAAGATATCAATAACTTTACCCATTGAATCCATACTAAATAAGCATTTAAATTGTTTCTTTAAAGCATATACAGAATCACCTGGATTTATTTTTTCTTTTACTTCAATTAGAGAAATAGTGACATTATTTTTACCCACAGTAAAAACAAATCCTTTAGCTTTATCATCAATATTTACTTCTTCATAATAAGTAATATCATTAAGTCCTGATACAATAACAGTATAAGGATTAACTTTTATTACTTTGCCAACAGAAAAGATATTATCATTATTCTTAATATCTTCAACTTTTTTATTTACTTTATTAAGTTCCATATCACACATTCCCTTCATTTAAACTAAAGTCATATACTTTATTCTTATAAATAATTTTAATTCCTCTATATATATTATCTGATACTTTAGTCTTGATTTTACTATCAATATAATCATAATTAATATTTTTATTTGGTACAAGTACAGTAACAGTAGGATTATTAAGTTCAATTAATCTATTTAGATAATCTATAAAATCTACCATATTAAACTTATTACTTATCACAAATATTTCATATACTTTGTATTCTTCATCAGTTAATAATTCTTTTAAATACTTATCTCTCTCTTCAGGTAATAAAGTTTCTATCTTATATATTTCGTCAGGTGTAAACTTATTTCTAAGTTTAAGAGTAAAGTCATATTTATTATTATCTTTAATATTTGATAAAAAATCTTTAAGTAAATCTTCATAATTAATTATAAATTTTTCTTCTATTTTTTTATTTAATTCAAATATATTCTTATCAAGATAATTTGTTTCAGTAAGCATATCAATAATACTACTATCAAAATCATAGTTAGGATTATTGATATCACTATTACCATCTTTTAATCCATTCTTTCTTTTTTCTAATTCGCTTTCTAATTCAGAAAGTTTCTTTTCTTTTTCATCTATTAGGTAATCATACTCTTGTAGTTTATCTACAAAGTATGATTTAGATTTTTTATCTACTTCTTTTACAGCATTCTTAAGTATTAAGCTCATTAATACTACAAGTAGTATAATAACAGCAAAAGAGATAATAAATAAAGTCATATTATCCCACTAATGGATTAAAGAATAATAATAAGAAACAAAATGCAAATAAGAATAATAAGAATATTGAAAATATTATTAATATTGTCATTATTGAATGTACTACATCATTTTTAGTTTCTGGGTTTCTTCCTACGGCTTCAGCTACTCTTCCTCCTAGTAGGCCTACTCCTAGTCCTAATCCTAAAAATGCAAGTCCAACCATTACCCCTATTCCAATTGCGGTTGCAGATAAAATACTTTCCATAATTTCCTCCTTATAATTTATCTATTTCTTTATCTATGTATTTACCACTAACATCTATGTTTGTTTGGTAGCATAATTTATTTATATCTTTTAATTTTACTGCATAATATAATTTATTATCTTTGATATATAAACTCATTATATCAGGCAAGTTTTCTCTTATTCTAGTTATATATTTATAACTATTATCATTAAATTCTGTACCAGTAAGTTTTTCATTGGTAATAGCATCTATGACCACACTACTAGTATCTTCTATTTTTATATAATCAGTAAATAGTGAATCCGCTATATCTTTGTATGTAACATTAGTCATTTCTAAAAGATTATCATTATTTACTATTTTTTTATTTTTTAGATTATAATTTAAAATCAAAATCTCTTCATAGTTAGATAAATCTCCATATAGAATATAACTTATTTTTATTGATAAAATATTTTTATATATTGTTTTAGTTATATCGGTATCGATAATTTTATTGTTATTTATAATTTTATGCTGTTTATTAACAAAATCATTTGTAACTTTATTATCAATATTTTCTAAATAAACAACATTACCTTTGGTTTTAACATAACTATCTATTTTATAATTGATTATATTATCTTCTAGATAAGGATGTTTATGTTTATAGGCATAGATCCAATAAGTACTTATTCCTATAATAATACTAAATACTATAGTAAAAACTAGAAAAGTTCTTCTATAATCATACTCTTTTTTAACCACTTTTTTCTTTTTCATAAGATTCCTACTTTCCTACTATATAAAGTATACCATTTTGAAGATTTTTAGTCAATTACATAATCTTATTTTTAGAAAAAAAGTATAACCATACTTAGTTATACTTTAATTATTTGCAATTTTTTTCTTCTATATTTGTCTTTTTACTCCAACCTATTCCACCAGGACAATTTTCACTTGGACTACCTGGTCTCCATAAATACTTATCTGATGATGGGCAATAATAACAAGAATATTCATCTTTTGAATAACAACGTGAATACCCATTTTCCAATTGATCGATACAATCACCAGTAGCATTTTCTAAACAATCAGTAAAATTAACGCCTTCTGTTAAATTACCTAAATTTATCATTAAAACTTCTACTATCCAAGGAACTGCGAAGACAAGTACTGCGAAAACGATTCTTTTTACTAATAGTTTCATGTTTTTCTTTTGTACTCCATCATCACTAGTAACAATAGATTTTGAAAAGTCTATCATTCCCATAATTATTAATCCTATTGGAATAACAATTTTTACTATATCTACAATTAATCTACCAAAATATATGACTCTAAGTATATCTGGATTAGTACAAGCATCTACTATTGTTGTATTTCCTTTAGTACTAGTGCTACTACTACTTCCACTATTACCACCTTCATTAGGTGTTGGTGAAGGCTTTGTTTTTCCATTACATACTGTACTGGAAGTTGTGTCATAAGATGATTTTTCATATTTTTTTGCTAGTTTTTTATAATAATCTGATGTTGTATCAGAGAGTTTACTTCCAAATACATTAGTATTACTTAGAGAACTTCCCTCATAACCGAAATAAGTGTCTTCATAGCCAGGATTTTCTATATAGAACCATACTGTTCCGAATTTATTAACTATGTCTTTTGAAGCTTGTAATGTCATATTTTTTGGTAAATTATATTTACCAGTTAAAACAAGTTCTGCTATATAAAGCATTTCACTTTGTTTACTTTGAGCAACTTCACTACTAAAACTATTGTTTTTATATTCACTATATCCTTGATAATTTCCATCAGTCAAGTTCATTAACTTTTCATACGTAGTACTACCTTTTTTGTTGTAAGCATTATTTAATACTATGCTTGCAGTCGTTAATCTTTGAAAAAAGTTATCATCTTTATTTTTAGCGGTATCAGCTCCAACTTCATGATATATAATTTTTGCTAATTGTTCTGCTGTTTTTGTATCGCATTCTACTGCTAGTACATCATTCGATTTTGTAAATAAAAGTGTTAGTGAAAGGATACAAAGTAGTAACAATTTAATTTTTTTATTCATATATAATAAACCTACATTTCACATTTATTTTATCATAACAGAGTGATATTTGCAATATTTTATTTTATATTGATTTATATATCATTTAAAAATACAAAACTATA